>Ga0256838_1000833_pt1 | contig 16335 bp, 13 predicted proteins | sample 4571419metaG_FD_185978 | JGI IMG/M metagenome (GOLD analysis project Ga0256838, IMG submission 185978) | Hydrothermal vent microbial communities from Guaymas Basin, Mexico - 4571-419 | ecosystem: Environmental > Aquatic > Marine > Hydrothermal vents | place: Mexico: Guaymas Basin | collected...
CTGGTAACTTTTCTAATATCTCTAGGGTCATCTCTATATCAATGAGTTCTTTTATTTCTATTTTCATAGCTTATTTTAAACATATTTATTCTTTGTTATTGCTTAGAATTGTATGAAAATGACCTATGCTTTTAATACTTTTATATCCGTTATTGGAACACAAATGAGCAATAATTATTGATATTCCATTAAAAGAGCATACATGAGCTTAAAATATAAGGGGTAAATGATGAAGATTAAGAAAAAATTATTGGATATTGTACGAGATAAAGTTAGATTTAAACATTATAGTTTATCTACTGAAAAAACCTATGTGCATTGGATAAAACATTATATATTATTTCATAACAAAAAACATCCTAAAGAGATGGGAAAGCATGAAATCGAAACTTTTTTGACACATTTAGCTGTCTATAAAAAGGTATCACCCTCTACACAAAACCAAGCTTTTTCTGCGATACTCTTTTTGTATAAAGAGGTTTTAGGAGTAGATATGAGTCAAGAAAATATTCAATCTCTTAGGGCTAAAGAAAGAAAGCATATACCTGTAGTTTTGACTAAAGAAGAAGTGATGGAAGTGATTGGCAATATGAAAGGGATTTATAATCTTATAGCACTCCTGATGTATGGTTGTGGTTTACGTATGAGTGAGGTCTTAAATTTGAGGATAAAAGATATAGATATGGGTTTTGATAAGATTTATATATGGGATAGTAAATCTCTTAAAGATAGAACGATACCTCTACCTCAAAAGCTTAAAAAAAGACTCTTAGTACAGTTAGAATTTGTGGAAGAACTTCATGCTAAAGATATAAAAAATGGCTATGGTTCTGTTTATTTGCCTTATGCTTTGGATAAAAAATCTCCTCATAGTCAATTTGAAACAAAGTGGCAATATCTTTTTCCTATGAGCAAAGTTTCAAAAGACCCACGAAGTGATACAGTAAGAAGACATCATATACACCCCAAAACATTTGGCAGAAATATTAAAATAGCCTCACAACAAACCAAAATACATAAAAAGATAAGTTCTCATACCTTTAGGCACTCTTATGCCACACATTTACTGCAACATGGTATGGACATTAGAACTATTCAAGAGCTACTAGGTCATAAATCGGTGGAGACTACGATGATTTATACCCATGTAGTGGCTCAGATGAATACATATAAGGTTATGAGTCCTTTAGATATGTAAAGGATAATAATCACCCCCAAACCCCTAATACTTCTCTAAAGGGGTATAGGTTATGGTGGCAGGGGTTGAGAAGTTTGGTACGTTGTCGTAGGCAAATACGGCGTAGTATTTTTCTTTTTCAAAGGATGCGAAGTTGTCGTAGGTGTAGTTGTCTTTTCCTCCGTAGATTTTGATGCCATCCATGAAGTGTTTTGGGGTGTGAAAACTGTTTCTTACGACGAAGTAGCCGTTGAGGGCTTTGTCTTCTACTTTGTTCCATGAGAGTTTTATCATCTTGTTTTCTTTGGATATTTTGAGATTTTCTACCGATGCTACTGGGGTTTGTCGTCTTTCTATGTAGTTGACGATGAGTTCTACATCACTGTCCCACTCTACAATTCTACTTTTCATACCCAAAGAAGAGGTAGGTTTGATGACGAGTTTTAGGCTTTTGCCTTCTTTGTAGATTTCATCGAGGACGAGCTTGGAGAATGTGTCAAATTTGAAGTATTGACTCTCTTTGTATTGTAGGTCTGATTCGGCTACTTCATAGCCTATGTATTCTATCTTTTCACGATTTTTGATGTCTTCATAGCTACCTATCTCATCGAGTTCTGCGAGTTCTATATAGTAACGTACATCAGACTTTCTATTAAATGTATTGGTGTTGCGTATGCGTAAGGTACATTGGGTAATCTGTGTAGATTTTGGGTTAGGAAGCTGTGAAAGGTCAAAATCCATATAGCCATAGACACGATGCCCCTCTGTATCAAAACCACTTTTGAGAGAAGGGTCTGTTCTGTCGCTACAAATGGTTGAGATAGTAGAAGCAGGAAGTTTTATCTTTTCGTTTTCTAAAGTATATTTGATGTCTAAGATAGGTCGGTACTGAATACCACCACCATACTGACCATAGCCAATGTCAAATTGCATCATTTGGCTGTCTTCTCCATGGGGTAGAGATTTTGGTCCATCTAGTCTAAAGACGGCTTTGTTTTTGCTGAGTTCTTCTTGGAGTAGGGTACACTCATGTTTAGAAAAACTCCAATGATTCCAAATACCTTGTGTGAGATTACTTGACTGTATGGCACGACCTATGACCCCTTGGGTTGAGGCATTGTCCACTTCGTTAAAATCGGTGATTTCACTAAAAGTTTCTTGATTGAGTAGTGATAAATTCCACTCTCCATACTTTTCTATCTTTGCGGCGACTCTGTTCATAGGATAGATATAAAAACGTGCCGATTTGATGATGGCATTTTGAGGGATAGCATCCAAATCAAAGCTCATAACAGCGTCACAGATACCTTTGGATTTATTGATACCTACAAATAAAGAGTTGAGTCCAAAGTGTGAACGGTTCTGCTCTTGGGTACGTTCTCCTAGATAGCCTGTACCTGATTTATTGGCAAAAATAAGTTTAAAGAACTCATCATTTTTGAGGGCAGTACGTATTTTGACGATAGGTGCAAAAGGAGATTTATAGCCTGTTGTTTTGTTGAAGGCACGTATGGTGTAGTGATAGTTGGTAGAAGAGCTTAAATCTTGGTCTGTAAATCGGTTCTCTCCTACTATACCAACTTTAGTACGCTCATTACAGGCATCTTTGTCTTTGGTACTTCTATAGATTTCAAAGCATATATCTTCTCTTTGCTCATATTCCCATATCAAAGTCACAGAACTAGCATCTCTACACTCTATGGTAAATCCATCCACTCTTTTGGGTGCAACATTGGAATAATTGATAACCTCAGAGAAAGCATGTTTGAGAGCAGGGATATTTTCGTTGATACTGCCAGACATACTTTTCATATAATCAGGGATATTTTTAGTGCCTACCTCAGCAACGATAGCGATGATACCTTTAGAATAATAATATTCACGACCCGAACCAGAGATGAGAGCCGTAGGTGGTTTTCCTCTATGGATACCATACTTTCTGCCTGTGACTTTGGAAATCTCATCATTCATATTGGCACAAAGGACATTCATATCTGTACCGTCTATCTCTGATTCGTGCATAAATTTATGTGCAGGGAAAAAGACATTGCCTTGCGAATGGTAGTCAAAAGCGATAGTGATATTGTCATGCGTATCTACAAATCCTTTGATAGCAGATGTCTCAGCTTCTGAAAATGGTTCTTCTCCTCCATAGACATTAGAAGAGGTATTACTTTGTTTGACAAAGCCTATAGAAAAATTTCTATTCAAATCTACCCCATACGTACCATCATGGTTCAATCGTCTATTTTTACGCCAAAAAGAAAAATGTTTTCGTGAGTATTCATAGCCATCAGGATTGAGACAGGGAACCATATAGAGTGTAGATTCGGTCAATGTTTTATCTAGTAGGGGGTCTATATCTTGATTTTTAGCCAAATAAGAGATAAATTTGAGTGCAAGTTCATGCCCTATCCACTCTCTAGCATGGATACTTCCTGTAAAGAGCATGGCAGGTTTACTGTCTGCTGTCTCTACATTTTTAGAGATTTTAGCGATAACGATGTCACGCTCTTCATACGTTGTACCAATCTTTTCTATCTGTATAAGATTGGGATAACGCTTTTGCATCTCATAAAGAAAGCTAAGGCTCTCTTTATAGGATATGTATTGTTTTTTCATTATTTGGTATCTTTTGGATTAGATTTGGCATGTACTTTTCTGAGAGTTTTTCCATAATTGTCTTGGAAATTCCATTTCTCACTAGCCCACTCTTCTTGGGTTCTTTTTTCTGTCAATAAAATAGGGTAGAGTGCGTCCATCTCATGCAGATATAACTCTCCTTCAGAGGTTTTTCTTACTTTTTTATCGAGGAAATACGCACCATCATACGAAGGCGTATAATTACCAAAAGTAATATGACGTAAGGTTCTTAATACCGATGGATCCATCTTTCCTAATTCTTCCCAATTGTATAGAGGGATATTGGGCTTATTAAATCGACCATTAGAAAACTTCCACATAAGGTACTGACCAATCCAATCTCTAATATACGGGAAAGCTGCAAAGGCAGTGGCACATTCTAAGATACGATACTGACCATCTTCACCCACGGCTACATCACAAGCCCAGTACTCAGCCTTGGCATCTTTGGAGACTTGTACGGCTAGGTCAAGAAGCTCTTTGGGTACATCCATATAGTCCATGCTTCCCCCTTGGCTTGTATTGGTTAGCCATTCACCCTTGGGTGCTCTTCTCCAAAATGCACAGACAGGCTTATGACCAATAAGCATTACACGCACATCGGCTTCCATCGGTACAAAGTCTTGAAAATACGCAGGAGAGTATTTTTTTTGAGCCAATAGATTTCTAGCTTCTTGTTTGGAGTCTACCTTATGTACGAAGTATCCTCCATAGTTAGAAGGACCATAAGACTTTTTGATAATCTTAGGGTACTCTGTCTCTTCTATGAAGTTATCTGCTTTGTCTTTGTCATAGTAGATATATGTCTTTGGGATAGGTATATCATACTTCCACGCAAACCGTGTGACATTTTCTTTGGATTTGTTAGAAAACTGTGTATCTAAAGAGGGGATAAACTCTACATCAGGCAATGCCCTTGCTATTTCTCTAAATGTTTCATAGGCAGTTGCAGGGATATTTCCTATAAGAATATCTATTTTTTTACGTTTGACTTCTTTTATAAAACGATTGCTATCATTTTTCCAATGATAGGTAACGGTCTCTATCTTGTCTGGCCAGCCTTTGAAGTTTGATTTATCAAAAAATCTTAATACATAATCCATATATAGCATACCGATTTTAGGTAATTTCTCTTTTTTATTCTTTATTATTTTATTATTTTTAACTTTTTTGTCTTGAACTTTTTTATCTTGTTTCTTTGCCATCATCAATTCCTTATTTTTTTGTTTTTCTATCTATCATATTGACGATTAAATCAATTTTCTTTTTGTTGAAGTTTAAGCCCATTTTTTCTTGTTCTGGTGTTGCAAAAGCAGGGATACCGTTGACTTCTAGTACCACATACTCTTCTTTTTCCATATCATAGATAATGTCTACTCCTGCGATGTCTGTCCCACAAATCTTAGCTGCTTTTTTTGCTATTTCTATCACCTTGTCATCAGGTTCACGCAAAAATACTGAGCCACCTGCTGTAATATTGGTACGCCAATCGGTTTTAGAAGCCTTACGTCCATAACATCCTACAAATTCACCATCTACTATATCTACACGAAAATCAGTATTGTCATATTTGACAAATTTTTCTACATAGAAAAAACGTAAATCCATCTGATTAAGGAAAGGAAGTAACATATCTAAAGTAGCTTGATTTTCTATCTTAGTTAGCCCCACACCACCCCAACCATCGGTTGGTTTATAGACCATTCTTGACCATTTTTTCATGATGGTTTGGAGATGTTGCGTATCATCTCTATGACAAAGCTTAAAGCTAGGTGTAGCGATACCATGTTGACGCAACAAGAATGAAGTTTGAAACTTATCTTCTGTGAGGGCAAAAGAGTCATAAGAGTTTATCATAGGCATGACCCGATTGAGTGCTTGATACAAAAAGACTTGATACTGCGTCTGCTCTCCTGCGTTATATGAGAAAAAGAGGTCAAGCCCATCTACTTTGAGCTTATCATGCAATATATGACCATTTTGGGCTATAGCATGACGAAGATTGATATCTGTAATTGTTTCAATCTCTCTTTCTTTGAGCTTTTTGACTATTTTTTCTTGGATTTTATCTCCACCACCGTTGCTATAAAGCCACATACCGATTTTTCTTGACATTACTTCCTCCAAATTAATATTTTAAAGTTCTTAATTAATGTGATATTTTACTATATTTTACTAAAATATCTTCAACATAAAAGTAATAAAATAGAAACAAAGGCTTATAATGCGTAATAGTAATTTTGACGAACTAAAAAGTATCATAGAGATAAACTCATGGACAAAAAATAAACAGGGTGTAGATAAAAATGTTAAAATATTTGCTCAATGGATGAAAGCTTTGGATTTTGAAACCATTTTTCATAAAAGAGAAGAGATAGGAGACCATCTTCACTGTGTCTCTAAAAAAAGAAAAGGTAAAAAGCTTCTGTTACTAGGACATCTTGATACTGTCTTTCCTCCTGATACCTTTGAAACATTTAAAGAAGATGATGCATGGATATATGGAGCAGGGGTCTGTGATATGAAAGGGGGGAACTATGTTGCCTTACAAGCCCTTAGAAATGTATACCAAAAATACGATGAGATATACAATATAGATTTTTTACTCGTAAGTGACGAAGAGACAGGAAGCGATGACTCAAAGCACCTCTTGGCTTCTTTGGCTTCAGAGTATGACTATTGTATGGTCTTTGAAGCAGCAGGTGTCCATGATGAGGTAGTGATTGCTCGTAAGGGGGTCGGTACATTCTTTATAGAGATAGAAGGCAAAGCATCACACGCAGGAAATCACTACAGCGATGGGGCTGATGCCAATCTTGAATTAGCCCAAAAGCTCATACAGCTAGTAGCCCTTAGCAACCTAGCCAAAGAAACCACTGTTAATGTAGGCAAAATTCATGGAGGCATAGGTGCAAATACTATCTCACCTAAAGCACATCTCACTTTTGAGCTACGGTATACTAGTATAGAAGAAAGAGATAGAGTCTTAGCAGGTATTGATACTATCGTCTCTACTAGCTATGTAAAAGGTACAAAGTCTACGTTATCAGGAGCTATACAAAGAGATGTCATGCAACCCTCATCAGCACAATCTTCTTTTGTAGAGCGTATCAATACACTCTGTAATGTTACTTTATCTACCGAAAAAAGAGGAGGGGTCAGCGATGCCAATATCATATCTTCACAAGGAGTACCAACCCTAGATGGTTGGGGACCTTACGGCGATGGTGACCATACCATCAAAGAAAGAGCCTCTAAAGAGAGCTTTATCAAACGTATTGATTTGGTATCGAAGATATTGATAGGTTTTATGGAAGCAGAGATTTGATAAATAGAGATTTGATTGGGCTTTAAGAGTTTAGTGATTATAATGAGAGGATAAAATAAAAAGGAATACCATGACAAAGACACACTTAATTATAATGATTGTTAGCTAAACGATATTATCATGCAGTTTCCTTTTGCTAAATATAAGTCTATTATGAATATTCATGTGATTACGATGATGGTTATGTTTCTTTTTATTATTTTTTTTATATCAATTATTTTTAATTATGAGTACAAAGAGTTTGATATAAATATCAAAAAAATGCAAGAACAGTATATTCAAAAGAAGAAAAAAGAGATTGTTTTTGACACGCAAAGGGTTGTGAAGTTTATTGAATATATGTATTTGAAATATCATACAAATAAAAACAAGTTGGCTTTACAGCAAGAAATTTTAAATGCAATTGAACATCTTTATGAGCGACAAGATGGTACAGGATATATCTTTATTTATGATTTTAAAGGTACCGTTCTCTCTGATCCTGTACAAAGAAAAAATATAGGAAAAAACCTTTATACTATTAAAGATATTAATGGGGTTAAAGTGATTGAAAACCTTATTCGTGTTTCACGTCAAAAAAATGGAGGATTTGTTGAATATACATGGATTAAACCTACCACAGATAAGTTAAGTCCAAAAGCCTCTTATGCACAATCTTTTGAACCATGGGAATGGATGGTAGGTACAGGTGTTTATCTTGATGAGGTAGAAAAAAGTATTGTAAAGAAAAAATCTTTATTAAAGGAAAAACTTAATAAATATATGATAGATATTGTATTTTTACTTTTATTATTATTTATCGTTGGGTTCATTGGTATTCTTATCTCTAATAGTATACTCAAAAATGAAATAGATATTTTTACCCATTTTTTTCAAAATGCAGCCTCTAAAAACTTGTTGATAGATAGCAAGAAAATACGATTGATAGAATTTAAAAATATGGTGACCTATATCAATATTATGATTAGAGAGATACATGCACGAAAGCAAAAATTATCTGAACTGAATGCAACATTGGAAGATAAAGTAAAAGAAAAAACAAAAGATTTGTATAATCAAAATAAATTATTATTAGAAGAAAAAGATTTTTCTACTTCATTGGTTAAAGCACAAGATAGTTTTATCAAACATTCTATCCATGAGATTAATACACCTTTGGCTGTCATTTTAACCCATATTGATCTTTTTAAAATAAAACATGGGTCTAATAGATATTTGTCTAAAATTGAAGCAGGGAGTAAGATTATCAACAATATATACGATGATTTGAGCTATATGGTTAAAAAAAATCGTTTTATATACAAAAAAACATATTTTAATTTCTCTGTATTTTTAGAAAAGAGGGTTACTTTTTTTGAAGAAATTTTTCAAGGAAATCAACAAAACATTATCGTTGATATTGTTGATACAATATGGATTTATATGAGTGAGGAAAAATTACAACGTCTTATAGATAATAATCTTTCTAATGCTACTAAATATGCATATAAAGGTACAACGATAAAACTTTCATTAAAAGAAACAAAGGATGCTATCATTTTAACTTTCATCACACACTCCCCTAAAATAAAAGATACCAAACGTATTTTTAAAGCATTTGAACGTGAAAATAATGTAAAAGGTGGATTTGGTTTGGGATTAGAAATTGTGTATAGTATCGCACAGCAAGAGATGATTGATATAGCCTTACACTCTAGTGAAAAAGAAACATCATTTATATATACATTTACCAAAGGAGAATATCATGAAGATACTACTATTAGAAGATGAACTCATGTTACAAAGTGCTATCACCGAATATCTTAATGATTGTGGGTATAGTCTTGATATGTGTGAAGATGGGGAACAGGCCTATCAAAAGATACAAGACAATAGCTATGATTTATTTATTTTTGATATTAATACCCCAACCATAGATGGATTGACTCTCTTAGATATGTTACAAAAAGAAAAAATATATGTACCTACTATTTTTATATCGGCAATCACTGAAATAGAACAAATTTCCAAGGCATACGAATTGGGGTGTTATGATTATTTAAAAAAACCTTTTCATTTAAAAGAGCTTAGATTACATATTGAAAGATTATTTAAAATGGCACAAATTGAGTCCAAAAGCATTATTAAAATCAGTAAAATGTATATGTATAATTTGGATAATGAGAGACTTTATTTTGACAATGAAGAGCAGATACTCACCCCTAAACAATCGCAAATCATTAATGTATTGGCTTCTAATATCAATAAAGTGGTTGATTTTGAGATGTTGCGTTATTATGTTTGGGAAGATAGACCTGTGGATAATGCCATTATACGTGCTGAAATGCATCGAGTTAGACAAGTACTCAAAGAAGATTTAATTAATTCTATCAAGGGTATTGGATATATATTGATAAAAAACTTTAATGACGAAAGAACATAACTAATTTGTAACTAATTGACGCATAGATAATTTTTTTTAGATAATTTTATAGTGTAATCTTCAATGCTATATGAATGCTATATCTGTAATGTATAGTAAATTATATTAACTATAAAGGAAAAATAATATGAAAAAAACGGTATTACTATCAGTTATATCATCAACAATCATTATGGCAGGAGGAGACCTTAAGCCAATAGAGCCTGTTATCGAAACAGTTCAGGCAGTAGAAGAAGAATCTTTTGGAACAGTATCTGGACAATTAAGAGCTTTTTATATAGACAGAACATATTCTGGAAGTATAGAAAATAATCGTAACTCTTTGGCTTTTGGTGGGTGGATTGGTTATGATACAACAGCATGGAACGGACTCAGTGCAGGGGTTAAATTCTATGCTGTTGAAGGGGCTAGTATTCATGGCTCACCATTAACCTCAGCAAATTATGACCCATCACTTTATGGTGATGATTTTAGTGACTATGGTTTTGTGGGAGAAGCGTACTTAAATTATAAGAATGGTAATACCAATCTTAAAATAGGTCGTCAAAAACTAAATACGCCATTAGCAGGTGCAGATGATGCAAGAATGCTTCCTAACCTTTTTGAAGCAGCCGTCTTAAGCAACACAGATATAAAAGATACCACACTCATCTTAGCACATGTCACACGAGAAACTGTGGGTACATTTGGAAATGTATATGGTAAAGCAGGAGCATTGTCACTACAAAGTGGGTATGGTCTAGGATATAAAGAAGGTACCAATGGTAATTTCGCCGATATGGGTGTCATTGCACTAGGTGAAGGTACCGATACTTCTGGTGTCACTGCTGCTGCTGTTATCTATAAGGGTATTGATGGACTCAATCTTCAAGCATGGAACTACTATGCTCATGATATTTTAAATGCTGTATACCTTCAAGCAGATTATAGCTTTGGCGATAGTATTAAGATGAAAGCTTCAGGTCAATATATTGGTCAAAGTGAAGTCGGTGATGCCTTAGCTGGTGATGTAGAGAGTCACTACTGGGCAGGTAAACTTACAGCCAACAGTGGTGCATTAAGTGGGTATGTCGCCTATTCTCAAACAGGCGATAGTAGTGGTACAATGAATGGTGGTATTATTACGCCATGGGGGGGAATCCCAGCATTTACACAAGGTATGGTAACAAGACACATGTTTTTTGCAGATACCTCTACAACAAAAGTAGCAGTGACCTATAATATGAAAGATTTAACAGGTCTTAACCTAAAAGCAACGGCTTATTATGTATCATTTGATATAGGTGCTGCTAATACCTATAAACCTGATGTAGCATGGACAGCTGAAGAGTCTGGTTTTGATATTAAATACCAAGCGACTGAAGCATTAAATTTAAGACTTAGAGGGAATTTCCCTACAGATTTTGCACCAGGATTAGACTGGTCTGAATTAAGATTGATTGCAAATTACAACTTTTAAAAAGGAAGATAAATATGGATGCAGAAAAAGCACAAGCGTATTGGAAAGAAAATATAAGAACAATCTTATCACTCTTAGTGGTATGGTTCATTGTCTCTTTAGGGGCAGGTGTTTTGTTTATTGAACAACTAAATGCTATTGAGATTTCGGGAGTAAAACTAGGTTTTTGGTTTGCTCAACAAGGTGCAGTTTACGCGTTTGTTATACTTATATTTGTATATGTATATAAAATGGGAAAAATTGACGAAAAATATGGCGTAAATGAATAGGAGATGAGATGGAATTACAAAGTTTAATTTATATATTTGTAGGGATTAGTTTTACGATATATATAGGTATTGCAATTTGGGCTAGAGCAGGTTCTACTAAAGAATTTTATATAGCAGGTGGTGGCGTACATCCTATAGCCAATGGTATGGCAACAGCAGCTGACTGGATGTCTGCGGCTTCTTTTATCTCACTAGCAGGTATCATTGCTTTTAAAGGCTCTGATGGTGGTGCTTATCTTATGGGATGGACGGGTGGATATGTCTTATTGGCAATGCTTTTAGCACCTTATCTTAGAAAATTTGGTAAGTTTACTGTACCAGATTTTGTCGGTGATAGATATTATTCTGATGTAGCAAGAACTGTAGCTGTGATTGCCGTCATCTTTATCTCATTTACCTATGTTGCTGGTCAAATGCGTGGTGTGGGTATTGTATTTTCAAGATTTTTGGAAGTAGATGTCAATACAGGTGTGATGCTTGGTATGGGTATTGTATTTATCTATTCGGTATTAGGTGGAATGAAAGGGATTACGTATACACAAGTAGCGCAATATGTGGTAATGATTTTTGCATTTACCGTGCCTGCTATTTTTCTTTCTATTCAAGTGACAGATACATTTTTACCACAGTTAGGACTTTTTTCTCAAACCTCCTTTGCTTTTGATAGTGGTGTGAGGGTTATTCCAGAGGGGACATACTTGATGCATGCACTCGACCAAGCTGTCAATGATTTAGGATTTAACAACTATACCGAACCAGGTTCTATTTTTAATATGTTTATGCTTACAGTAGTACTTATGGCAGGTACAGCAGGTCTTCCTCATGTTATCGTTAGATTTTTTACCGTGCCTACGGTTAAGGATGCTAGAATATCTGCTGGTTGGGCATTACTCTTTATTGCTATTATGTATACAACGATTGCATCAGTGGCTGCTTTTTCTAGAGTAAATCTTATCTCTAATGTACAAAATGTTGACTATAAAGCATTTGTCGCAGGTGAAATGATACGCGCTGATGGTACAGTCAATAATGGTGCTTGGTTTAAAACTTGGGAACAAGGTGGATTACTTGCATGGAATGATAGAAATGGTGATGGCAAAATACAATATGCCAATGGTGCAGCATTTGATGGTGCTAAAGGTAAACCTGTGTATGATGGAGAAAAAAGAGGTATCAATGGTCAAAGATTGACTATCAATGCAAAAGGTACTCCTACAGAAGCAGAACTCAAAGCAAATAACGGCGTTGCAAATGAAATTTATGTCGATAGAGATATTATGGTTCTTGCCAACCCAGAGATAGCAAATTTACCAGCATGGGTTATTGCACTTATGGCAGCAGGTGGACTAGCCGCTGCACTTTCCACAGCAGCAGGATTATTGCTTGTTATTTCAGCATCTATTTCTCATGACTTATTTGGTCAAGTATTGATGAAAGATAAAAAAACAGGTAAATCAACACTTTCTGAAAAAGCTGAATTGAATTTGGCTAGAGGGGCTGCCGTTGTTGCCATACTGGTCGCAGGGTATTTGGGCATTAATCCTCCAGGATTTGTAGCACAGGTAGTTGCCTTTGCCTTTGGTTTGGCTGCTGCGTCATTCTTCCCTGTTATTATTTTGGGAATTTTTGATAAACGTATGAATAAAGAAGGTGCGATTACAGGTATGGTTGTAGGACTTACCTTTACCTTTGCCTACATTGTATACTTTGTATTTATGGGTGGGGCAAAAGAAGATTATCTCTTTGGTATCGCTCCTACAGGTATTGGTACTTTAGGTATGGTACTTCACTTTGTGGTAGCATACTTTGTATCACGTGCTACTCCTCCACCACCAGCTGAAATTCAAGCTTTGGTTGAAAGTATCCGTGTGCCTTCAGGGGCAGGTGCTGCGATAGACCACTAATACATATACTGCTCCTTTGGGGCAGTACTTATAAAATGATACGAAAGAAAAAACATGAGTCTTCATGACCAAGAAAACTTTATAAAAGAAATACATCCATTTGATACACTTAGCAAACATGCGTTAGATACAGCTTTTAAAAATATGGATATTGCATATTATACAAAAGATACTATTTTGATTTCTCCTCAAAAACTAAGTGATTCATTTTTTATTATCATCAAAGGTGAAGTGAATGAATACAATAATGATGAACTGACCTCTGTATATCATGAACAAGATGAGTTTGACGCAGATTCTCTACTCTACAACAAAACAGACAGTACCTTTATCGTAAGTGAAGATCTTATTTGTTATGAATTAAAAAAATCTACATTTTTACATTTGATAGCTTCAAATAAAGAATTTGAAAGTTTTTTTCTTAAAAATATATCAGCAAGATTACAAACACTTAAAAATAAAGAATATGGTTCGGATATTTCATCTTTTATGTTCTCAAAAGTAAGCGATATATATATCCATACCCCATGTCTTGTACTAGCAGATTGTAGTATTAAAGATGCGATAGAACAGTCTATGAAAAAAGGTACTTCAACGATTATCGTAAAAGATGGTGTACGTTATGGTGTTATTACAGATTCTGTACTTAAAAAAGATGTTTTACTTGTGGGTAAAGCATTAAGTAGCCCTGTGATAGAAATTGCCAAATTTCCTTTTGTTTGTGTTCAAAAAGATGAATTTTTATTTTCAGTACTTTTGACGATTATCAAACATGATATTAAAAGAGTAGGGGTCATTGAAGATGGAAACATCATAGGACTACTTAAACAAGCTGATATTTTAAGTTATTTTGCAAACCATACCCACATTGTAGCTGTCAAAATTGCTAAATCCACAACGATTGAAGAGCTAAGAGTAGCGAGTAATGATGTCAATAAAACCATTAAATCACTTTATGATAAGAGTTTAAAAACAAGTTATATCGCAAAGATGGTCGCCCAACTTAATGCAAAAATCTATGAGAAGCTTTTTAATCTTATCTTACCAAAAGAATACCATCAAAGATGTACCCTTTTGGTCATGGGTAGTGAAGGTAGAGATGAACAAATCATAAGAACAGACCAAGACAATGCACTTATTATTGCAAATGGCGAAGTAGTATCAGACTATTATCCTTATATGAAAATATTTACAAAAGAACTTATATCCTTTGGATTTCCTCAGTGTGAGGGAAATATTATGGTAAATAATCCCTATTGGTGCAAAACAGAATCTCAATTTAAAGAACAAATTAACACATGGTTTTTGGGGACAGATATGGAGCATTATATGAACTTAGCTATCTTTTTTGATGCCAAATATGTTGCAGGAAATGATACTTTATTTGAGCCATTAAAAGATGAAATATTTAAACTTGCAAAACAAAAAGATGTATATATGGCATATTTTGCCAAAGCAACGCTTAATTTCAAAACACCTATTAGTATTTTTTCTTCATTAAAAACAGTTGATGATGGAATAGATATTAAAAAAGGAGGTATTTTTGCGATTGTACAAGGTGTGAGGTCTTTGGCATTAGAAAATGCTGTGATAGAAAATGCCACTGTAGCAAGAATTAAAAAATTACACGAATTAAATATATTGGACAAAAATTTAGCCTCAGAACTGATAGAAGCATTAGGACTATTGTCTAGGTTAAGATTACAAGGACATATCTTGAGACTCAAAGAGGGAAAATCCATCAATAATATTATTGATATAAGTCACTTTAGTAAAATTGAAAGAGATATGCTCAAAGACAGTTTAAGTATTGTAAATACATTTAAAAAATTTATTATACATCATTTTCGTTTGGACAATATCCAATAATGTTCAAAAAAATAAAACATAAATATCATAAATCTAAGCTTAACAATAAAGAGTTTGAATTTTTATTTGAGGAACTGTTAGAGGAAGAGTTTGTCTCTTTTGATTGTGAGACAACAGGCTTAAACATTAAAAAAGATGAGATTCTTTCTATCGGTGCTGTAAAGCTTAGTCATAACAAAATAAAATTAAGTGAATCTTTTGAAAGATTTTTAACCCCAACACAGCACATAGCAGAAGAGAGTATAAAGATACACCACATCCGTCCTTGTGATATGCTTCACAGTAAAGATGCCAAAATAGCTATTGAAGAGTTTCTTCATTTTATTGGCAATAAAACGCTGATAGGGTACTATATCAAATTTGATATAGCGATGATTAATCGTTATACCAAACAAATAATAGGCACAACAATTCCCAATAAAAGTATAGAGCTTTCAAGTATGTATTATAAACGATACCAAAAGAAATCTTCTTATGAATTTGTAGATTTAAAATTTGATACTATTATGAAAAATCTAAATATTCCAACATTAGGAAAACATGATGCACTCAATGATGCTGTGATGTATTTGAAGCTTCAAGAAATCTCAGAATACAAAGGTGTTTATAGCTAACACAATAAAAATGAATGCTATAGTAATGCTACAGTATCATGTTATAATAGTTTTCTTTAGTTTTAAAAGAAAATTAATTAGAATAAATGTAACAAGTCGGATAAAAATACTCTTATTTTAAATCTCTTGTGAAAGTATTTTAATATCTAAATATTTTATATGCTAAAATACTTTAATTAACATAAAGGAATACAATGTCACAAGATATTTATCAACCCAATCCAGAATTTGCAAAAAATGCTACGATTAAGAGCATGGAAGAGTACCACGCTTTAGTCAAAAAATCTCATGATGACTATGAGGGATTTTGGGCAGACTATGCCAATGAAAAGATAGATTGGTTCAAGCCATTTGATACCGTATTAGACGAAAGTAATGCTCCTTTTGTCAAGTGGTTCGATGGTGGACAGCTTAATGTAGCACACCAATGTATCGACCGTCATTTAGACACACGCAAAAATAAAGCAGCGATTATCTTTGAGGGTGACAGAGGGGATGTCCAAACGATTACATATTTGGATTTATAAGTCCCAAAACTAAATAAATCAATAATATATTAAAGATATGCTAAAATACCCGAATGAGACCAATAACTAAAGTAAAACTAAGCAAAGACGAAGAGGCTGAATTAGAATTAATAATTAAGCAAG
>Ga0256838_1000834_pt1 | contig 16317 bp, 18 predicted proteins | sample 4571419metaG_FD_185978 | JGI IMG/M metagenome (GOLD analysis project Ga0256838, IMG submission 185978) | Hydrothermal vent microbial communities from Guaymas Basin, Mexico - 4571-419 | ecosystem: Environmental > Aquatic > Marine > Hydrothermal vents | place: Mexico: Guaymas Basin | collected...
AGCGGGAACGTTCCTCTCGCGCGTTGGCATTATCCCGCCGCTGCCGAGAAAAATCACCTGGAGCATGTTGGTAGCTCTCGCGGAGTGGTTAAATAGCTAACCCTTCGGCCAGTTGTTTCGCTTGAACTTCTCAACATGCTCTCTTCGGAACACGAACTTCACTCCGTACCTTTTCTTGAAGGGGAGTTTAAGGGCATTGCAGATGAAAACGAAGGCAGGATGCCTGACGGGTCTATCCACTGGTGTGAGGGCCCCTGTGGGGCAGGCTTCAACGCAGATGTAGCATTTCCTGCACTTCTCGGGATGGGCCATGTAGGGCCTCAGCCTGACCTTGTATCCGAGGCCGAAGAGACTAACTCTCATCGGCACGACCTCCCATATCTCCTCCCCGAAGGGACAGGCGGAGATGCACTCTTCCCCTCCGCCGCACAGGGGGTAGTGTATCGTCAGAGGGGCCGTTTCCTTCATCCTCTCGTGGTGAACCCTCCAGTCCTCAGCTTCCATAAGACCACCATGCATGTCTGTATTCGACATATCGCTGGACATATCGTTTATAAGCCTTTGCATGAGGAAAGGATTAAAACCCCAGCGACGTAGTTAAGGCGGTGAAGCGAATGGAAGACCTTCTGAAGGCTTTGGAGGAGAAGGACACGAAAAAAGTGGCAAGTCTGCTCTACTACAAGATCGACGAGCTCAGCGATGAGCAGCTTGAGGAGGTTCTGGAAAAGGCCGAAAAGCTCGCGCTGGAGAAGAAGGACTACGAGCTCTACAAGCTGGTCGTCTACTACTACCACGAGTTCCTGGAGGTTGACAAGATAAGCGAGTTCGAGGAGCTTGCCGAGAAGGAGGGCACCTTTGAGGCAAAGTTCCATTTAGCGGACCTTTACTTCCTCATTGGAGAGCTGGAGAAGAGCCTCGCGATGTATCAGGGGCTCATTGAAGAGGAGATCACGAAGGGCAACCTCGAGCACGTGGCGGAGATCTACCACAACATGGCCCTTATTGAGGAGGAGCTCCAGGACTACGAAAAGGCCTACGAACTGCTTGAGAAGGCCGAAAAGAACTACCGCGAGCTGGGGGATGAGGAAAAACTGCTCCACGTCCTTATCTACAAGGCCTACGTGAAGTTCGAGATGGGAGACACCTACGAGGCCAAGGCCATGCTGGCTGAACTGCTGCCGCGCATTATGGAGATTGGAGACAGGAGGCTTCTCACCGAGGTTCACCTGAGCTTTGAGGAGATGTTTGAAGAGGAGGATAACTACGACGCCGCCCTGCAGGAGTGCCTGTACTCGATGCTCTGGGCCCGGGGAACCGAGTACTACGATGTTGCCTTCGATGCCCTCGTTGATGTCTTCTGGCAGCTCTTCCTCGAGGACGACTTCGAGAGGATATACAACAACGCCGACATGTTCATCCGCGCCTTCCCGGATTTCGGAGCGTTCTTTGAGGGGGTCAAGTATCTGGCCCTCTTCAAGGACGGCAAAGTGAAGGAGGAAGAGCTCAAGAAGGTCCTCGAAAAGGTCGAGGATAGGAGACTACTCGATCTCCTCGAGTTCCTTGGAGAGGCCGAGCTCTGAGGCCCACTCCACCATCTTTTTTGCGATCGGGTCTCTTCCCCCAAGACGCCCGTAGAGGCGGTAGTTTCTCAGCATCCTGCGGTAGAGTTCCAAGGCCTTTTTTCCCCGCGCAACCCCGAGCCTCGTGAAATCAACCGCCATCTCAATCAGCGCGCAGTCCGCACGGCTCATCGGCCTGGGGGAGAGCGAGCCCTCTATCTCCCCGACGGGGGTCATGGTTGCATCGAGGACACTCGTCGTCCCGATTTCATCAGAGTGCTCCTTCGTTTCCCACTCAACATCTCCGTAGAGGCCGGGAAGCCCCTTCACCCACCGGTATTTGCCTGCCTCAACGAACCCAAGCCCCTCCTCGGGTGGGATGTTTAGTGCAAGCCGAACGATCAAACCGGCGTCGTTGGTAAACTGAATTGAAACGTGGGGATGTTCCTTTATCTCCTCGGCGCTCTTTCCCCCGAAAAGCCGGAAGTAAAGCTTCGAGCCTTTCCTGACGACGCCGACCGGTGCAACGTTGTTCCTCGTCACGAGGAGAACCTCGTAGACCTGTCCCTCAAGGAGAAATTTTAGAAGGGAAAACATGGAAACACCGTCAGAGCTGTTTGGGAAGGACGAGGATGTCTTCCCTCTTTATGTAGAACTTCACTGGCATGGTTGGCCTGAGGTTCTCGACGTCTTTGGTGCTTATGCTCCTCGCTATGAGCCTCGTGTCGTCGAAGATACCAACGACCTCGACGAAGAAGCCGTAGTACTCCACCAGGTCGATCTTGCCTTCCATCTCGACGGCGTCCTCAACGGGCTTGAGGTGAATCCTCTCGGGCCTTATGACGAGTGCAACATCATCCTTTTCCCCGGTGTAGTGGAGCCCCTCAAAGCGGAAGCTTCCGAACTCAACCGTAACGCGGTCCCCGTTCCTCTCGACGACTTTGGCGTGAATAACGTTTGTCTTGCCCATGAAGCTCGCAACGAACTCCGTCCTAGGCCTCTCGTAGATCTCCCTCGGCGTCCCCACCTGCTCCACCGTTCCGACGTTCATCACGGCTATCCTGTCACTTATCGCCATTGCCTCCTCCTGGTCGTGGGTAACGTAGATAACGGTGATACCGAGCTCGCGCTGGATCCTCCTTATCTCCGAACGCATCTCAAGGCGAAGCTTTGCATCGAGGTTGCTCAGCGGTTCGTCGAGGAGGAGCAGCTTGGGCTCAACGACCAGGGCCCTCGCTATCGCTACACGCTGCTGCTGACCGCCGCTCAGCTGGGTTGGGTAGCGGTCCTCGAAGCCTTGGAGCTTCACAAGCTCAAGGGCCCACTTGACCCTCCTGTCTATCTCCTCCTTGGGGAGCTTCTTCAGCCTGAGGCCGTAAGCCACGTTGTCGTAGACCTTCATATGGGGCCACAGTGCGTAGTTCTGGAAGACAAGCACAGCTCCCCTTTCGCTTGAGCTGAGGTTCGTCACGTCCTGATCGTCGAACCACACCTTACCCGACGTCGGATAGTCCAGGCCGGCTATGATCCTCAGCGTTGTTGATTTGCCGCAACCGCTCGGCCCGAGGAGCGTGAAAAGCTCCCCGTGCTTAATGTGAAGGTTTACCCCCTTGAGGGCGACGGTATCACCAAACTCCTTAACGACGTTCTCAAGTCTGACCTCAACCATCTTATCACCTCACGAGAGGCCTATGAAGGAGTACTTCTGCTTGGTTATCACGTTCACGAGCACTATTGAGATTATCTGCACCGTAATGAGTAGCACACCCAGGGCAGCCGCTATGTTCACGCTTCCAACGGCTGACATCATGATCTCCTTCATGTAGGCTGTTATCGGCGCGTTGGCCATTTTGAGGGAACCCAGGGTAATGCCCACGCTGGTTTCACTCATGGAGTAAACGAAGCTCAGCATTGCTCCTCCGAAGACGTTGAGCGAGATGAGAGGCAGTATTATGCTCGTTATGGTCTTCCACCTGCTGGCACCGAGGTTCATCGCGGCCTCCTCAAGTGACACGTGCACCTGCTGAAGGCCCGCGTAGACTGACCTCGCTGCGAAGGGAAGGCGCCTTATCGAGTACGCCAGGATGAGGACGTAGGCAGGGTTGAAGTGCTTGGGATCTATCGGATCGAGCGGTGTTCCCGGGAAGATCTGGTGGAAGAAGTAGAAGTATCCCATTGCCACGACTATTCCCGGAACCGCCATGGGCAGGATGACTATGCTCTCGAGGACCGGCGTTAGTGCTCCCTTAAACCTGCTCGTTGCGTAGGACGATGTTATAGCCAGGAGAACTATGAGCACGACCGCTGCAGCTGAATAGGTGAGGCTGTTCACGATGTACCTCCTGACGTCTGGATCCAGGATCATTTTCTTCACGTACTTTGCTGTTATCTCGGTCTTTTTGCCCGCGGGAATGTTGAACATCGTCGCCTTGAAGGTGGAGGAGTTCAGGTTGAGCATGCCCGCACTTACAGTACCGCTCCCGGTTATAGGGCCGAGCATCTGGGTGTGTATCGTTCCATTGTACTTGCTGGCTTTGCCCTGAAAGTCGGCGTAGATGATTTTGCCATCTACGGTGAACGTTCCATCTTTTATGCTCACATTGCCAACGATGAAGCCGTTTAGAGTGCCGTTTATCTCGCCGATCAGGTTGGAGTAACCGTGAACCTTGCCCTGGAAGAACCACCCGTTTTTGGACGTCTCCACGACACCGTTTTCAGGTAGCTGGACGTTGAAGTCGGGGTAAATGGTTCCGATGATCTGGGCGTTTATGTCTGTCACGTTTGTGACCACCCTCTGCTCCTGAGTGAAAGCGAGCTTTACAACACCGGCCTGCGGCGTTATCGTGAACACGAGGAGTGGGAGGAGGACGAGGTATATTATGAGGGCCTGTCCGAGTCTGGGCTTCCTCACCCTCGGGGACCACCTTCCGCCCTTGCTGAGCATCGCGTACTGCCTAAGACCAACGTACTTCCTGATCCCGAGGAAAGCTAGAATGGCCAGGGCAAGCATGACTATGGCCAGGGCCGCTATGAGCGGGCTCCTCTCGCCGGTTCCGTAGAGGAACTTGCTGAAAACCTGGTAGGAGATTATCTTCTTGGCGAGGTTGTTGCTGTGGAAGACGATTGGCGCGGCAAGATCCTCGAGACTGAATATGAAGACGAGCGTGGCTCCAGCGGCTATTCCCGGAAGGGCGAGCGGGAACGTAACCGTTCTGAAAAGGTGGAAGCCCCTGCTCCCGAGGTTTTCAGCCTGTTCCTCAAGGCTGGGGTCGATGTTGATGAAGCTCGCGTAGGCGTTCAGGTAAACGATCGGGTAGTACGTTATCGCCTGGGCGAGCGTTACGCCGGCTAAGCCGTCTATCCTGACCCTGAAGTTGAAGAGGGCATGGAGTATTGAACTGACGAGACCGTACTCGCTGAAGAGCTGCTGGACGACGTAGGCGCTCACGAAGGGGGTAACGAGCAGGGGTATGAAGAGGAGGATCCTGAAGACGTTCTTACCCGGGAACTCGTAGCGCGCCATCACAAAGGCGAAGATCGTACCCATTATTGAAGCCAGCAGGGTAACGATGGCCGCCACGATTATCGAGTTCAGGATTATTCCAAAATCGAGCCCCTCAATTATGTACAGGGTCTCACCCGTACCGGGCATCTTAACGCTCTGAATGAGATGCCAGGAGGAAGGAAGCTTCATATAGTCCGAGTTCCACGTGAATATCTCCCTAAACCAGTGGAGGGATACACTCCCGTTGTAGGTGAACGCGATGGCCAGCATGGCCAGAACTGGGATTATCAGGAAGAACACGAGGTAGAGCAGGGGGAAAAGATAGGAAGAGATGACGAGAGGCTCCGGCTTGGGGATGCCGAAGAGCCTCTCGATCCACTTAGAGCTCATCCATTCACCTCCTGGAGAACCTTCTGGTACTTGGCCTTGGCGGCGTCGCGCCACTCCTGCACTATAGTGTCCTTGAAGTTCGGATCCTTGAGGATCTTGTCGTTGATCTTCTCGGCGTACTCTTCGGTGAAAGTGACGGTCTCTCCGGTTTCGGGGTCCTTGAACTGGATCGGAGCGGTCAGCTCGTCCTTGAGCCTCTCAAAGGTCTGGTCGTCTATCTTGCCGGACTTGTGGGCGTTCACGATGGCCATCCATGCCCTGTGGAGCTCCTCGTTGGTGTCGACGAGTGTGGCTTTGAAGTACTGCTGCATTGCGTAGATCGTCTTGAGGGCCTTCTCATCATCGAACTGTATTCCCCGCGTGTGAAGGGCGAGGTAGTAAGCCGTCCTGAGGTCGGGCCTCTGCTGTCCCTCCGGTGTGTTGAAGATCGACGGGTTAACCGGAAGCCTGTTAACCTCCTTGTTCAGCCATATCTTCTGACCCTCGGTGAGAACCCAGTAGATGAAGGCCTGAGCGGCCTCCGGGTGCTTGGAGGACTTGAGGAGTGCTATGGGGTCGCCGTTTATGATGCTCTCCCCCTCGGGGATGATGTAGACACAGTCCGGGTTGAGCTGCATCGCGGTGTAGCCGTAGAAGTCAATTGTGTTTCCTGCCGCTATGTCCCCGGCGATAACGGCCTCTCTAACGGCATCGCTCGCATCGTAGATCCTTGAGTTGGCCGCTATGAGGGTGAGGATCCTCCATCCCTGATCCCAGCCGAAGGCCTGGAGGATAATCTGGTAGATCCTCGTGTTGGAGGTGCTCCTCGTTGGATCGGCTATACCGTACTGGGGCGGGTCTCTTGCCCATGCCTCGCTCGCTATGTCCTCCCACTTCTTGGGCTCTGGAAGACCCCACTTCTGAAGGGCCTTCTTGTTCTCGGTGAATCCGAAAGACGATAGTGCAGCGGCAATCCAGTAAACCTTGCCGTCGTTATCCTTCCTGACCATGGGCATTCCCGCTATGGTCTCGGAGATGTTCGTGCCAAGGAGTGAGAGTATCTTCTCGTCGGTTATTGGGGCGAGGTAACCCTCGGTGTAGAGGGTGTCGAAGAGGGTCGGCCCTCCACCCCATCCGACGTCGGCAACGCCCCTCTTGATGAACTCAACCCACTGGGACTCGGTTGCCTTGATAAAGCGGATTTTGGTGATGTGGTACTCCTTGGCGATATCGCTCTTGAGGAAGTACTCCTTGGCTAAACTCTGAATCGTCGTGTCGTGTCTGGTAAGGATTATGAGCTCGACGTTACCCTGCTGGGGGGTTGTTGTGGTGTGGGTTACCGTCGTGGTCGTCTGGGGGGTAGTGGTGGTCGTCTGAGTGGGGGAAGTAGTTGTCTGGGTCTGGGAAGTTGTTGTCTCGCCCTGGGTTGAGGTCGTCGTTTCCGAGGGAGATACAGTGTACTCATTGCTAGTAGTCGTGCTAGTAGTCGTCTGTGATGCCGAAGAAGTCGTGGATTTGGTGGAGCTCTCGCTTGAGCTGGTGCTCCCTCCTCCACCGCCGATACACCCGGCGGCCACGACGCTAAACAGAACCAGGAAGACAACAAGGAAAGCGGCGGTCTTTCTCATAAGCCTTCACCCCTGCATCATTCTTGCCCTTCATTTTTAAGGTTTTGTCACTAACTTTGGATCAATTTTGGGAAACTATCGGTGTGTTTTTGCACCACCGTGTTAATATCGCTTTTGGTTCAAGCACAGGTTTAAAAAGAGTGGTGGATTTTAGTGGAATGGATGGTGAAGATGAAGGCTTCAGTTGAGGCGAGGAACCTGACGATATACTACGGAAAACAGGTGGCCCTCAGTGATGTGACGTTCCAGCTCGGAGCCTCGGAAACACTGCTCCTGCTCGGACCAAACGGCGCTGGAAAAACAACCCTCCTCAGGACCATAGCCGGCTTTCACACTCAATACACGGGCGAACTTCTGATATTCGGGAAAAAGCCAGAGGAAGCCAAGGAGCTGGTGTCCTACGTCCCTCAGAGCCATTCTCTAAACGAGAACGTTCCCCTGACTGCCCTGGAGGTAGTGGCCATGGGCGCGATCTACAAGAGGGGTCTGATACACCGGAAGATTCCCCCCGAGATCGAAGAACGGGCCCTAAAGGTGCTCAGTTTTGTGGGTCTTGAGAACGTTGCCAACAAACTCTTCAGGAACCTCAGCGGGGGACAGAAGCAGAGGGTTCTTCTGGCAAGGGCGCTCGTCAGCGATCCCAAGCTGCTCCTCCTAGACGAGCCGCTCTCGGCCCTGGATCCATCGGCGAGGGCCGAGGTAACGTCTGTCTTGGACAGGATAAAGAAAAAGAAGAACATAGCCATGATAATAACGACACACGATATAAACCCTCTCCTCGAGATAGGCGACAAGGTCATGCTCATCAACAGGCGGATGATCGCCTTTGGAAAACCTGACGAGGCCCTGACCGACGAGATAATCAAGAGCGTCTACGGCCCAATGGCGAGGGCGATAAAGGTTGAAGAGCGCCTCTACTGCATAACGGGAGACTTCCACATTCACGTTAGGAGGGATAGGAAGTGATCCCCGAGTTCATGCTCCGGGCCATACTCGCAAGCATCACAATAAGCGTCCTCCTGGGCCTGTTGAGTCCTTTGATAAACATGAAGGGCCTCGCGTTCCTCACCCACGCACTCTTCCACGCCCTCCTCTTCGGTGCCGTGCTGGGCATGATACTCGGGCTGGTGTTCAACAACCTCTCCCTCGTTATGGCAGTGGCGACCTTGATAACGGTTCTCATAGTGCTGACGATAGCGGAACTTGAACGTCTCGGCTTCTCCTCCGATTCAGCGGTGGGAATTGTGGCCAGTTTTGTGGCAGGCTTAACGGTTCTCGGCTTTGGCGTGCTCTACAAGCTCATGGCCGGCAGGCCGTACTTCCCGCTCACCGAGAACGTGGTTTCCTATCTAACCGGCGAGCTCTTTCTGATAACCCGAGAGAACCTCCTGACTCTAACGGGTCTCGGGTTTGCAATACTCCTCGTGCTCCTTCTGTTTTACAGGGACTTCCTGTACATAAGCTTCGACATGGAGGGCGTTGAGAGCTACGGGGGGAGGGCCAGGTTCTATCTCGTTCTCCTCTACGTCCTCGTTGGCCTGGTTGGTTCCCTCATAGTTCAGAGCGTCGGTCTCGTTACCCTTCAAGTGGTCGCGGTTCTTCCGGGTGCGATAGGGCTTATGGTAAGCGACAACTTAAAGAAGGTCGTTCTGACGAGCCTGCTCGTCACGCTGACTGTTCAGCTTTCCTCCGTGATCATAGCTTATTTCACATCCATTCCCCCGAGTGGAATAGCAACGATAATCCTCGGTATAGTCTACGGGATCCTGCTGGTCAGGAAGTGATCGGAATGGGGAGGAAGATAGCCGGGATAGACGAGGCCGGGAGGGGACCGGTCATTGGCCCGATGGTCATAGCGGCTGTGGTCGTTGATGAGGAGAAGCTGAAAAGTCTGGAGGAGCTGGGGGTAAGGGACTCAAAAAAGCTCACCCCCGGGAGGAGGGAGCGGCTCTTTGATGAAATAATTGCGCAATTGGATGATTATGTAATCATTGAATTATGGCCAGAAGAGATAGACTCCAGGGAGGTAACGCTCAACGAGTTCGAGGTTGAGAACTTCTCGAAGGCCCTGAACTCACTGAGGGTTAAACCGGACGTTGTCTATATCGACGCGGCCGACGTCAAGGAGGGGCGCTTCGGGGAGGCCATAGGCAAGTTGCTCAAGTTTAAAGCGGAGATAGTTGCCGAGCACAGGGCGGACGATAAGTTTGTTCCGGTTTCAGCTGCCTCAATCCTCGCGAAGGTGGTGAGGGACAGGGCAATTGAAAAACTCAAGGAAGAGTACGGGGAGATCGGATCCGGTTATCCCAGCGATCCGAGAACGAGGGACTTCTTGGAGAGGTACTACCGCGAACACGGCGACTTTCCGCCCATCGTGAGGAGAACGTGGAAAACAGTGGAAAAGATACGAAAAAAGCTGGAATCGGAGAGAAAAGGATCTCAGCTAACCCTTGATTCGTTCGTTGTCTGAGAACTTTCATCTGTTACGTACTTCTTTGGAAGGCCACCGGGTCTTGACTTTCTCTCCCTCCTGCCCCTCGCGAGGGAAACCTTCTTTGGAAGCCCCCTATGCTCCACGTAAACGGTCGGTGGAAGGGGTATCGCCGGGATCAGTCCGGGCTCTTCAGCTCTCCCGGCCTCCTCCGATTTCTTTCTCTTCTCCTCCACGTATTCAACAAACCTCCTGATCCGGAGTCCCCTGCCAATCCAGTAGAGGTAGTCGAGCAGTGACTCCCTGAAGGCGTCCCAGCTGACTATCTCGTAGACGACCACGCCCATAGTAACCGCAGCTTCGGGAACGAGGGCCGTTGCGTAGAAGCTGAACTGGGTCTTTCCACCGAGGGCATAATGGAGGGCGAAGAAACCAACGGTGCTCCAGAATATGCCGAAGGGAACGAGGATAAGGTTCCTCCTCTTCCAGACGTAGGGGACCGCAAAGATGGCCACCACCATGAACAGCAGGAGCGTTGGGTTGGTGTCCGCAACTATGTCGGGGTTGAAGTGGAAGTGGAAGGGGTTGCCGTTGTAGAACCACTCCCAGAACGGTGATGTCCACGGGTTGGAACCCTTGTAGCTGAGGTGCCACTTGAAGCTCCCGAGGAAGTTCCGTAGCCACTCGTTAAAGCCCACCACCTTTATTGCCGGGATCTCCGGCAGGAGGAAGCCGAGTAGGGGAAGGGATAAGCCGGCCGTCAGGAAAGCCAAAAGGGGCTCAAGGGCCTCCCTGCTTGAGTAGGTGAACTCCGCAACCGCCAGAACCGTCAGAATTGCCAGTATCTGGAAGTACTTGGCGTCCCAGTAGTCGGCCAGATACTCGGAGTAAGCAACTACGGTGAGGCCGAGTAGAATCAGTATAACTACCATCCGGATAGCTTTCTTCCATCCGGCTTTCTCCTTGGCATCGGCAAGTAGGCGGAGGAACAGGACGGGGTAGCCAAAGGCACCGCTCAGCTTCGTTGCACCCGCCAAACCAATCCCAAAACCTGACCAGTTCCTCCAGCCGTAGGTTAGGAGGAACGTGAAGAGAGCGACGAAGACGCCGACGTATATGTCCAGCATCGCGGTTACTGCGGTCGCCTGAAGGGTCGGGTCGACCGCGACGAAGAAGAGGGCTATGAGGGAGGCGAGGTAGCTCTTTGTTATCCTGTAAGCTGTGAGGAGGACGAGGATCTGAAGGAGGCCGTAGAGGATCAGCCCCGGAACGCGCCAGTAGAAGGGTTTATCACCTAGGATGAGCATGGAGAGCATTATGAAGTCTTTGCCAAGGAGAGGATGCTCGAGGTTCAGGTAGTTCTGGATGTTGTCCTTATCGGGATACCTGAAGCCCGTTACGGTGTAGTAAGCGTTCTCCGGGATGTTATTTTGGAGGTAGCCCATGAAGTCATCCAGCTTCTCTCTCGGGATCTCGACGTAGATCCCCGGGAACTTCTGGTAGTTTACGGTGGCGGACATGTTTCCCTCGTACATTATGATGGCTTCGTCCACAACGTGCTCGTACTCCGCCTTTTCATCGTCGTTCGAGAAGATGACGTTCACGCCCTCGTACCCGTTGTGGACGTAGTGGGCCTCAAGTCCCAACCGGTGGAGCATGTTCCTCGATGCCGGGACGTACCAGACCTCGTCGCCCACGTAATCGTTGAGATCAGCCCGCGAGGCTGTGTCAAAAGCGTACCACAGCGAGGCCCCGATCATGCCGGCCGCGAAAAGAATGAACAGAACTAATTTTACCTGCCTCATCGTTACCATCCTACCACCCGCCGATATTGGGTTTATCCCCTTTTAAGCTTCTCCATGCCTCAACTTTTTAAACGCTCCCCCCAATTAGTGCCGATGAGCTGGGTTAACGAAGTCACCGAGGATCAGGTTGAACTCGCGGTGGAGCTGGTGAAGAGAGGTCTGGATGAGAGAAAGCTCCGCTCAAAGCTTGGTCCTTACTGGAAAGAGCTGGTTGAGGTAGCCAAGGCCAGATTACGGGCAAAAGACAAGTTTTCCAGGCAGGATCTGTGGATGGATCTCGAGGGGCTTCGTTACGCAACCCACGAGATCGTTGCAAGGTACCGGGCGAAAAGGCTGGCGGACTTCGGGGTGAAGAGCATAGCGGACGTCTCGTGCGGGATAGGGATACAGTTAATCTTCTACGCGATGAATGTTGAGAGGGCCTACGGGATTGACATTGACCCTGTTAAGATAGAGTTCGCGCGGAGAAACGCCGAGAAATACGGAGTGAGCAACATCGAGTTCATAAACGGGGATTCGCTCTCAGAGGAGACAATCAGGAGAATAGACGCGGAGGTAGTCTTCTCGGATCCGGCAAGACCTCCGGAAGCCCCGGAGAGAACGCTTGAGGGGCTCCTGCCCAGTCCACTCAGGGTTTACGAGGCCTATCGCTCAAAGGTAAATGCCTTCATCTTTGACCTTCCCCCCCAGATGAGGCGTGAAAAGGTTCCTTGGAGTGGAGAATTCGAGTACATCGATCTCTTCGGGGCGATAAACCGGCTGACCTTCTACTTTGAGCCCCTTGCGAGGGCCGAGAGGAGTGCCGTGACGCTTCCAAAGGGTGCGCGGCTTGAGAGCAATCCGGATCTCGAGAACATAGTTGAGTGGACGGAAAAGCCGGGCCAGTACCTCTACGAGATCCCGCAGAGCATAGACTACGCCGACTTGATAAACGAGCTATTCCACGCGGTAGAGGGCGAGATGAAAATGCTTCTCCGGGAAAAGAGGCGCGTTTTAGCAACCGGAGACGACGAGATCAGAAGCGACTACTTCAAGAGGGTTTACTCCGTCGTGGCCGTTCTGCCCTTCCATCCGGTCCGGATCAACGACTTCTTGAGGAGAGAGGGCTTTGGCAGGGCAACCCTCAGGATAAGCCTGCCCGACCGGGAGTACTGGCGCTTCCGCAGAAAGGTAGAGGCAGGGCTGAATGGGGAGAGAAGGGCCTTCGTCTTCCAGCTGGGGAGAAAGGCGATCATCGCGGAAGAGCTATAACTCCTCTATCCTTGCGTTTCTTATCTTCTTGGAGCCTATTCTAAGGCTCTTGAAGTAATCCACGTGCTCTTCAGGTAGAAACAAGTCCAGTCTCGTCTCCCTTAGGCGTTTCTTTTTCTTCCTTGTTTCCTGTTCCTTCTTTGTGATAGTTCCCCGTCCAATGAACTCGTCGATTTTGCGGTACATGGTTTCAGCCGGTGAGAATATGCAGAACGGTATAAAACTTTTGCCGACGAAAGGATTTTATTGACACTCTCTGATACACGTCTGGTGATTCAGATGAGAATCGAAAGGCTTCGCGAATTTATCGCAGAAAAGGAACTGGACGGCGTGATAATAACCCACAGGCCAAACATCTACTACTTCACGGGCTCCGCTCCCGTTCTCGGCGGCTACCTGATCATAACTGCCGACGATGCTTTGTTCCTCGTTCCCCAGCTGGAGTATGAAGAAGCCAGAGAAACCTCACGCGTTCCGGTTGAGGCCTTCAAGCGCGGCCCGGAGCTCTTCGAGAGGCTCAAGTCCTTCAGGCTAAAGAAGCTCGGAATCGAGGGGAGAACCGCCTACTCAACCGTCCAGAGCTACCGCGAGAAGCTCGGCGTTGAGGAATTCGTTACTGTTGATGACGTCATCAAAGAGCTGAGAATGATTAAGACGAAGGAAGAACTCGAGGTCATCAAGGCCGCGTGCGAGATAGCTGACCAGGCGATGCTTACCGCGATAGAGGAAATCAGCGAGGGCAAGCGCGAGAGGGAAATAGCTGCCAAGATGGAGTACGTCATGAAGATGAGGGGGGCCGAGAAGCCGGCCTTCGACACGATAATAGCCAGTGGATGGCGCTCCGCTTTACCTCATGGCGTTGCAAGCGACAAGAGGATAGAGAGGGGAGAGCTCGTCGTCATCGACGAAGGCGCGCTCTACGACCACTACAACTCCGACACGACGAGGACGATAGTCGTTGGCAGTCCCAACGAAAAGCAGAAGGACATCTATCAGGCGGTTCTTGAAGCCCAGAAGAAAGGCGTTGAGATGGCGAGGCCTGGAATAACGGCGAAGGAGCTCGACACAATCGTTAGGGACGTAATCAAGGAGTACGGCTATGGCGATTACTTCATCCACTCGACGGGACACGGAGTTGGCCTTGAGATACACGAGTGGCCGGGCGTGAACCAGAGCGACGAGACGGTTCTAAAGCCGGGCATGGTAATAACGGTAGAGCCCGGAATCTACATCCCCAAGTTCGGCGGGGTCAGGATAGAGGACACGATAGTCATCACCGAGAACGGTGTCAGGAGGCTTACCAAGACGGAGAGGGAGCTAATCTAATCCCCAAACTTTTTTATTCACATCTACACACTACCATTGAGCGGTGATGACGATGGAAAGCGTTGAAAAGCTCATCCTCCAAGAGCTTCGCGAGATCAAGGAGGAGCTTAAGGCACTCAACTCGAAGATTGACAACTTTGCGGGCTATTTCGAAGCCGATGAAGGCGAGCTTCGGGAGCTGATGAGAGAACTGGAGGATGCCAAGAAAAACGGCGTGAAGTTAGAGGAGGTTCTCCATGAGCTATGAGGTCATTCTTTCGCGAAACGCTTTGAAATTTCTCAAGAAACTGCCTCCGGCTGACAGGAGTCGGATAAAGGATGCCCTTCTTAAACTCAGTCAGAACCCATGGTTCACTCATTATAAAAAGCTCAGGGGCTATCCTTTCTACCGCATAAGGGTCGGGGATTATCGTGTAATCTACAGCGTTGATGAGAACTCGAAGACCGTGTACGTTGTAAGAATCGGGAAGAGGGATGAGGTTTACAGGAACATTGGGTGATGCTCATGCAGATACTCGAAGAGAAGCCCAAGGAGGGTATAGTGAAGGTAAAGGCCGAAACGCTGGACGATCTCTGGCACCTCTACCACGTCATAGACCCCGGTGATGTAGTTTACGCGAAAACGCTGAGGAAGCAGGCCCAACGCTCTGACTCGCTTAGGGCCGAGAAGGTCGAGGTCATTCCGGTTTACCTTGGTGTTAAGGCGGAAAAGATAAACTTTCACAAGTTTGCAAATCAGGTTCGCGTTACCGGGCCGATAGTCTACGCAAGCAGGGACGATGTTCCCCTCGGCAAGTACCACACGATAACGATTGAGGAAGGAACCGTCGTAACAATCCAGAAGCCCCGCTGGAAGGAGCACCACATCGAGCGCCTTAAAGAGGCGATAGAGGCCTCGAAGAGGGCCAAGGTAATGATTGTCGTCATCGACGAGGGGGAAGCTGACATAGCGCTCGTCCGCGAGTACGGCGTTGAGATGGTGGCGAGCATAAGGCGGAACCTCGGCGGGAAGCGCTACAACACGGATAGAGAAAGCGAGGAGAAGCGCTTTTTCCACGACCTGGCCAAGACGATGGCCGAGCTGATGGAGAGGGAGAAAATAGAGAAGGCTATCGTCGCGGGCCCCGGCTTTGTCAAGGAGGTCTTCCACAAGTTCCTGCGCGAGAACTACCCGGAGCTGGCCAAGAAGGTAGTCATCGAAGATACGAGCGTAACCGGAAGGACGGGCATCTACGAGGTCATCAAGCGCGGAACCGTTGACAGGGTTTACCACGAGAACAGGGTTGCCAAGGAAGTTCAGCTCATCGAGAAAGTCCTCGAACATGTCGCAAGGAACACAGGGTTAGCCACCTACGGCCTCAGGGAGGTCGAGGAAGCTGTAAACTACGGCGCGGTTGAGACGCTCCTCGTTCTCGACGAGCTGTTGAAGGGCGAACACAGGGAGAGGATAGAGGAGCTCATGGACGCCGTGAGGTACGCGAGGGGCGAAGTGGTCATCGTCAGCTCGGAGCACGAGGGCGGTGAGAAGCTGAAGGCTCTGGGCGGTCTCGCGGCTCTGCTGAGGTTCAGGGTGAAGTGAGCCTGGAGCGCACAAATGAGAGAGCGAGTTCGGCGAGCTTTATCGCGTTCTCTGCCTCCTCTTTATCCGGCTCGTGGAGGGTTGGATACCTCGCCTCAACGGCGTAGGCGGTTAGAACGTCAACATCATCATCGAAGAGCTTTAGGAATTCTGAATCCACTTCAGCACACAGGAGTATGAGCTCTCCAATGTCGTGGGTTCTCTTGATGGGCATTCCCTTCGATACTAAAAACGCTTTTAGAGCCTTTTCTGCGCACTGCTGGGCGTGAAAAGTTGCGTAATCGTAGAATTCGAGGGAAAGGCTGTTTTTAGCCAGTATTAGGTCTTTCTCAGCCTTCTGGAGCCACTCCCTGAAGCTCAAATTTTCACACCCTCCCTCAGGGCGTAGTAGTAGAGGAAGCCCGTGTCGTCCTTGACCTTCTCCAGCTCGTCCCTTGAGATGAAGATGATATCTGCCTTAATTCCCTTCAACAGAAGCTCCCGGTGCATTCGTTTGTAGGCTTCGAGTTCCCTTTTCCTTTCTACCGGCTCCGACAGAACGACCAAAACATCCCAGTCACTGTTGGCTCTAAAATCTCCCCTGGCACGGGAGCCGAAGAGGATTACCTCATCGACTTCAAGATCCAGTTCGCGGGACACTCTCAAAATTACATCGCGGATAAGCTCCGAGCTCATGGGTGATACTACACCCTCCCCCTATTTATCGTTTGTCATACAGCTCCACGTAGGGGTCGCCTTTGAACTCGGGGAAGGGTTTTTCATCGCCGCCCTCGACGAGAACCCTCTCCTTCTCCTCCGTGAACTCGCCGAGCTCAAATGCCAGAATTCCATTTTTAAGTAATTCAACAATTAAAGCCTCACTTT
>Ga0256838_1000836_pt1 | contig 16281 bp, 15 predicted proteins | sample 4571419metaG_FD_185978 | JGI IMG/M metagenome (GOLD analysis project Ga0256838, IMG submission 185978) | Hydrothermal vent microbial communities from Guaymas Basin, Mexico - 4571-419 | ecosystem: Environmental > Aquatic > Marine > Hydrothermal vents | place: Mexico: Guaymas Basin | collected...
AGACTCCCCGACTCAAGGAGGCCAGGCCTCCACACCGGGAGCCACAGCCCGGTGACATGAAGCGGGATCTCGGCTTCGACGCTGCATCCCGCGTCAGTCGCCACGGCCACGTCCCCGCCGGGGATGTGCTCCCCCCGGGTTGAGGAGCGGCGCCCTCCAGGGGCTACGGTATTTAGGTAGCTACAACCGGCGGGGCGGCCTCCGCTGTGCACACACCTGTATGCAATTAACGGGGTACGGGCTGGTGCTGAGGTTAGGAGCCGGGAGCCGCGCCGGGGACGCGGGCTACGGCCGTATTGGATGACCCGGTGGGTCCCACCCCGAGGCCCAGCTACCCCTTACCTCCCTTCCCCCGGTGCCCCTGGAGCATCGCCAGCGTGGCGTCGAGGAGCCTCCTTGCGACCAGCCTCTTATGGCCGCGTATTTCGCGGACCCTGCCCCCGCGCTCGACAAGGTAGACGTGGTTAGTCTCGGAAGCGAAGCCACTGCCTGGCTCTGTGGTGCTGTTCGCTGCGACCGCGTCGAACCCGTAGCGCTCAAGCTTCTCCCTAGCCTTGGCCACGAGTGCTTCACCCGTAAGCGGTTCAGCCGTGAACCCCACATGGAGGGCCCCTGGGTTGGCTCTCACAGCCTCCAATGCAACCTTCGGCGTCGGCTCCAGCTCGAGGGTGAGCGGCCCAGAGACCGTAGAGAACTTCCCACGCAGCCTGCGCCGGGGCCGATAGTCAGCCACAGCCGCCGCATAGAACGCCGCATCAACACCCCCAACGAGGCGGAGCGTGGCTCTAAGCATCTCCTCCGTCGTCTCCACAGCCTCCACCGCCTCGAGGTAGCTCCGCCAGCCACTCCAGTAGCAGCAGGAGAGGGGCCCGTGAACCAGCCGTACCCGGGCACCCCTCCAGGAGGCCTCCAGCGCGAGAGAGACACCCATGAGCCCCGAGGACGGGTTCGTTATGACGCGGACGCTGTCAACGTACTCCCTGGTAGGGCCCGCGTTGACATATATCGTTAAGCCGCTGAGGTCGCGGCCACGAGTCAACAGCGCTTCAACCCACCATGCCGCCAGCCACGTGTCCGGATACTTCGCCTGCTCTCCCTCTATACGTGGACGCATAATGTACACGCCGTCCTCCTCGAGGGCCGCGACTAGGCGCTGTGCCCTCCTCCACATACCGAGATGCATGGCCGGTATCATTAACACTGGCTTCCCGAGCCCTAGGGCCTCCTGCACAAGAGCCGAGACTACGTCGCTGGCCCGCAGTGACGCCACCTCCGCCATCGTGTCGAGGGTCGCAGGCGCCACCACTACGCCGCTGCACTGCCTCGCAAGCCCCACGTGCTCCACGCCGCCCGTCATGGACGTGACCGCCGGGAGCCCAGTGGCCCACTCGAAGAGCGTGGGCGACACGAGGCGTGCAGCCGCCTCCGTCATAACGGTCCTCACGACTGCACCGAGCCTCATCAACGCCCGTGCCAGGTCTAGGCTACGGTAAGCCGCCGCACTGCCGGTGACTGCCAGTGCCACGCAGCGGCCATACAGCGTGTCCCCAAGCGCGCCCCGGATAACGCTGCTGGGGTGCGAGTCGCCCCAGGGGTACCACGGCTCCGCCAAGGCTTCTGCCACCACGCTCCCCTAGGCTCACATGGTGAGGCTCCTACCACACCCCAGGGGCCACTTACGGCGTTCCCAAGTCCGCCCGGGCGGCCTCAGCGAGGGGCCTCAGCCACTCTGGGACGCCATGTGCCCAACCTTCCCGGTATACCTCGCGGACAAGCTCCAGGCCTCTCTCCACGTCCAGTACTGCGCCTGCGCCTGCAGCGAATGAAGCCGCCTTCTCAACCAGCCGGGCGGCAGCCTCTGGGAGACCCTCCTGCGTCTTTGCTAGCGCGCCCGCGGCGGCTGCCATGGCTCTGCCGACTAGGCCTGCTCGGCGCCAGACCTCTTCGCCGGCGACGTGGGCCTCCCAGAACATGTTAGCCGCGAGGTAGCCAAGGTATGTGTCGAGCAGGCGGCTGCCGCATACGGGAGGCTCTCCCGTGCGGATGAATAACACATCGCCGCCTAGCGCCTCAATAGCCTTGGCTACCATGCTCCTATCGTGGGTGAAAGCCTTGACACTGATCCAGCGGCGGGAGACGTGGATCACGTAGGGGCCGCGGATCCTTTGCCTGAGAGTCTGGTGGAACCTAGGAGCATCGGGTGGCAACAGTCTGAGCCGATTAGCGGCGTAAGCTATTACAAGCCTATGTGTCATGACGCGCTACACCCTTTGCGCCAGACTTGTGCTATTTTGTTATGGTATATCAGTACACAACTATTGTATTCGCACGTGTCTCTGTAGACTGTTCAGCAGTCTACCAATGCTATATATAGAACGCTGCACACACTCACACACTTGAGAATTCAAAGTCAACGTTGAAAAACATTGACAGCACGTATGTTTGAATAAAGGACTTAAAACGATACATATATATGCATACAATATTTAATTCAATACTATGTAATATCATATATTGGGCGTGGATCCACACGTAGAGGAGATGGGGTGGGAGACATGGTCCCAAGCGTCCAGGAGGACCTTAAGCTGGAGAAGGGCGAGCTACACATAGGCAGCGGCAAGGAGCGTTACATATTGATACCCATGCGCGCCTACGCCGAGATAATAAACACTATGTTCGAGCTGGTAGGCCAGACCGCTGGCGGCCCGCTCTACTACCTCGGCAAGAGGATAGGCCAAGGCCTAGTGGAAGAGCTAACCAAGAGAATGAACGAGGCAAACGAGGAGAAGAACATCGAGAACCTGATAAAGGAGTATGCCGGGTTCCTAGAGGAGCTCGGCTTCGGCAAGATAGAGATACTCGAATTCAACGACAACCATGCCACTATCCGCATGGAGAGTCCGCCTAGCATGGCTGGCATCGCCGTGGCCGACGGCATAGCCGAGAAGCTCGTGCGCGAAGGCAAGAAGGTCTGCTACCTAGAGACCGGTATGGTTGCCGGCGTGTTCGAGAAGATACTCGGCAGCCGCTTCCAGGGCATCGAGAAGGAACACGGCACGGTTGAGAACCCCTACTGCATCATCGAGGTCCGCCGCGTAGGCTAGCAAGGTGGGCCTAGGTCGGCGAGAAGAGGTGTTCCGGCGCGCAGCCGGGGCTCATCCCAGTGTCCGTCGTGACTCGGCGGCGTCAGCCCCGGCGAGGAGGCTCCAAGGCTACGCCAAGTACACCCGATGTCCCTGGGTTATGTTTTTCGCCCCTGCTCTGTGGAGGCTCCGCTGTTTCCTCCCTCTAGGTGACTATCTTTTCAAGCAAACCTCTCTCCCATGCGAGGCGCAGCTCCCTGGCTATCCTCCTGCCCATGTACATGGGTGTCTCCCAGTAGAGGCTACCATAGGGCGCCGGCTGGCCCATGTAGACGTTTGTGCCAGCCACTATGCGGCCGCTGAACTCGAACACCTTATACTCCAGCTTGTCGGTCACGACTCCCTCGAGGCTGAAGGGGCCTATCATTGGATGACCGGTTTCCTTCTCTACGGCCGCCGCGAAGCGGTCACCGTAGTCGAGTATCTTTGCTAGGAGGCTCTCCCTGGCAACTATGGGCTGGTTTGCTACAACTGTGAATGTCGGCTCAAGGTTTAGCTGTGCCGCTAGCATCGGCGGGAGCCTTGAGAGGCCGTCTATGTTGGACTCAAGCCTGTGGTCCATGCTTATGAGCTCGACTCGGTCCATTACTCTTGAGGCAAAGTAGTGCACGTAGAGCCTCACGCCTATCAAGAGCTCCTGCACTGTGACCTCCTCGGGGCTGTAGCCCAGCTGCCGGAGCTCCTCCAGGACGCGGGGCAGAGTCTCGGGGGTCGCGGCACGGTAGCCGCGGCCACCCTTAGCGCCCGGGAGCTTCACTATCACCGGTGTGGTTGCCTCTCCGGGGCTGCGGTAGATGCGGGGAGTCTCTATCCCCGCGGACGCGAGGAGCGTAATCTTCCTGTCCCAGCTGGCCTCTATCTCTAGGAGGTATCGGTTGCCCAGGATAGGGAGCTCGAGCCCCACTAGCTTGTCGGCGCCCACGTACTCTATGAGGCTGGCGTGCGGCACCAGCACCGCGTTCAGTTCTCGGAGCTTCTCTAGTGTCCTCTTCTCCGTGAAGTCGCTCCACGATTCCAGGAGCACAGCGCGGCTATAGAGCCACTCAAACCTGCTATAGATGGCCTCGTACTGGCGCCGCGTAGCGACCAGGACCGCCTCCACGCCCTCGTCGCGAGCGCCGCGGAGCAGCTGTAGCGCAGAGTGACTGCCGGGGACGGCGAGCCGTGGAGCACCCGTGTATGAGGAGACTATCTCCGCCCCGACGCTCCTAGACCTAGCCAAGGCCTAGGGGCTCCCCTCCTTGCCGCACCGCGAGGGGACCTCTCTCAGAGGCAGCAGCCCTATACTTTAGCGCCTCCTGGGCAGGGGCTACCTGTCTGGCCTTGGCGCTGGGGCATGAGGGGCCTGCGTGTTGGGGGAGAGGTGCTGCCTGGCCGGTGGCGCGGCTGCCGGCATGCTCGCCGTTCTCGCCATGCTCGAGGCTGGCGGCCTCGTCCCCGTCTCGGTGACCACAAGGCGGGCCACGTTCCTGGTCTACCAGTACGTGCCCGTCACGGGCTCATGGCTCCTAGACGCGGCCGCTGTCTCCCTGCTTGGTCTTGTTGCGCTGCGCTGCGGCGCCCGCATGGGGCCTGGGGCGGCGCTGGGCTACCTGGTGGCCGGGCTTGCGCTGGGCCCGCTCCTGGCAGCAGCGCCCCCCGCTGTGGGGCCGCTCGCAGTCTCCGCGCTTGCCGTCTCTACCGCTGTCAGGGCGGCGCGGGCGCTCCTCGAAGAGAGCTGCGGGTGGCGTGGGCTTGCGCTGGGCGCAGGACTCGCCATAGTCGTGGTCGAGGCTGCGCTTGTGTCGGCGATAGGAGCATACTACGTTGACCCATCCCTAGCGTGGGCTGTACAGCGCGTGTTACTGGTGGAGCGCCGTCTCTGGGCAGCGGCCATGGTGTCTGCGCCGTTCCTGGCGGCCATGTTTGGGTTGCTCTGGCTCTGCTGTCTCGTTGCAAGGCTCCTGGGCAAGGACAGGGTGTGCCCTCTGAGGCCGCAGCCACCCAGCCCTGGGGCTGGCAGGGGCCTTGGGCGCAGTGGCGTTGCCCTAGCCGCCGCCCTGGCCGTGGCGGCTGTGCTGCTCCCTCACCTGCCTAGCGTCAACCCAGACGGGAGGCCCGTGTCAGTCGACACGTTCTACTATGCAAGGTTCCTCGAGGCAGCGGACAAGTATGGCCTGTGCTGGGCTCTCAGGGAGACACATGGCCTGGCCCGGGCGGGGTACCTTGCGCTGCTCTACGCTATCCATAAGGTAACGGGGCTCGACCCCTATGTCCTGATGGATGTCGTGCACCCTCTCGTTGCGGGGCTCGGGCTGGCCGCGACGGCCTACCTGGTTGCCGAACGGAGGCTTGGCTGCTGTGGGGGCGAAGCCGCGGTCCTAGCAGTCACAGGCGGCCAGTTCGCCACGTTCCTGCTGAGCGGCCTACAGGCCAACAGCGTGGCCCTCCCCCTAGCCTTGCTCTACCTTGTCTCCGGCGGCGCACGCCTAGCAGCCCTCATGGCCATGGCTGCGCTAATACATCCCTGGACCCACGTTGTATACGCCACCGCACTCGTCTATGATAAGCTGTGGATAGGAGACCGTAGGGGCGCTGCCTCAGCAGCGGTTCTCGCAGCAGCCGCCATAATAGCCTCGGACGCTGTGAACCGCGTCCTGGCGGCGAGCCCCGCGGCTACGCTTGTCGTCCGCCCCCTAGCGGGGGGCATAGAGCGGGCTGAGCCTCTGGCCGGGGCCTTCTATGGCTCGCTGCTCTGGAGCTGGGGCAGCCTTACCACATCGCCCTGGGTCATGGCTGCCGGCGCGGCAGCTCCATTCTACACGCCGGCAGCAGCAGCCGAGGCGGTTGCGGCATCGCCGTCCCTGCTTCTCTACCGCGTCATAGCCCACCGCCTGTTGCTGGATGTACCGTTCTGGCTGCCCGCCGCTCTACTCCTCCAGCGGCTACCCTGGGAGCTGCGCTACCCGCTCCTCGTGGCCGCTGCGGCGGGGCTCATGGCGGCCGCTTACTACGCCGTGCCGCTGGAGGGGCCTCTCTGGGAGGGCATATGGACAAGACTCGTCAACCCCTAGTGCCCCTCCGACACCTAGGGGCTGGGCTGCGTGGGCGGCTGGCGCGAGGAGGCCGTGGAGGCTCTGAGGCTAATCGGTAGGGGCGCTGCCATAGGCTTCGCAATTCTTATCGTGGCGGCAGCCTCTGCGCTGGCGCTGGGCGACCAGGGGCTGGCTGACCAGCTTGCCGCCGGGGCCTACTATAGCCTCGTTCTCTCCGTTGCGTCCCTTCTGGCCTCGGAGGCTCTCGGCGACGAACGTTCAGCATAGGCCACGTGGATCACCACGTCACAGTTCCTCTTGCCCAGTTCCTCGACGACCTCGTCTACCAGCAGGTCCGCTACGTCCGCTGACATCCCGGGCGGCGGCACAGCTACCGCGTCGCCCGCGCAGGTGCGGTCGTCCAGCATCCGGAGCCTTGCTCGGACGAGCCGTAGGCCGCGCAGCTCCAGCTCTCTCCGGAGCATCTCGTAGAGCCGCCTCGGGGCCGCCACGTCGCTGAAGACCCGCAGCAGGTACCGGTGCGCCTCGTAGGCCTCGTGGAGGATGTAGCCGGTTATCGCAGCAGCCCCGGCCAGGTCGTACATGTAGCCTATGTACTGGCCGGCCAGTGAGCCGCCGAGAGATACCCCAGTCTCGAGCAGCTCCGATGCCGTGAAGCCAGCGTAGACCCTCACAACCGGGTCTAGGCTCCGCGCCAGCAGCACCGCCGCCGCGTAGAGCCCCGTGCCCGCGAGTAGCCAGGGGAGTCCCGCGGCCGCCTCAACGCGGTACCCGCGCAGCCCCTCCAGCGTGAACGCGACGTTAGCCCCCGCAGCCATCATGTAGAACGCGAGGCTCGCCAGGACGCCACCATAGCGGAGCCTGGCGTGGCCGTAGGGGTGGTCCTCATCCGGGGGCACAAGTGATGCACGGTAGTAGTAGACGACTGCCCCTGCAGCCGCAAGGCTCGCGAAACAGGTGACGCTGTCCGCCAGTATGGCACGGCTGCCGGACACCACGGCAGCCACGGTCTTCGCCGCCGCGCCGAAAGCGACCAGCACCACTACCACGGCCAGCTGCCGCGGCACAGACGCCACGCCATCCAGCCCCTCCATCTCCTTGCTGACAGGACTCCCGGGGGATGGAGGCGGCCCAGGAGCTGGCCACCAATATATCGTGGGTAGCGGGGCAGGCCGCCAGGTGCACAAAACGAGGTAATGGGAGAGGGCTAAATGGAAGAGAAAGGTGTGCTGGCTGCGGGAGCCGGCGGCCGGCTCGTGACTGCTTCTTCGTAAGGCTCCGCCTAGCGTCTAAGCATTAGCGCCAGTATCACCGCTGCGGCCAACGCGGCCAGAGCTGCGACTGCCAATACGCCGGTCGGGGTCGTTTGCCCCGCTTCCGGGCTGGTGGCTGTCTCCGCCCTGGTCCCCGCTGTCGCCTCGGCTGTCTGCGGTCTAGCCGTCGGAGACTTCGTGCTCGGCGCCTCCGCTGTGTGGCCTGTGGTGGATGTGGCCGTCGCTGCCTGGCCAGGCTTGCCCTGCTCTGCGGGCTGTGCGGCAGTGGCCGTAGTGGCTACTGGCACCGTCTTGGTGGCCGCTGTTGTCGTCTTTGTCTTGCATGCTGAGAGGTCTACCTGGACCGTTGCTAGCTGCGCGGCTGTGACGCTGGTCTTTGACACCTTCACGCATGGATCGGCCGGCTCGATAACTATCTTCATGGGTAGCAGGTTCGAGACGCCTGGTGCTAGTATCTCTAGCTGGCCTAGTGTAGCGAGTATCTGCTGGTACTGGGTCGAGAGGGCTGCAAGCGCCTTCTCCGCCGCCGCGGAGGGCGTCGAGGCTGGCACGTAGAGCCGTGGGCCACGGTAGTCGGCGCTGAGCCTCAGCAAGCCATTGCTAGCCACAAGCTCTATCCTAGTCATCGACTCGGACGGCGGCTTGACGAGAAGCGCCGCTGAGGTCATCCCCTGCAGCCCTTGCACTTGATTGACCGCTATCAAGACCTCGGGGTTCTTGGCGAGCAGAGGCCTCAGCAGCGCGACCACCAGCGCGTTCATGGCGTCGCGGCTCTCAGCCGCCAGCCTCGATATCTGCTCGAGGTCACCGCGGCTGCTTGACCTGTAGTCCAGGCTTGCTCGGAGCCTGTCACCGCCCACGTAGAGCGACGCTTTCAGGCTGAACTCGCCCTGGACACTGTAGGGCGCCGCTAGGAGTTTCCTCAAAGTCGCAGCATCGTCGGGGCTCATGCCGTTCGCTATTGCCGCCTGCAGCATGCCCTCAAGGTCTATGACTACCCTGGCGGCTACCCGGCTAGAGCCGCCCGCCGACACCTCCACAGCGAGCCTGTCAACACGTATGTAGCCGAACCCGCTGCGAGCCAGCTCCCTATTGACCTCCTCGAGTGAGGGTAGCTTCTCTGAGCCCACCTCTTCCTCGAGCAGCTTACTAGGCACTAGTGCCTCAGCCTCGATGACTAGCTGTCTAGCGTCTATGAGCCTCACCGTGAGCTTCTTCAGATCCAGTGTATAGCTCTCGTTTCCCGCGACAGCTAGCCTCGCAGATAGCGTTGCCTCGCCGTCGCCCTTGGCAAATCTGTAGCTCCCCTCGGCCTCTATCGAGGCCTGCTGCTCGCTATCAGCGTCTAGGCCGACAAAATTTGCACGCAGGACCGTCCTTGACGTGCTTTCGCCACTGACGTAGCTGCTCTCCGAGGTTAGTGTGAGTTTGCCTGTGAGCCTGCTTTCGCCGAGCGAGCTGTACGCCTCAACACTGTACAGCGGCTGGACCGAGCCGTCAGGGTAGACGAGTATCTTCAAGGACGTTTTTGTGACGTTAACGCTGAACTTGGGCAGCTCTATGCCGCCGGCTGGCGGGACCTCCGTCTGTGCTGTTGCCTGCACGGAGGCAACGAGGACTAAGAGGATGAGGATGGGGAGAAGCCTACGCACAATACCTTGAGTCAAGACTTGTACACCCTACCTTAGCCGCTAACCGTCAAGTACCATGTTCCCCGCCACGCATGTTCATAAGTCTAACCTGTTGAACTAGTCTGGCTAGTCTGGTCTATGGTCTACGACAGCCAACCGCCGAGGGGCTCTACGCGTCGCTGAGCGTGTCCGTCCGCGCAGGGGTCAGGAGGCAGCCCCCGGAGACCAGAGAGGGGAGCTGGGAGAGGAGGGCGCGGGCGCCGGGGGTCAGTCTGAGAGACGCTGCCCTGCTTAGGCTGAAGAAGCCGGCCTCCAGCGCGTCGCTCCCGGCCACCGGCTCGCCGCCAAGGTACCTCATCAGCACGTCCAGTATCACATACTGCGTCGGCCCCTGGGGGCCGTTGGCTAGCAGCTCATGTATGTGGACCACGCCGAGGGGCTCTGCCTCGAGCCCAGTCTCCTCGAGCAGCTCCCTCCTCGCCGCCTCCAAGACGGACTCCCCTGGCTCAACGTGGCCGCCGGGGAAGCTCCAGTAGCCGGCGAAAGGCGGGTAGCGGCGCCTGACGAGCAATACCTCCAGCGCTGCACCGCGGCGGCGCACCACCAGGGCGCCGACACCCAGCACGACCCTGCCGCGCAGCCTAGCGTGACGCAAGATGCTCTACACCAGCAGCTGCTGGCCCCCTGGGAGGCTGGGCCCCACAGTCGTGGGCCCCAGGTGGGTCCATCTGGGGAGCTATAGGGCAGCCGGCGCGTATAGCGGCTACGGCCCCTCCTCTACCGGGGCGGCGCCGAGGTACTCCTCGGCTATCTCGTCTATCTCGTCGCCCTGTGCCTCGCGGAACCGTCGACGCTTGAGCTCCGAGGCCTCCCTGCATGCCTCCAACAGCTTCTCGAGCGGGATATGGATTATCTCGCTGTCGCCTGTCTCCAGGAAGACCGCTAGCCGGCGTCGTGGGTAGTCTACCACGACGTGGATGCATGGCGGCTGGTTACACTCATAGCTCATAGCGTGGCCACTCTCCTCCGCGTCTCTGGGCTCCCAGCTGGAGCCGTGGCGTCGTGCCCCATGTTACTGGGTTATTCGCTGCTGTCGCCGCTCGCCTTGTGGAATAAGCTATTAAATCGCAGCGTGGGGCAGGGCCTGCCCCCGGAGAAAGGTGTACACAGCCTTCTGTGATGTAGGAAGAGTAGCCTCCGCGGGGTGCATGCGTGATGGAGCAGAGGACCCTTATCCTCATAGGTGCCGTGATAATAGCCGTTATTGCTATCGCAGCATTCGTGGCCCGCAGCGGCCCCGCTACCACCACGACGCAGACCGCGACGCAGAGCCCAGCGACGGGTACAGCAACGACAGCCTCGCCAACTACAACGACCGCTGCGGCTAAGGGCGCGATCTGCGTAGTCTATGACATAGGCGGCCGCGGTGATCTAAGCTTTAACGACATGGCGTACCTCGGCGCTGAGCGCGCCAGTAAGGAGTTCGGCCTCTCCCTGAAGGAGGTGCAGAGCAAGAGCGAGCAGGACTATCTGCCCAACCTGAGGACGCTCGCTAGGAGCAAGAAGTGCACCGTGATAATAGCCGTTGGCTTCCTGATGACCGACGCCGTGAAGAAGGTTGCCGACGAGTTCCCTGACCAGCTGTTCGCGATAATCGACGGCTACATACCTGACAAGCCCAACGTGCTGAGCATACTCTTCAAGGAGCACGAGGGCAGCGCCCTCGCCGGCGCCTTGGCCGCCATGGCGACACACTACTTTATAGACAAGGGTATGGATTTCAAGGCTGACGGCGTCGTGTTAGGTATGGAGATACCTCCACTCTACAAGTTCGAGGCCGGCTACTACTGGGGTATAAGGTACGGCGAGAAGATCTACGAGGAGCACGAAGGCAAGAAGGTCCAGCCGCTCAAGATACTCTACACCTACACGGGTAGCTTCAACGACCCCGCTAAGGGCAAGCAGGCAACCGAGGCCCAGCTAGCCCAGGGCGCCGCTGTTATATTCAACGTCGCTGGTGCAACCGGCCTAGGCATATTCGAGGCTGTCGCCGAGTATGGCCACAGGCAGGGCAAGACAATGGGGCCGCCCTTCGCCATAGGCGTCGACTCTGACCAGGACTGGATTAAGCCTGGCTTCATACTGGCAAGCATGATGAAGCGTGTTGATGTCGGCACCTACACTGCCGTCAGGAAGGCCCTCGAGTACAAGAGCGGAGAGATAAAGAAGTATGGTGGCGTGCTCGTCCTAGGCCTCAAGGAGGGCGGTGTTGGCCTAAGCAAGCTTGAGGACCTTAAGACCTTCCTGAAGCTAGCCGAGGAGGCGGGCAAGATAACGCCAGAAGAGGCCCAGAAGATCTACGAGCAGGTCAAGAAGATGAGAGAGCAGATACCCCAGTGGATATGGCAGGAGGCCTACGCCCTCGCCGACAAGCTGGTGAACAATCCTGACGTAAGCGTCTATGGCGTCAAGTGGAGCCAGATAGAGGAGTTCGCCAAGAACCCGAACCCCGACGGTATCAAGAAGATACGTGAGCAGCTGAAGGTAGGCTAAGAGGGACGGCGTCTGGGCCCCCGAGCCGCCTCGCCTAGCCATGGCCGTTTTTATTTCCTCCACCCGGGTCTATCCTCTTCATGTTATAGCGTTGTGGTATGCCTCGCTGCTTTCTCCATACTTCTCCTGCTTTCCTGTCGCCTATCGGGATAGTGTCGCCGACCCAGTCAGTATTTATAGTGGTGTAACTATGGGCATGTTGGGAAGGCGACCTTGGCAGCACCAGAGACGGGGAGAGAGCCGGTAGTATCTATGAGGGATATCGTCAAGATATACCCTGACGGCACAGTCGCACTGAGAGGTGTCAACCTCGACATCTATCCCGGTGAGGTGCTTGGCCTTCTTGGCGAGAACGGTGCCGGCAAGACGACGTTGATGAAGATACTCGCTGGGTTCCTCAAGCCTACCAGTGGCTATATACTGTTGCGTGGAAGGCGTGTGGTCTGGCACTCGGCAGCCGAGGCGCTCCGCCACGGCATAGGGATGGTTCATCAGCACTTGTCGCTTGTACCCGTATTCACGGCTTATGAGAACATCATTCTCGGGTTGCCTTCTCGTATGCTTGCTGGAGCGAGGCAGAGGATAGAGAAGCTGATGGAGGAGACTGGGCTGGAGGTGCCGCTTGACGAGGTTGTGGAGCTGCTCTCTTTTGGTGAGCAGCAGCGTGTGGAGATTCTGAGGATGCTCTTCCGTAATGTCGACGTGCTTATACTTGACGAGCCCACGACAAACCTTACGCCGAACGAAACTGAGACCCTCTTTAACGCGATAAGGAAGCTGAAGCAGCAGGGTAAGAGCATAGTGTTTATTACTCATAAGCTAAGGGAGGTGCTTGAGATAACTGACAGGATAGTCGTTATGAGGCGGGGGCGTGTTGTTGGCGAGCTTCCGCGGGCGATGGCTGACCCCAGGCTGCTTGCGAGGATGATGGTTGGTCGCGAGGTTTTGATGAGGGTTGAGAAGCCGCCGGCGAAGCCTGGGGAGGTTGTGCTGCGTGTGGAGAACCTCTGGGTGAAGAGGGATATCGGCACCTGGGGTGTGCGCGGGGTTAGCTTCGAGATAAGGGCTGGCGAGATATTCGGCATAGCCGGCGTGGAGGGCAATGGGCAGGCTGAGCTCGTTGAGGCCATAACCGGGCTTCGGAGGGTTGAGCGCGGTAAGATCTACTTCCTGGGCAGGGATGTGACCAACCTGGGCCCCGCGGAGCTGTACAGGATGGGTATGGCGCATGTGCCGGAGGATAGGCGCTCCACAGGCCTCATAATGGATATGAATGTTGTTGAGAATAGTATCCTTGGCCTCCACCGGTGGGAGCGGTTCCTCCGCAACAAGTGGGGCATGCTGAACTGGGCGGCTGCAGAGGAGCACGCAAAAGAGCTTGTGAAGAAGTACGAGATAGCCGCGCCGGGGCTCTACAGTCCCGTGAAGTACCTCAGCGGCGGTAACCAGCAGAAGCTTCTCCTGGGTAGAGAGATATCGAAGAACCCGAAGCTCATAGTGGCTGCTCAGCCCACGCGCGGCCTTGACGTTGCAGCGACGGAGTATGTGAGGAGAATGCTTGTAGCCCTCCGCAACCAGGGTCACGCCGTGCTGCTCGTCTCCTCCGACACGGATGAGGTCATGCAGCTCAGCGACCGAATAGCCGTCATGTACCGTGGCAGGTTTGTGGTCGTGACACGCCCGGAGGAGGTAACCGAGGAGAAGCTCGGCCTCTACATGGGTGGCATTGAGCAGGCCTAGGGGTGGATGACTGTGACGGCAGGGAATAGCCTCTTGGAGAGACTGAGGCGTGACCCCCGCATGCATGAGGCTGTGCTCCGGTTCGGTGAGAGCATCATAGCGCTCGTGATAGGCCTGACTATAGGCGCGGTTATCCTGTGGGTCAGCGGCTATAGCCCGGGAGAGGCGTACTACTACCTATTCCAGAGCAGCCTGCTTGACACGTATGGGCTGACGAGTACGCTCAGCTTCGCCACGCCGGTGCTGCTGACTGGCCTCACCTTCGCGATAGGTGCACGTGCCGGCCTGTTCAACATAGGCGCCGAGGGCCAGCTCTACATGGGCGCCCTTGGTGCGACTCTGCTCGCCTGGCTTGCGATGCATGTGCCGCTACTGGATTCGCCGCTAGGCACGCTGGTCGGCCTCCTGCTGGGAGCTGCTCTGGGCGCGGGCCTCGCGCTGATAGCTGCCATGCTGAGAGTATATCGCGGCGTCCACGAGGTCGTCTCGACAATAATGTTGAACTGGATAGCGTACTGGCTCGTCTACTACCTCCAGTCGCAGAAGCTCTACTGGCCCAAGGACCCGACCAAGTCGATACCGGTGCCTCCCGGGGCCCGGCTGCCGCTGCTGCTGCCAGGCACCGAGCTCTCCGCCAGCTTCCTCATAGCTATCGGCTTCACTGTGTTCACCTACTACCTGCTCTGGCACATGGTTCACGGCTATGAGCTGCGTGCAAGCGGCCTCAGCCCCAGGGCAGCCAGGTACGCGGGCATAGACCCCAACAGGAGCATAATGCTTGCCTTCGTGCTTGGCGGCGTCGCCGCAGGCCTGGCCGGCGCCGGAGAGGTAATGGGTAGGCCTCCGCACTACGCCATCACTAGCGGCCTGAGCAACCTGGTGAACATGGGCTTCGATGGCATAACCGTGGCGCTGATAGGCGCCAACCACCCATTGGGGATGATACCGGCAGCCATCTTCATCGGCGCACTCAATGCTGGCTCCCGGGCAATGCAAGCCTTCGCGGGCGTACCCCTGGAGATGGTCCGCATCGTAGAAGGCGTCATTATCATCGCGCTCGCGGTGCCGGGCATACTGCACATGATTGAGGAGTATCTGCGGAGGAAGCGCGAGCTCCGCGAGATAGCCGCCAAGGAGGCGGAGGCGAGCCAGGCAGGGTAGGCCCCCATGTTTTTGCATGCACCACGCTAGGTGCCTTGGCTAAGCCCTCCCCATTCATAGGGTATGCTGCACTGGGGTCTACGGAGTCACATGTGAGAGGACCCGTATGGGCGGTGTAGGGGTGAAGGACTGTGCCCGAGTCGGCTGCGCTGATATTCGCGGTAGGCGTGTTGAACGCTATGACGCCTATATTGTTGACCGCCGTGGGGGAGATCATAGCTGAGCGAGCGGGTGTTGTGAACATAGGCCTTGAGGGCATCATAATGATAGGCGCTATGGCCGCCACTATGGCTGCCGAGGGGTTTGGGCCCCTTGCGGGTCTGCTGGCGGGCATAGGCGTTGGGGCGCTGCTGGGCTTGTTGCACGCTGTGCTAACTGCCTACCTCAAGGGCGACCACGTAATACCCGGCATAGGCGTCAACACGCTCGCGTTGGGCCTGGTCCCCTTCATGCTGATAGTGTACTGGGGCAGCGCGGGACAACACACAGTGCCGAGGTACGCCCAGGTACCCAAGATAGCTGGATACATTAGCCCAATGCCGTTCATAGCTATACTGATTGCTGTAGCTGCCTGGTACATACTGTTCAAGACCCCGACCGGCCTCAAGCTGAGGAGCGTTGGCGAGAACCCTGTTGCCGCCGACACAGTAGGCATACTCGTGGAGCGGACACAGGCCGTGGCTGTGGTAGTGGGTGCGGCTCTGGCGGGCCTCGCCGGCGCCTTTATGAGCATCGACTGGCTAGGCGTCTTGACGAAGGAGATAGCTGCCGGCCGCGGCTTCATTGCTCTGGCGCTGGTCGTGTTCAGCAACTGGAACCCGCTATGGGCTCTTGGCGGCGCACTACTATTCGGCACCTTCGACTCGCTGAGCCAGTGGCTCAAGGTGCTACACACAGGGATACCCGACACGCTGATAAACACACTACCCTACGTCGTGACGCTCATAGCCGTAGCCGGCGTACTGGGCAGGGTGCAGCCTCCGAGACATGCCGGCATCCCATACCGCCGCGAGTAACACCAGGAGGTGCTCAACCCCTGGGCCTCGTGGCGCAAGTCTTTTAACACATGCCTCGTGAAGGTCTTATGGCGGAGGCTTGGAAGCCATGAAGGCTCTCAGGAAGCTCCTAGTAGCCGGCGCCGCCGGCACCATAGCGGCGCTGACAGCCATAGCGGGCAAGGCCACCACTGTGGCGACAGCCGCGAACCCCTACGGCATAGTAGGCGGCGAGGTAAGCCTAGTAAACGGCGGCAACAACATCCTCGCAGCCCTCGTGGCTGGCGCCGCTGTCGTAGCCGGCGTCATCATAGCACTCCGCTTCAAGTAACCGGCACACTCAGCCCAAACATAGAGCCTAGCATGTTTTTAGCCTTGAAGCGTGGATAAGTCACCCCACTCACATAGTGCCTGAAGTTCCCTCTTCTCCCCAGGCAGCTCTCCCGAGGAGGATGAGGGGGCCCAGCCTCCTGTCCAGCCGGGGTGCAGCTCGCGCTTAAGGCCAAGGGGGCTCTTTGTGCTTCTAGCTAGGTGACCGACGCCTCCGGCGAAGGAGGCGTGCAGGTAACGGGTGCTGCATGGGTTTTAGTGTGGGGCCTTTCTTTGCAGAGGAGGGGGTTTCGTTGAATGCCGGGCAGGAGATGGGGGTGGTGGACCGGCCGGGATTTGAACCCGGGACCTCTCGGATGCCAACCGAGCCCTGCTTCCAGGCTGGCTTCAACTCCCCATAGAGCTACTCCTAGCAATTC
>Ga0256838_1000837_pt1 | contig 16271 bp, 14 predicted proteins | sample 4571419metaG_FD_185978 | JGI IMG/M metagenome (GOLD analysis project Ga0256838, IMG submission 185978) | Hydrothermal vent microbial communities from Guaymas Basin, Mexico - 4571-419 | ecosystem: Environmental > Aquatic > Marine > Hydrothermal vents | place: Mexico: Guaymas Basin | collected...
TTTCCTCCGCAGAGAATAACAGCTTTCATTTTATTAAAACCTCAGCAAGTTTTTTTGCCTCTTCTTCCCATAAAAATAGGCCTTCTCTTAACTTCTCCTTATCACAACTAAGTTTACCCTTTTCAAACAGGGAAAGGGCCTCCTTTAGCCCTTCTTTTGTGGGTTTAACGTAGATTGCACCTGGGCCTGCAGACTCGTGGAGCTCCGGTATATCGGAAACCATAACACAACATCCGCAGGCCCTTGCTTCCTGAGCAGGCATTCCAAAACCCTCATAGATGGAAGGAAGGATAAAAAGACTTGCTCCGTTATAAAGGAAGGGGAGCTCCCTCTCGGGAACGTAACCTAGGTAAATGATTTCAGAGCTAAACCTCCTTAACTTTCTTTTAACGTTGGAGCTCTTCCACCCCCTATCTCCAGCAAGAACTAGTTTATATCTCCTTAATTTTCCTTCAGCTTTAAGCTCCAAAAAGGCATCAATTAGGCTCTTTAAGTTCTTCCTCGGCTCAAGGGTCGAAACTGATAGAAAAAACTTTTCTGGCAATCGGCGAAAATTTAAATAACGAATAACCTCTTTCTTGCCTAAAGGTCTAAAAACCCTTGTGTTAACCCCAGGGTGAATAACAGCGTCAACTTCTAAGCCAAGAAAATTTCTCAACTTTTTAGCTGTTCCTTCTGATACAGCTAATACTTTGTTAGCTTTTAAAACCGATTTTTCAAAAAGGAGATTGTAAGCTAGTCTAGTTCTTAATCTCAATGTTTTAGGAACCAATCTATAGTTAAGATCATGAACAGTAGCAACTCTCTTGACTCTTGGATTTAGGTTCCATGGAACAAATGGTAAACCTGACCAAAAGACATCTATAGGATATTCATTTATTAACCTCCATGAGAAAAAGACAAACCAGAGTGAACTAGGTATTTTTTTTATCAAAAAATTTTTTTCCTCAATAATTATATAGTTTCTACTAAAAGGGACATCTTCATCTTTTAATGTTTTTTGAGAAAAAAGAAAAAAATGGACATCATCCTTTACCACTTTTTCGACAGCTTTACATAAATTATATATATAATTTCCGATTCCTGTTCTCTTGCCAAAAAGAGGATTAGCATAAATACCTATGTTCAATCTCATTAGCTATCTTCTTTTATGAATTAACAATGCTTGAATTCTACCCAATAACATTGACAGAAATCAAGGAAGGAATACGTGAAAAAAAGGGGCACAGAGCCCCCCATAAATTTAAGAAATACTAAAATCTGCAAAGTTATCATCATCAATTTGGCCTAAAACATTATCGTTCCATCCAACAAAGTTTGCAATTAAGGTTAAATCCCCAGGATTTATGGTAGTATCTCCCGTTGTATCATCTACTTTAAAGAGAGCTGCTTCGCTTCCATCCGTCACAACTATATAGACAACGTTATCTGAGTTGTTTAGCTGTATCTTATGGTTGTTCCCATCAAAATTGTTTAAAAAGGTTGATACAGAGTTATTAGATAAATCAGCTGGATGGTGGTTACCTGTGGAGTCATAAATGATTGTTAATCCTTTACTAATAGTGAAATCACTTGATAGTCCATTAATATCCTCTTTTTCTCCAGCTCCAGTGGTTATACCTGTTCCAGTTACATCAGAAGTTCCTGTGACTTCCTCCCCTCACTAAAGTGAGGGGCTTCCCGCTTCATCGTGGGATAAACCCCACTCCACGGGCTTAACTTCCCCGCAGTCCACGGGTAGGGTTTTTAGGAGTTTTCCTTCTTCTTTGAGTTTCTTTATAGCTATTCGTAGGATATTCCTTGCTGAATTAATGTCCCTGTCTATCTCTCTACCACAACTCTGACACTTAAAAGTTCTCTCCGATAGAGAAACTCTCTGTCTATGTCCACAAAAGGAGCAGGTTTGGGTAGTAGGTTCGTATCTACCTACAAAGACCACGGAAATAAGGGTCGCAAGGTGCTTTAACCTTGCAGTTATTCCCCCTATTCCCATGTTTTGTATCTGTTTACCAAAATATCCCTCTTTCCAGATCTCGATTGAATCGTCCTGTATTGCTATAAGGGAGAACCTCTTGAGGTAGCTCACCACTTTATTGAGCGTGTCTTCCCGCTTGTTGTTAATGTATTCCCGCTCTCTCCTAATTAGCTGTTTTATCTTCCAGTTCTTACTCCCCCTTTGTTTTCTGGAAAGGGATTTTTGGAGTTTCTTTAGTCTCTTCGTTTCTGAAATATACTAGCTAAATTTCTCTCCATTTGATAGAGTTAGCTGGTGCTTTATTCCTAAGTCTATACCTATCGGCTCTTTTAATTGCCTTTCTCTGATTTCCTTTAAAACTTCTTCTTTCGGAAGGTAACAGACTACGTGCAGGTAGTATCCAGAGGGTTTCTTTACTAGGTGTGCTTCTGCAAGTTCCGTGTTTTTTGGTATCTGGTGGAGTCCTAAGACTCTAAACTTTTTCTTTATCCCCTGTATTTTTACTCTATTCCTATCCTTAGAAATCTTGTAGGTTATTCCATACTGTTTTAACGGTATGCTCCTTACTTCGCTTTTAAATGAGAGCTTCCCTACTCTGATTCCTCTTTCCTTTGCTCTTTTGAGGGAGAAAAGACTCCTCTTTACCCTTTCTACTATCCCTTGCCTCATCTGGGAGGAGAGTTGTTTTATTTCTCTCTTTTCAAATCCTTCAGGCGTTTTCACTTCTACTTCTTTGAACTTCCAAGTATCTCCGTTCAACCTATTTCCGATATTTGCAATCACATAGTTGTATAGCCATTTTGCCTCAAGGAATAGCTTGTTCAATACTTCTCTGTCCTTTGCTGTTAGATTCTGGAGTTTGAGCTGATAGACTCGGAGAACTTGATGTTTTCTCTTTTCCTTTGTCTGTTTTAGTGTTTCTTTTATCTTTTCGGCTTTTACCTGTTCCATAGTTTATAATTTATCCCAACGGTTTTTGAGAACAAGGATTTGTGCTGGCGATTCATCCGCCAGCTTTTCTGTAAACTCCAAGTTCTCTACGTTCTTTATAGTTACTGCATCTGTTATATCGTTTGAGATTGTCGCACTTAGTACATCATTGTCGTCTGTCGCTGGGTCTTCTATCTTATCTCCATCGTTGAGGGTCAGTAGGCCTGCTTTGAACTTGTCATCAAATACGCTTCCTGTTATTTCGTCTTTCCCAGTTGTTAGTGATACGTTCTTGACAATATAGTACTTGTCTACTTTCTGCTTAACTGTTTCTAGTGTGCTCTTATCGTCTGTTACTTCCATTATGATTTCACGGTACTTTGTAAAATCTCCGTAGAACTTCTTTACTTTCTCTGCAAAGTACTTTGCAAACTCTATCCTGTTCTTTAGGGTTTCTACTGCTTTCTGAGCTTCTGGGTCGTCTGACCAGTCGTGGGTTAGCGCTACGTCTATTATCCCTGCTACCGCTCCCCCTATTGTCATCTCTCCTTTTACTACTGCGTTTACCTAGCCATCTATACCTTCTGGGTCTTCGTCGTACCCTTTTCCAAGAACGTTCTCATATACTGTTGTTATGATCTTCCTCACACTTTCAGGATCCTGAGGGTTAACATCTACGTACTGAGGATATATCTTCTCATACTCCTCATTTGACGATACTACTTGCTCTGCAGCTCTTAGCATAGACTCCGCTAACTGGGTCTCTGTCCAGTTGTTTTCTATCGCTGCCTTGTACCAATTCTCTAACCCTTCCCCCTCTGGGGCCCTCGAAAACATCGCTACATACAGACCGCTACAATGTCCTTACTGATTGCCATTTAAATTCCTCCATAATTCCTAAGTTTTCCAATTCATTATAACACCAAAAAAAAACGGGGCCGAAGCCCCGCCCTAAAAGATTGCAAAATAAAGGTCTTTTAAGTTATAAATTCAAAGTTTGCCGCATCAAAGTCACCTGAATTGATTGCATCTATACCACTTAATTTAGCAATCTCCTGATAACTTAAATCTGCAGTTTCCCATGTAGCATCGGTACCAGCATCAGAATCCGCTACAACCCCAACATGTGCATCCGTTCCATCTGCCCAAACAACTATTATGGCATCATTATCAGCACCAGTACCAGCCCATGAAATCTTATTGGAAGTACCAGCATTCCCAACCACATTTAAAAGATCTACAGAATCGATATCCCCATCACCATCTGCATCTTGAACTTTTCCTGTAAGCACTATCACATTCTTTGTAGCCCCTAACGTCGTATCTGCACTAATATCTGTTCCAGTAGAATTTAAAGAGATTTCCTGAATATCAACAGAAGTTCCTGCACTAACAGAAGTTGAATTACCAGTAACTAAATCATCAACCGAAGATATTGCTTCAACATCAGACACACTAATTTGTAGCTTATCACCAGAAGACCCTGTTGTAAAGTCGGTTATTGTATCAATATTTGATAAACTATAAGCTGCTCCTACTTTCGTATTGATTATATCTCTTCCTGAACCCGTAGTGATTATATCATTACCATCACCACCTTTAATTATATCATTACCATCACCACCTTTAATTATATCATTACCATCACCACCTTCAAGAATGTTGTTTCCGGCATTACCAAAAATTACATCATCTTCATCAGTACCTACAACATTTTCAACGTTTTTTAAGTAAAGATCTGTACCTTTTGTAATGTTGTAAGTTCCATCACTAGCATTATTATCTTTCTCAATAACTTCTCCAGCAGATACCACTTTTCCATCTACTGTATGGGCAGTAGTATCAATATTGATGATTAACCCATGCCCACTGGAGTCTAAGTTATCATAATTCGTAAAGTCAACCTTATCTGTTCCCGCTCCTAGATCAATTGTTCCTGATTTAAATGTATCTTTCTCATCCGTACTAGCATCACTTGCATCTCCTATAGTGATGTTATCCGCTCCAGCAGAACCTGTAATATTAAGAGTATCTACCTTCCCTAGAACAGTAACACTATTCGTGTTTGTTGTTCCTCCAAGCTTTATCGTAGTAGTGGAACTTGTAGCTGTGGAATCATCAGCATTTATAACTGTTAAGTTTAAGTCCCCGGTTACTCCCGTAGCATCAACAGATTTAACGTAATACCCTCCTGTTGTTCCACTATCATCAACCTCTGCTTTTACCTTAACTGTACCTTTAGCAGCTAAGGTAATGCTATTAATATTACCATCTGTGTTTTTGATGTAAACATTACCTCCCCCTCCATCGTCTATAGTACCTGTGGCTGAAGACGTTTTAAGAACAACATCAATTCCATCTTTATCTTTAGTATGAATATCATTTACAGCAATATTTCCGTTAGTTGATTCCAGAGTTATAGTAGAGCCTACATCAAGGCTATAAATATTATTTGCTGTTAAATCACCGGCAGATTTTAGCGTTATGGAATTTACAAACTGAGTAGCTGCCGATCCTATATCATCTACGGTTAATGTTCCCGTTTCAGCCTCTATCGATACATCTCCTATCTTGATTGCATCAATAGTTCCGAATGTTGTAGAACCTACATTTGCCTTCGCTTTAATTGTTACATTTGAAAGTTCAGTAACTGTTGAACCTCCAATATCATCAAAATCAACTGAACTACCCGTCGAAACAAGCTTTACAGAAGAGAGCAAGTTAGACGCTGTTATGGTTCCAACATCAAGAGCATCCTTAGCATTAATATCAACCGTTTTAAGTGCTGATGATGTTAAGTTACCTATTTTTACTACATCTTGACCTACAATTCTAATGCTTTCTAATGTATTTGTCGAAGCTAAGTCCGTTTCTGCTCCAAAGTATGCAGCTTTAGCTGTATTTAGAGTTAATTTATTCACTCCTTTTGTATCTATCGCATAAAGGCTTGAAGATGACCCTACAGTGCTATTAAAGTTCACTGTAGCTTCTTTGATGTTCTGGAGTGTTAAAGTATTACCTCCATTAACTTTAGTATTTACTTCAATTGTAGAAGCATCTTCTGGTTGAGCAAACGCTACTGTAAGATTATTAACTCCCCCAGTAGCATTTTTAGCATTTTCAACTTTTACAGTCGATCCAGAATGTAAACCTCTTATATCGACATTATTAGCATCAACCTTCGCAGTTACAGCTATTGCAGTATCAGAAGTAACTGTATTTGTACCTGATGCATTTTTCGTTAAAATTAGACTTTCTAATCCTTTCACAACAAAGTTGTTGTTCTGGCTATTATCAATAATTAAAGTATCACTACCTTCTCCCATATCAAATATGTCTGATGTTGTTAAAGCTGCTGTTGATGCATTTAGTACCTTGATTTTGTCATCACCAGCACCTCCAAATACAACTTCTGTTCCGCTGGCCTTCTTAAGGGCTAACTTATCATCCCCTTCCCCAAGGAATACTGTGTTTGTTTTTCCTGCATTGCTCCCATCGTTAATATAGACGTTATCTGCATTATTTGTGAGTTTAATTACTGCTCCCTCTGCATCTGTAGTTATTTTTTCATTATCAACAAAACCATCATTATTTGTATCTTTACCTGTTGTAACTGAACCCTTAAGTCCTGATGCATCAAACAGCTTTATCGAGTTATTCCCCAAAGCATCTCCAGCACCGCCATCATCAAGCTTAAGGTTTCCGGTACCAGTTACTGTTATCTTCTTCGGGTTGTTTGTGAAGCTCTTTATAGAACTATCTCCATTCACTTTTATAGCAGCTGTTTCAAATCCACTATTTACGGTTATTTGAGCGTTAAGTGCTTCTTCTAATACTAGCTTAAGCTCATCGTTTGCCCCTGTTAAATCATCGTAAGTAGCATTTATATTTTGATTAAGTCCTTTTAAACCTATACCTGTGTCTGTACTTGCTATGTTAACTATTGTTAACTGACCTGTAGAGTCTACTGTTTTTACGTACTTTGCTCCACTAATATTTTTCATATCTATCTGATGAGAGCCGTAACTAGTAAAGTCTAAATTTTCAACGTTCTTTATCGTTACCTGAGCAGAAACATTACTGTTTATTTGTGCTTCAAGTACATCGTCATCATCTGTCGCTGGGTCTTCTATCTTATCTCCATCGTTGAGGGTCAGTAGGCCTGCTTTGAACTTGTCATCAAATACGCTTCCTGTTATTTCGTCTTTCCCAGTTGTTAATGATACGTTCTTGACAATATAGTACTTGTCTACTTTCTGCTTAGCTGTTTCTAGTGTGCTCTTATCGTCTGTTACTTCCATTATGATTTCACGGTACTTTGTAAAATCTCCGTAGAACTTCTTTACTTTCTCTGCAAAGTACTTTGCAAACTCTATCCTATTCTTTAGGGTTTCTACTGCTTTTTGAGCTTCTGGGTCATCTGACCAGTCGTGGGTTAGCGCTACGTCTATTATCCCTGCTACCGCTCCCCCTATTGTCATCTCTCCTTTTACTACTGCGTTTACCCAGCCGTCTATACCTTCTGGGTCTTCATCGTATCCTTTTCCAAGAACGTTCTCATACACTGTTGTTATGATCTTCCTTACACTTTCAGGATCCTGAGGGTTAACATCTACGTACTGGGGATAGATCTTCTCGTACTCCTCATTTGAGGATACTACTTGCTCTGCAGCTCTTAGCATAGACTCTGCTAACTGGGCCTCTGTCCAGTTGTTTTCTATCGCTGCCTTGTACCAATTCTCTAACCCTTCCCCCTCTGGGGCCCTCGAAAACATCGCTACATACAGAGCCGCTACAATGTCCTTACTGATTGCCATCTTTTACCTCCCAAGTATAAAGTATTTTAAGGTTTATTGCTCCATATCAGGATTTTTATATCTAGTATAACACTTTTGCATCAAGTGTCAATATCCAAAATTGCTTTCTTTAAACTGTTTCTAAAAGCTTCTATAGAGTATTTTTTTAAGTAATACTCCCTAGCCCTCCTTAAAAACTCAGCCAAGTTTTTACCTCTTTGTATTGCATTCATTGCCTTTTCAAATTCATCGTAGGAACGGTAGCAGTATCCTGCCCCCGATTTCCTGATATGAAATTCTAGCACATTGCTATTACAGTTTACAATAGCTGGAGTTCCCAACATAAACGCTTCTATTAGCACAATTGCAAGACTTTCAAAAGGAGATGGATGAACTAAAGCTTTTGCCTTTCTTATTAAGTAATATTTCTCTTCTTCTGAAACTAACCCTTTATAAACAACTCCTTTTAAATTTTTAACCTTATCTTTTAAAGGGCCATCTCCTATCAAATATAATTTTAACCCTTTATTTTTGGAATAGTACCTTGTAAAGAAATCTAATAGATTTCCTACTCCTTTTGCTTCCTCCAACCTACCTGCATAAATAACGTAGTCTTCCTTAGCTAGATGGGAAAATTCATTAAACTTATCCTCTATCCCAAACCCTAAAACATGGGATTGAACGGGCAAAGAACCGTAGATCTCTTTAGCCAGCTCCATCTCTGGTTCAGTCAAAAATAGATGGCAGTATTCTTTGTATTTCCTTATTAATGGAATAAAGGCATAAGGTTCTTTATGGAAGGTGGGCAAAATAAACGCTTTTTCTCTACTTACTAAGTCTATACCAAAAAAAGTTGTTGGATAGAGGTAAGTAATAAATATGTATTTATCATAGTTGGAAGAAGCTAAATAATCAAACAACTTAGAGGAATAAGGACCTTGATACTTCATCCATTCATAACAGAAGTTTAGTGGAAGCTTTGATGGATCCCCTCTTAAGAAAACTTGATGCAACTTCTGCCAGTAATCGCTCCTTGGAAAATCTACACTGAACCTTAGGATCCTAAACTTACCATTAAATTCAACGCTTTCCAAATACTCATTTTTCCATGTAGTATGATCTTTAGCAGTAGTAGTTAATATATCAATATCAGCATAGCCTGAAAGTATTGAAGCCATTACATAGGTGTACCTCTCTGCTCCTCCAACAATCTCCTTGCCAAACCTATGGATAACAAAGGCTATTCTCATACCCTCTCCTTAGAGGACACTCAACACACTTAAAAACTTTTTTTCAATATTAGGTAGTCTAAATCTATTAAGGTTTTCTTTAGCTTTTCGTGTTAAATAAAGCTTTAAATCGCTATCGATATAAGCAGATCGTAAGGCCTTGGCAAATCTACTGTAATCTAAGTCGGAAAAAATTAGCTGATTAGGGCCTAAAGTTTCTCCTACAGCCGTTTTTTCATAAGCGATAACCGGTAAATAGTTATACTGAGCCTCAATTATAGGAACGCAAAAGCCTTCATGTTCAGAAGTAACAAGAAAAACTTGGCAACAAGAGTATAAGGTATAAAGCTGAGAAAAGTTAACCTTTCCATAAATTATGACATTATCTACTAAAGAGTTGCTTTTTATCAACCTTAAAACTTCTTTATAGTAAAGTTTAAGCTCCATATCTATTGAACCAACAATGTGTAAAACTACATTTGAATCAAAAAGTTCAACGTACCTTTTTACTATATTGATTAGATGTTTATGTCCTTTATTTGGAACAAACCTACCAACAAAAAGAATGTTCAGTTTGTTATTAATGAGCCTTTTAGCTAAAGTAAGATCAAGCTTCTCTTTACTAAAGTCATCCAGTTTATGGAATACAGGAACTACCGAAACTTTATCAGCCCCTAAGGAAAGGAGTTCTTTAGCATTAAAATCTGAATCAGCCATAAATGATAGGCCATCCATTTTAACAAGTTTTAGTGTTTGCTCCCTGCCTTTTAAACAAGCTTCCGTATAAATTTTGCTATAGGGGAAAAAGAACTCAGGAGGAGTAACATTATGGTATTTAACAAAGATCTTACAGTTGGCTTTGGTTAAAATTTCCTCCCCAAGTTCCCAAAATATACTGTGATGATATATAAGTGTGGTAGATGGCTTCTTTATTAAATCAAGTAATCTTGATTTATCAATTAAATATCTCTTAGAATATCCATCTTCTATAAAATTTTCACAAAAAATATAAGTTTCAAAACCTCTATCTATTAAAGCTTTGTGTTGTCCTCTTACGTCATTCCCTACAGCATCATGAGGAATTAAGGAGGAAGTGGCAATAATAATCATTTCTTATACCCTATAATGGCGTAATCTTGATAGTTCTTTTCCATAATACTTGTCTGATATTCCTTAGGAACTGGAGAGGAGTATATAACTTTTAAATCTCTAAAACCTAACCACTCAAGTAAAAAAGCAAGGGTATAAGAAGGTATAGGTTTTTTATGGGTAACATCAACATAAAAAAGTCCCAATCCTGTATTTGCTACTGGGTTCACAGTTTCAATTAGAACCATTCCTCCTTTTGGCAACTTTTCATATATTAGTTGCAACATCTTCTTTAGATCCTTTAAATCCATATGTTCTATAACTTGAATAGCGGAAATTCCATCATAAGTACCTGTATCAATGCTTTCTAGAAAAGAAATAGCATCTGTATTATAAACTTTATAACCTCTATCCCTTAAAAACTCACATTCTAAACTATTTATTTCTACCCCTTCTGCTTCTATCCCTTGCCTCGTTAATATTTCTAAAAATTCTCCTCTACCGCATCCTAAATCCAACCATTTCTTCACCCCTGAAATATAATTTAGATAAATTTTTTGTTTTTCTTTCACAATAAAGTGATTATAAAATACATTTTCAAACATTAAATAATAATGTTCTTCACTTTTTTCAAACTTCAAATCGAAAAGTTTCAAAGTTTCAATAGCACTATTAAGATAGGAAACTTCAACTTCATAAACAGAAGGAACAAATAAGTTTTTATTTTTTTTAGAAGTTTTAAAATTTTGTTTAAGTAAACTATAATCATTTTTAATTTCTAACATTTCTGATTTTTGTTTTTTAAGTTCAAAGGATATACTTTCAAGCTGTAAGTTGAGAGAGTTAATAAAATTAGGCAAATTAACTATTGAAAATATAATCTTAAAAAAAGAACCAAATATAGGCATATAAGATAAAACATATTTAAGCCTTTTCCTCCCAAAACCGACTAAATTAACTCCAACTTTTTCCCCTTCTTTAGAAGATCTAATCATAGTTATTATGTCTTCTTTTGTTCTCTTTCCACTCTTTAGTAGCTTTAAGTAATATCTAAAACCTTCTGGGTCGGGAGCTCTCTTTAGTAATTTATAATAAACGTTCCTTATAAATTCCTCATCATCAAAAAGAATTAATTCATCGTAAGTTATCCTATCTTTACCCATAATTGCTCTCCTTACATAAACTGGAAAGCTTAAATCTGAGCTTCTCAAAATACCTTTCAACTATAAGAACTCCAATTACACTCAAAGTAAGAGAGAAAAGAAAAACTAATAAAGTGAAAATAACAGGATCTTTTTTAACCCCTAAGTACTCAAAAAACCATATTCCAAAAAAGTGCGTAAGGAATATACCGTAAGAAACGTTTCCAATAAATTTTTTAAATGGAAGTTTAATTGGAAAATTAATACTTAAAAAAACTATCGGCAGTCCAAAAACAATGCCCATTAAAGTTTCAACAGCATAGTATGGATGAAGACCGGATTTCACGAAATAGATAAAACTGATAATGCAAATTGAATAAGAAAAAAGCAAAAGTATTTTTTCCCAATTGGTTCCTTTGCCAGAAATATAGTTCTGCAAAAAAGCTCCCATAAGGAAAATAAAAAGAACTCCAGGTAGAAGTCTATAACCCCAAAAATCGGTATTAATAACCTCAAAATTGGCTAAATTATAAATTATGAAAGATATTAAAAAAAAGATTATTCCCAACCTTTTGTATCTTAACAAAAATGGAAGAGAAAAATAGGCAAGCAACTCTGTACCTAAAGACCAAGCTTGAGGAATAAGCCACCAACCATCAGGCGGGTTTAAGGACTTAAGTACAACTAAATATTTCTTTATGAACATAAAAAAATTAAGAGGAATTATTAGTATGTTCGTCAATAAATTAGTAGGATTTAATTCGGGATCTCCAAATGAAGTAATCAAAGTAAAAAGCATTATCAAGAGCAGAAAAAAAAGATAAAGTGGATAAATTCTCAATACTCTCTCTAAATAATAGAAAATCAAACATTTACTATTTCCACTAAATAATTGGAAAACATCAAAAATAAGATGACTAACAACATGGCCTGCTAAAATATAAAATACAACAACAGCAGTTACCCCTAAATTAAAGCCATTTACAACCCCAACGCCAACGTGGGATAGCAATACTAATAAAGCAAGAAAAAATCTCAAATAGCTTGTCATTTTAATCTTCTTAAATCCGCTTCCATCATTAATTCAACCAATTTAGAAAATGTCGTTTTTGGTTCCCAACCAAGTTTTTCTTTAGCTTTTTGGGGATTACCTACAAGTAAGTCAACCTCAGCAGGTCTGTAAAATTCTGGTGAAACCTCCACTATGACTTTTCCTGATTTTCTATCAATTCCTTTTGTATTAATACCTTCTCCTTCCCATTCCAAATCAAACCCCGCAACTTCTGCAGCCTTTTCTACAAACTCCCTTACACTGTGAGTTTCTCCTGTGGCCAATACATAATCATCAGGTTCTTCTTGTTGCAACATTAACCACATTCCTTTAACGTACTCGGGAGCATAACCCCAATCCCTTTTTGCCTCAAGGTTTCCTAAAACGAGTTTGTCCATATACCCATACTTTATATTTGCAAGAGTGTAAGTTATTTTCCTTGTAACAAATTCTGTACCCCTTAAAGGGGATTCATGGTTAAACAGAATGCCTGAACAAGCAAAAATATTAAAAGCTTCACGATAATTAACTGTTATCCAGTGCCCAAAAAGTTTGGCAACTCCGTAAGGACTTCTAGGATAAAATGGGGTTTTTTCAGTTTGAGGAACTTCCTGAATCTTACCAAACATTTCACTAGTTGAAGCTTGATAAAACTTAACGTCAGGTTTCACAGTTCTAATAGCTTCTAAAATCCTTAGAACTCCAATAGCATTAACCTCAGAAGTGAGTATAGGTTGCTCAAAAGACGTTCCAACAAAGCTTTGGGCAGCTAGATTGTAAATTTCATCCGGTTTTATTAGCTCTAAAACGCGAAGAATATTTGTTATTTCAAGCAAATCCATATAAACAAAACGAATTTCTTTCTCTATTCCTAATTCCTTTAATCTCCAATTGGAGGAATCCCCACTTCTCCTATCAGCTCCGTAAACTTCGTAACCTTTTTCAAGCAACAGTTTTGCTAGATAAGCCCCATCCTGCCCTCGAATTCCTGTAATTAAAGCTCTTGGCATTAAGTTCCTCCCTTAGTTTGATGTAGAGTGAACTACTCACAACTAAAATCGCAGGCTTTGTGGAAGTTTACACGCTTTCTGCGTGCCTTACTCCACAGGCGGGTTCACGCCGCTTCTACTCCTATCCTTGCAAAAAGCAGGGATTCGGAGATACCTTTCCTTTTGCCCCAGTCCCCACCCCACGCCTGCACAAAGCAGACAGGCCGTCTACTGGAGCTATCTTCCCGGCCTATTCAGTTGTTCAAAGACCTTACGGTAGGTGTTCACCTACCGTTCCTTTCACCGCCTTTTGTTTGTTTTTACTCCTTGCGGAGTCGGCAGTGGTGAAAATAGTTTTTCTAATCTTACCACAGTTTCAGGGTCAACACCCTTTCGGGGTGTCGGGCTGTATCCCCGCTTTGAAAAGCGGGGTTTTAGGATAAATTTTGCGCTAATCCTTTCCTTTTCAAAGAAGAGATACAGCACACGGCGTAAGCCGTTGTTTGCTATAATCGTAGCAGGCGGTAACTAAGCCTATCGGTTTTTGAACAAGTGAATAGGCCGGGTGTGCTACCAGTAGTCGGCCCATCTACCTGAATTAATGGTAGATGCGGGGAGGGGACTGGTAGCGGGGTCGCTCACCATACGAGCGGTAGGGCTGGAACGGCCCGAACTTACGCCCGTGGAGAGTGCGGCTGCATTCGTTGAAGCGGGAAGCTCCTCATTTCAATGAGGAGTAGTTCACTTCTTTATGAGGAAACATTAAGATGAATTTAGATTTCAATAACCTAACCAAGCTTCACAAGGAAATTCTAAAGAAACTATCTTTATGGCAGCATCAACACAAATGTGGCTTTCCTTGTAGGACACTCTATACTTATTTTATGTGACACATTAGATGAATTTGAAAGACTTGGCTTTGTTACTAAAATAAAAGGCTGGCACACCATACTCCCCGATAATCGCTTCTTTATATTATCCTATCCCGAATTCATCGCCAGAAACATATTGGCTATGTACTTTTTCTATTTCCTGCTTATGATGAATATTTCTTTTTGGGCACAGCATTAAGCTCACTCCTCATCCTGTATGTTCCGGATGGCTTTTTTTAATTTTTCTTTAAAGTTTTCAAAAGAGAACATTTTAGCTCTTTCCATTCCTGCGAGAGAAAGTTTTGAGTTGAGAGTTTCGTTAGTTGTTATTTCAACCAGACCCTCAGCAATTTCTGAAACCTTGAGCGGATTTACGTAAAGTGCAGCACTTCCGCAGACTTCGGGTAGCGATGAAACGTTTGAAGTTAGAACTGGAGTGCCGAGGGCCATTGCCTCTAAGACTGGAAGCCCGAAACCTTCTTTAAGGGAGGGGAAAACAAAAGCTCTTGAAGTTTTCATAAGTACTAGTTTTTCAATGTTATTTACGTATCCTAAATAAATTATCTTCTTTCTGTACTTCTTATTTTCCAGGTAGTGCCTGAACTCTTCGCTACCAAACCCTAAAGAACCTGCAAGAACTAGGGGAATTTTAATTTTACTGTACACCGAAAGAAAAGCCTCTATTAAGCGTTTTATGTTCTTTCTCTTTTCAAGGACGCCAACGTAGAATAAGAAGTTATTCCTTTCCAAGTTTAGCACTTGGAGTATAGAGTTTTGTACATCTTTGTTAAGTGCAAGTTTTTTCTCTTCTTCGTAAATGGGTGCAGGTTGATAAATGGTAACCAGTTTTTCTTCATATTCAGGAAACATCTCAAGGCATTCTCGGCGGGAAAATTCACTTACACACAGGACTAATTTTGATTTTTCAAGTGCGGTTTTGAGCCTTTTAAGGAAAATTTTGGGATTATCAGGAATAAAGGTTGACTTTAAAGGTATTAAGTCATGGATAACCTGTACTGTAGGGTAAGGAGCTACAACGTTCATCGGAGAAACGGATATAAAAAGTGAGTAGTCAGTAGGGAGGGTTAGTCTTAAAGGCCTATTAAATGGAAGGTGATCGTTAATGTGTGTATACTCGTAAAAGTACGGTATATTTACAAATCCTTTAACGAACTTAAAGTGGGTAAGGTTTATGTCAAAGTCAAAATCGTACGTATTTGGGTTAAAGGAAATAAAGTCTCCTTTCCATCTTTGTTTTAGTATTATCTCAAGAACTTTAAAAGGTAGTAATTTCCTCTTAAAGCTTTCCTGAAGTGTTCCTGTAAGCTTCTTGAGAACGTTAAGAGTATAAATAGTTTTGTTTTTATCGTATTTTGCTGAGGTTAAAAGGTGGACTTCGTAGCCGAGTTCGTAAAGGGCAGTAACTAGCGATCGCGAAAAGTATCCTATTCCCCGTTGAAATTTAAGTTCAAGGTCGTATCCAGCAATAAGGGTTTTCACTATTATTCCTCCTCAAGTGCTTGAAGTTCAGCTTGACATATTCTATTGGTGATTTTAAAATTAGCTGGAATTTTTAGCAAGGAGGATTAAAGAATGGCTGAAATTATTATTAACGGAAAAAAGTACGAATTGGAAAAGTTACCAAAGGAAGCTGTGGATTTAATCAATTCAGTTAAATTTATTGATAACGAAATAGCAAGACTGCAAAACCAAATAAGAGTAAATTTAGCAGCTAGAAACTTTTATATTCAGCAATTGCAAACTATTCTTTCAAAATTAGATTCAAATGAAAAAATTAGTTTTGAGTAAAAAGGTTAGAAGAAATTGAAGGTAATCCATTTAAAAAGAAGCAGTAAAGATGAAGAAGTAAGTATATTAAGAGAATTTCTAAAACTTTCAAAACGTTCTTTTATCTTTACTGCTTTTTTGAGTTTTTTTATTAACGTATTGATGCTTTTACCGTCTATTTATATGTTAGCCGTTTACGACATAGTTGTTCCAAGCAGGAGCGTTGAGTCTTTAATCTTTATAACTGCTATTATTGTTTTCCTTTACGGAATTTGGGGAGTTCTACAGTTAATAAGGTCAAGAATCTTAGTACGGGTAAACAGTAAACTTGATTCTTTTTACGATAAAAAGATTATCAATGCTACTCTGGACTTTGCCCTAAAACACCCGACAAAGGCTACAGCTCAACC
>Ga0256838_1000838_pt1 | contig 16222 bp, 17 predicted proteins | sample 4571419metaG_FD_185978 | JGI IMG/M metagenome (GOLD analysis project Ga0256838, IMG submission 185978) | Hydrothermal vent microbial communities from Guaymas Basin, Mexico - 4571-419 | ecosystem: Environmental > Aquatic > Marine > Hydrothermal vents | place: Mexico: Guaymas Basin | collected...
TTTTCTTGTAACTCTTTTACTTTCTCATCAACTATCTCTTGTCTAACTTTTGTGTACTTATGATGTTCAGTCAAGTCTTTTCCATAACCACGAAAACCAGGTGGTAACTCCATAGTAGATATATCTATCTCCTCATAAGTTACAGTTGGTAGAGTTTGGTTTTCATCTTCCCATGAAGTTATGGTTCGCTTTAACCAGTTGGCATCATCTCTTTTTGGATAGTCTTCTCTTGAGTGAGCACCCCTACTTTCAGTTCTTAGATATGCCCCTTGTGCTACTGTTAAAGCAACTTTTAGCATCTTTTGAGTTCTGTAAGCATTTACAAGTGCTGGATTTGCAGCTTTACTTTTTGAGCGAAAAACCTCTATGTTTTTACTTCTTTTTAGTAACTCTTCTAACTCATCAACTGCTTTTTTAAGGTCATCTCCATTTCTAAAGATACCCACATCTTCCATCATTATCTCTTCCATACGACGACGAAGTTTGTAGGCATCTTCCCCATTTTCATGGCTTAGAAGTTCATCTATCTTATCTTGTTCTTTTTTTACAAACTGCTCGATTGTACTAGAGTGTATCTTTATATCGCTATCTTTTGAATCACAAAAATCACTTATATACTCAGCTACTAGCATCCCACTTACAACTGTTTCACTTACAGAGTTTCCACCTAAACGGTTAAAACCATGCATATCCCAACAAGCTGCTTCCCCACAAGAGTAAAGACCTTTTAGAGTTTGGCTTTCCCCTGTGTATTTTGTACGGATGCCACCCATAGAGTAGTGTTGAGTTGGACGAACTGGTATCCAGTCCACCGCTGGGTCGATGCCTAAAAAGCTTTCACATATCTCTTTAACTTCACGAAGATTTTTCTCAATATGTTCACGACCAAGTATAGTTATATCTAACCAAAGATGGTCACCATAACGACTTTTTACACCTTTACCTTTTCTCATATGTTCAGTCATTCTACGACTTACAACATCACGAGATGCTAACTCTTTCTTATCTGGCTCATAGTCTGGCATAAATCTATAACCATCTTTATCTAAAAGCAAACCACCATCACCACGACATCCCTCAGTTGTCAAAATACCAACTGGAACTATCGCTGTTGGATGAAACTGTATCGCTTCCATATTACCAAGTGTTGCTACACCACTCTCTAGTGCTATAGCTTGACCGATACCCTCACAAATAACTGCATTTGTAGAAACACTATAGATGCGACCATATCCACCAGTTGCTATAGTAGTAGCTTTTGATATATAGGCTGTAAGTTCTCCCGTCATAAGGTTTCTTGAAACTGCACCATAGCATCTACCATCGTTATGTATAAGTGCTATCGCTTCTTGTCTTTCATGGATTTCTACTTTGTCTTCATGTGCTTTGTTATCCATAGCAAAAAGCATAGAGTGACCTGTTCCATCAGATGTATAACAAGTTCTCCACTTTTTAGTACCACCAAAATCACGAGCTGTTATAAGACCATGAGCATCTTCTTTTTCAGTTATGGTTACTTTTTTTGCATTTATGATGGCTTCTCTATCACCTTTTTTTACCCTACTCCAAGGCACACCCCAATGAGCAAGTTCACGAATCGCTTTTGGAGCACAATGTGTAAACATACGAGCCACCATCTGATCAGCTCCCCAATCACTACCTTTTATGGTATCGCTAAAATGCACATCTTCATTATCGCCCTCACCCATTTTAGAATTAGCAAGAGATGCTTGCATCCCACCCTGAGCAGCAGCCGAGTGACTTCTCTTTGGTGGAACAAGTGTTAAAACAACTGCATCATGACCTCTCTCTTTTACACCAGTAGCAACCCTAAGACCTGCTAATCCACCACCGATGATTAGTACATCTGTATATATTATCTTCATATTTTCCTCTTTATCTTTTGACTTTTTTATTAATTTGTAGTATAATTTTCATCTATATTCCTTCGGGACTCTCCTACATTCTGTAGGAGTAACTACTTCTACTAAGTTTTTATGTAATTTATAAAAATTATTTTTATCTATAACACCACTTTTATATCGAACTCTTTTAGTGTCAAAAACTCTTACCTGTGATAGTATTGCATAGCTCTTTTTAGATGGTAGATATTGAAATTGAAAATAATATTTTCCAAATTTTTCTTGCGAAGTAAGTGCAATACCAAGAAATTGCTTTTGATTGAATTTTTTATAAACAATAACTGGTCTTAAAAATTCTGTACCTTTACCATCTTGTTCTACCCCAATATTTTGACCCATATTTATAAAAAGAATATCTCTTTCTTTTATAAATATAGTCTTTTTATTTTGAACAATCTTTTTTTTCTTGATATTCCAACTATCTAAAAGATTTAAGATTTTATCTATCATTTAAAATTTATCTCTCATCTATGATAATAGTTTTTGATTTATACTTAACCCCATCACTGAAATCGTGTGTCATACCTATATAGGTATATTTTACAAGGGATGCTGTTCCTAGTAAAAGATATACAGCTATCATACTTTTCATAATAATTTTAAAAGTTGCACGAGATTTTTTAGTATTTTGCCCCTCCATAAAACCCCACTTTAGTGCTAAACGGTAAAGTCCTATAAAAGCATGAGATACAACAGATATAAGAAGTGCAAAGTAAAGTGGTCCCATAAACTCATCGACTACACGGCTTGAACTTGCATAAGGACCTATATGTGATGGTTGTGCTATCATAATGTATAGATGCACTGAACCTAAAAAGAACATAACAAATCCACTTATGATTTGGATAGCCCATAGTGAAGTATCTTCATGCTTCATCTGCATCGTATGGTTTTTCATAATCTTATACTGTTTATAGTTTGATGGAAATTTTCTTATAGCAACCCCAGCATGAACGATAAATATAACAAAAATAGCACTTGCTAAAAATGAAATTATCCCAGGATAAGTCTCTCCAAAAAAGTAATAACCCTCAAACATTATGGTTACTTTATACATCATCTCATGTGATATTAAAATTGAAGATTCAAAAAGGATATGCCCTATTATAAACACACCTAGTATCAACCCTGTTAAACTCTGTAAAAAATCCAATCTTGCTGGAGTTTTATCAATTTTTTGTTTTTTCATATATACCTCGTTACTAATTTATGATAAAATTATATCTAAAAAAGGATACATCATAACTTACACTATAATACACACAATCCATATATTTTCTGTTTTTATATATGGTGGTTTTTTGATTGTAGATAATTTGTTTCTAGCTAAAATGAAACAAACACTAACAGAGGAAGAACATGCAAAAGCTCGTGAATCTTTTATGATGCATGTAAGAAAAGTTGTTCCAAAAGCTCTTATAGTTGCAGTTTTAACTGGTATGTACTTGTTTTCTCAAGTTTTTGGAGAGATAAAAGATACAGGTTTAAGTAGTTTTCAAATCGCACTTAGTATCAAAGCATTTTTAGGTTTATGGCTTGGTTTTCGTGGTGTTAATCAGGTATTTTTTGGTATTCAACCATGGGTATTTAAAAGTCATCTTTTCCCATTTATCTTAGTTATTATTATAATTTTACTATCACAATTTATGTTCTTGTAACTTGGTTGTAACTATATTTAAAGTATAATCTGTAAAACAAAAAAAGGATTTCAAAATGGCTTATTTTAAAAAAGTTAAAGTTAAAGATAAACTATATGGTTTAGTTTTTGGTGCTGGTAAAGTTACTAAAGTTTTTGATGATTCACATTATAAGATGATGGTAACATTTAAAAATGGTTATGAAGTTCCATATACAGAAGATGGAATCCCAGGTTGGGGTAACTTTAAAAAACAAACTATATTTTATAAAGATGATATAGATTTGACAAAAGTTAGTTTTGACCCAGTTACAAAAGTTTTATCTCCTAAAAAGATTATAAAACTTCGTACAAAAGATAAACTAGAAGTTAGACTTCCATCTGGTGTTTGGACACCTTGTACTGAGTGTATACAAGAGTATATACAAGATATGCTAGAAACTGAAAACTTTCACCTTTTTAGAAAAAAAGCTTAGTCATTTTTATAAAAGTTTCATCTAATGGAGCTTTTATAACTAACTTTTCATCTCTATAAGGATGATTTAGTTCAAGTTCAGATGCATGAAGTAAAAGTCTATAACAATCAAACTTTTCTCTTATAAGTTTGTTGTGTTCCCCTCTTCCATATTTAGTATCACCTAGTATATGATGAGATATATGTTTCATATGTCTTCTTATCTGATGCTTTCTTCCTGTTTGAGGTTTTAGTTCAACAAGAGAATATCTTGTTTTGTCATATTTTCCAACTGCATAAGGAATTTCAACCGTTGCTAACCTTTTGTAGCTAGTGATAGCTTCTTGAGCATCTTTATCTTTTTTTGCTTTTTTATCTGCTATCTTATCTAACTTTTCTTTTAAAGGATGATTTATAACTCCATCTTCTTCAGTATATCCACGAACTATAGCAATATAAGTTTTTTGAATTGTATGATTTTTAAATTGCTCTGAGATTAGATTTGTACTCTCTTTATCTAGTGCAAAAAAAAGTACACCAGATGTTGGTTTGTCGAGCCTATGTAAAGGATAAACATACTGCCCTATTTGGTCTCTTAACATTTGAACAGCAAACTCTGTTTCATGTCTATCTATGGGTGAGCGATGAACCAACAAACCTGATGGTTTGTTTATAGCTATAAAATGTTCATCTTGGTAAAGTATATCTAACATAAACTATTATTTCACCTTTTCTATCTCTTCAAAAGATAAACCAGTTGATAATATAATAGTATCAATATCAACATTTGCTTTTATAAGATTTTTTATAATTTCTATTTTTCCTTGTTCAATACCCTCCTTTATACCCTCTTGTATACCTTCTTCTCTACCCTCTTTTATACCCTCTGCTCTACCCTCTTTAAGCCCTTTTTTAAGACCCTCTTCCTTAGCCATCTCTTTTGCATAATCCATAACATTTTTATAATCTAGTCTTGCTTTTAAATCTTGTTGATATGCCCATTGTTTCTCTTTTGGAAGAGCTAAAAATTCAGCTACATCAAATGCTTGGTTTATCAGTTTATCTTTTTTAAATGTTTGTGGTATATGGGTTAGACTATTTATATTGTTTAACATATATAGCCAATACTCCAAATGGTTTGAAAGTTCCTCCTCTTTTTTCTTAAATTTTGGCATCTCTAGGTAATAGTATGTTAATTTCTCAAAAAATGTTTCTTTTGTATCTGTGTTGCATAGTTGTACTTTTGTTAGGTAGTTATCATTATGTTCATTTTCTACCATATTAAACTCCAATATCCCTACAAAAAATACTTTTTTTAGTTCATAATCCCAATCACCTCTACTTGATTGTTCTTGTATAGGAAAACTTGTATAGTAAACACTTCTATCTTTAAAATATTTTTGTTTACTTCTTTGTAGTTCTACTATAAAATTATTGTTTTTCTCATCTGTACAAAAAACATCAAAAACAGCTTTTCTATCTATGATATTTAGTCCTAATTTTTCTAGGTTTCTATACTCTACATCTATTATCTTGTCTTCTATATCTAGTAAATCATTTAGAAAGCTTATAAGTAACGCTTTGTTTTCCTCTGTACCAAATAGCCATTTAAAACCAAAGTCTGTAAATGGATCTATATATTTATCGTGGATTGTCATGCACATTTTTATTATCCTCTTTTTGTTACTCTTCTATGTTTGTTAGTTGTTTTTTTATAATGCTTTTTAAAAACTTTTTTAGTGTCTTTTTTATGTTCACTTTTTAACTTAACCTCATCAACATCTTTTCTTCTTATATTTGGGTCTGGTTCAAACCCTTTAACTACCTCTTTTGGTATCTTTTGCCCTATCAGTATCTCTATATCTTTAACTTGGTACTTTTCATAAATATCTAAAAGAGTTATAGCCTCACCCTCACGACCAGCACGACCAGTTCTACCAACACGGTGAACATAATCCTCAGGAATAGATGGAAGTTCATAGTTTATAACATAAGGAAGATGTTCTATATCTAACCCACGAGATGCTATATCTGTAGCTACTAAAACCTTAGTTTTTCCATCTCTAAATTGTGTTAGTGCTTTTAGGCGACTTGCTTTTGTTTTATCACCATGAATCACTCCACATTTAAGACCATCTTTTTTAAGTTCTACAGCTAACTCATCAGCACTCTTTTTAGTTCTTGTAAAAACTAAAACTTGCTTGAAGTTTCTTGAACCGATTATGTAGGCTAAAAGTTCAGCTTTTCTGTTTGTGTCTACCATATAGGCTACTTGGTTTATAGTATCTACTGTTGAATTTTTCTTAGAAGTTTCTATAAATGCAGGTTTATTTAGTATAAGTTTTGAAAGTTTTCTAACCTTATCACTAAATGTAGCTGAGAAAAGTAGAGTTTGGTGTTTTTTAGGTAGAAGCGGGTGAAGTTTTTTTATCTCTTTTACAAACCCCATATCTAGCATTCTATCTGCTTCATCTAGTACAAAAATCTCTACATATTTTAGGTTTAGACCTTTTTCTGTGTGTTCTATGATACGACCAGGGGTTGCTATAACTATATCTAACCCTTTACTTATCATCTTTCTTTGGGCATCTATATCTTTAGCACCTACTAAAAGACCTATATTTAGGTTTAGATTTTTACCATACTTTACTAAATCATCATAAATCTGTATAGCTAGTTCACGAGTAGGCGATAAAATCAGACCTCTTATAACCCGATTTTCAACATTAGTATTTCTAAGTCTTTGAAGCATAGGTAACCCAAATGCAGCAGTTTTTCCAGTACCAGTTTGAGCAGTTGCGAAAATATCGCTTTTAGCTAAGACTAATGGTATAGCTCTTTTTTGTATAAGAGTTGGATGTTCATAACCTAACTCGCTTATAGCACTAAGAAGTGGTTTCATAACACCTATTTTTTCAAATGACATATAATTTTCCATATTTTAATTTAATTATGGAATTTTAGCATAACTCTAGTAATAGTAACCTATTTTAAAAGACGTTGCATCACTGTTGTATCTATCGGCTTCAACTCTAAGATATGAAATACTACTAAACCAATTATCATCTATAGAATACAATAAAAATAGATTTTTATTTATTGTGTTGTTTCTATTTCTATATATGCTATCTATATAACTCAAAGATATAGATGTATAAAAATTTGGTTTTATATCATACCCTATCCCTAAAGTGTAACTATTTTTATTTTTATAATACAAACCAAACTTTTTTTTATCTTTATCATTAATAACAGTATATCCATAAGCACCAAATAAAGATAATTTATTTTCTTTGTATATTACACTTTGAGCAACACCATAATCTGTTAAATTATTATTCAAATAATTTTTGTATGTTGGTAAAATAAGATTTAAAGATGTAGTAAATTTAATAAAACCATTGTATTTATAACTATATTTAGCTGATATATAAGTATCATCATAGATAGAATCACCCTTAGCACTAGATACACTAAATGAAAAATCTTTATAATAATAGTCTAATTTAAGAGTTTTTACAGATATAGATGTTGATGTTCTATATGTTTTACTTTTTATTTTAGTATATTTTACACCAGTAATAATATCAAAATGGTGCAAGGCTTCTATACTATCAATCTTGCATCCATCTTTATCTACTAAATCTGTTATCAAACTATTTGGACACTTATCTTGTAAATCTTCTACACCATCAAGGTCTAAATCATTATAGGCTAAAATTGATATTGGTATAGATAAAATTAAAATAGGTAATTTCTTTATCATCATATTTAAAAGTTTCCCGTATTATTGATATTTTCTATCATATTTTGAGGTGCTGTAACCTCTTGTGAGATAAATTGGGTTTGTTCTACACTGTCTTGAAAAGCATTATTTTGTACAATATTTTGTTTAGTTTGGAAAGATTTTATTGCTTTAACTCTTAATTTTTCATTCATTACTCTTAACTCTTTTTTAAAAGCATTCATTAAACGAACTCTATCTTTTGCAGGTGCATTTTGAATCTGTTCTATCCTTGCATCTATATCAATATCTGCAAATATATCTATACTTAACAATAATAAAATAGCTACTAAGGTATTGTTCATAATATAATTCAAAATCTTTCATAAAAAGTGTGGGAGTATATACAAAATAAATTTATAAATAGATAAAGCCCCATCCAAACCTACGCATGCAAGATAGATTTAGATAGTTTTTTACCTACTTATTGAAGAGTAAATAAGAAAATTTAAGATTGTCTCATATCTTAAATTTTTAGATACTAAGCAATATCTGCTGTAGTATCTGTTGTTTGAGTACCTGTTATCTCGATAGTATTAGAATCGTAAGATTCTGAATCTGCATCATAACCATAATCTGTTTCAGAGTTATGAGTTTCATTAAAACCAGCGAAACCAGTAAAACCATTTCCTACATTTGCTGAATCAGAATCTGAATGATTATTATCAATCATATCAGCAACAGCACTATCATTTTCTAATATTTCAGTTGCCTCTTTTATAACATCATCATTTTGACCAACTTCTTTACCATCTAACACAGAGCTAACACTATCTATAGTATCTTGAGATATATTAGTATCTTCTAAATCTCCCATTTTATAGATAGAATCTGGTGTCATATCTGCATATTCATGGCTGTCAAATTTTTCAAAACCACTTGCATCATGCCAAGCATCTTTGTTCTTCAAGAAAGCAAAATCATCTGCAGAAGCCGTTGCTTCACCTGAAACAGATGCTTCACCTGAAACAGATGCTTCACCAGAAGCTGTTGTATCTGTTGAAGATGTTGTATCATTTGACCAAAGAGAATTATCTTGTTCCCAAAATTTTACTGTTGGTTGTGTATCAAAATTTAACTCATGAGTTTGTTCTAAATTATTCCAATACTCATCATCATCTATATGAGCATAAAGGTCTTCTTTTGTTATACCAGCATCATCTCCTAACGCTGTATCATAACTATCAACCCAATCTTTATAAAAATTTACAGTTGCCATTGCTTCTTCTGCTGTTGTGACATCTGAAGTTACTTTTTCCATAACTTGTTTAGCTAGTGGAGAATCTGCTTCACCTATCTCTTGAGCATATAAAAGACCAGTAGTTACCTTATTGTGTAAAAGTGCTGCATCTTCTGGACTACCTGTTTCTGCTTTTGCACCATCAACAATAGCTTTAATAAAAGTATCTTTAGAAAGATTACCACTTTCTAATTCACTTGCCCAATACTGAACACCTTCATCTGAACCATCAACATCTTTACCTAATGTATTTGCATAAACAGATATGATAAAATCTTCATTTGAAGAATCACCATACATATTTTTAGTTTCTGGCTGATCAAAAAAACTTTTAGACACACCATCAAGTGTTAAGTTACCACTTACTACTTCATTTGTCCAGTAGTCTAAACCATCTTTATCAGGAGCTCTACCAAAAGTTGCAACATAAATCTCTGCTACACTCTCTTGAATCGCTTGAGTATCTACCGCTGTTGTGTTACTTGTATCTACTGTTGCTTCAGTAGTTGTAGTTGTTTCTGCCATTTTGAATCCTTTTTATTTGTTTGTTGACGAAATTATAACAAACAAGTATAAGCGAAGTGTTAGCAGTTATTTTAAATACAAAAAAACAGTAGTTCCCATATCAACTTTAGATTTAATCTTAATTTTTATGTCTAACTCATCACATAGTTTTTTGACTATATGCATACCTATACCTATACCCCTTTGATTTTCTTTGTAAAATCTTTGAAAAACTTTTGTAGTGTTTTTTATACCTATACCTGTATCTTCTATGCTTAAAACATTATCATTAAACTTTACAAAAACTTTACCATTTAGCTTATTGTATTTTGCCGAGTTAGATAGTAGGTTATCTACTATCCTTATAAATGCTTCTTTATTATAAAAAACTTTTTTATCTGAAACATCTACTTCAAAAGATATATCAAGATAAAGTTTAGAGATAAAATCAACTCTATCTTGTAAAATCTCATCAAGTGAAAATTTCTCTTTTTGCAAAGGTTGATTTTGCAAATATGTAACTAAATTATTTTGTAAAACTAAGATAGTTGAGAGTGAATTTTCTATTCTATCTATTTTTACATTGTCTCCTATCTCTTTTTTTAACAGATAAGAGTTCAATTTTAGAGATGATATAGGGGTATTAAAATCATGCAAAATATCTTTAATAAACTCTTCTGTTAGCATAAGTGCTTTTCTAAGTGGATTTAAAGTAAAAATAGAAAATAAAGCTGACAAAATCATAATAATAAAAAGTACAATACTATAATATATAAAAAACTTTTTTTTCATACTATATAGCATCTTCTTGTATTTATCTTTTTTAAATGATATTTTTAAAAAATATTTATTTGATGAATTGATATGAAACAAAGAATACAAAGAAGATGCATCATCTAAAAGCTTATAAGTTAAAAGTTTTTCATCTTTTGCTTCAAAACTTATGCTGAATTGTTTACACTTTAGATTTAAACTACAAATTCGCATTTGAGTAAATATAGTGTTTTTTTTTACTGTTACTTCCCTTTGATATAAAAAGTAAAACAACATTGAAACAAGTAAAGATAAAGATATAAAAAAAAGTAAAAAACCTTTTATAAACGATTCAAACTCAGTCCGATTCAACTATATACCCTACCCCTCTTACATTTTTTATAGGTAAATTGGTTAATTTTTTTAGTTTATTTATAGCTACTCTTAAAGCTTGTGCAGATGGATGTTGCATACACTCTTCAAGAACTATTTTATCTATAACTTTACCATTTGAGGTTATCAGTATCTCAAACATCTCAGTAAGCATCGTGCTTAATACTACTAATTTATCATCTTTTTTCAACTCTTTTGTTGATGGGTAATAAACAAGATTATCATAAGTTATTAGCGAACTCTTTTTTTCTATCTTTGCACTTACTCGAAGTATCAACTCTTCAGGGTCAAATGGTTTTTTGATGTAATCATCAGCCCCAAGGTTAAAACCTTTTGTCATAGTTTTTATATCTACCATAGCACTTATAAATATAGTAGGAGTGTTATCAGAAGCATCTCTTAACGATTCTAAAAGCTCAAATCCATCTATTTTTGGAACATTTATATCTAACAAATATAAGTCATACTTATTTGCATAAGTAAGTTCTGCTGCTTCTTCACCATCCATAGCCAAATCAACCACAAAAGATTCACTCTCTAACAACTCTTTTATACTTTGTGATAAAATTCTATCATCTTCTAATAATAATATTTTTGGGTTCATTATCATCCTTAATTTATACATAATTTTAGCATAAAATAGGTAAAATTCGTTAAAAAAATAAGAATATGAAATGTTAAGAAAAAGTCTCAAAAATATAAGCAAAAGTGAAAAACTACAAGAGTTTATCAAAAAGTCAAAAGTTCCACCAGAGTTTTTATCTACAAACAGAAAAATGGTATCTAGGGCTGTACTTCTAGGTCTTTTTATAGCATTTATCCCTATGCCTATGCAGATGGCTGCTGTTTTAGCATTGATGCCTTTTGTTCGTTTCAATGTACCCATAGGTTTAGCAATGTGCTGGATGAGCAACCCACTAACCATGCCACCCATGTACTATATGGAATACCTGACTGGTTCATTCTTTTTAGGAACAAAAGTTGAACCTGTTGAGATGACTTTAGAGTGGTTTAGCACAAACATAGACAATATTTTTATACCTCTTTACACTGGTACACTTTTTTACTCTGTATTTGGTTCACTAACAGCTTACTGGCTAGTAAACCATTTTTGGAAATCATCAGTTCATAAAGATAGAGGACTTCATAGAGATGATAGATAATATTTTAATTATTTTTCATTATAATTACATCTAAAATAAAAAGGATATATTTATGCAAAACAAAACATCAAAAAAAGCATTTTCACTTATAGAGTTGATGATAGTTATCGTTATACTAGGGCTTTTAGCAGCTATGGTTATGCCTAGTCTTACAGGTAAAGGTGAAGAGGCAAAAAGAGATTTGGTATGTGTTCAGATGAAAAGTATCTATAACGGTGCTTTAGATATGTTTAAAATCAACAACAGTATGTATCCAACTACTGAAGAGGGTTTAGAGGCACTTGTAAAAAATCCTGATGAGGAAAAGTACTCTAACTACTCTACAAATGGCTACTTTAAAGATGGCAAACTTCCAAAAGACTCTTGGGGTAATGACTTTATATACCTTAACAATGATGGAGATATAGAGCTTATCTCTTTAGGTGCTGATAAAAAAGAGGGTGGCTCAGATGGAGCTAAAGATATTAAACTAAGTGAATGTAAATAAACTTGCAAAAAAAAGCTTTTACACTTATAGAACTTCTTATAGTTATAGTTATAATGGGTGTGATTTATACACTCGCTATAAACAACTTTGATAAACTAAAAGATAAAAGTAAAAACCTTAGTTTAACAAACCTAAAAGAGTATCTAACATCTCAAAAGTATAAAAAAGATGCAGAGTTTATGTGTTTTAATAGGTGTTTAGAGTGTTCTCTTTTTATAGATGGGGAAAAGACTAAAGATATAGATAGCTTTTTAGACCAAGATATAAAAAGGTATCGTTACGACTTTAACTACGGTTATGTAGAGGTTGAAAACAAAGTCTATTTTAACGAAAAAGATGTTGAGCAAGATGTTTGTTTTTCATATAAAGTAGATAAAAATGGTGTTGGTGAACAGCTACTTATAGAGTATAAAAACAAGTTTTACGATTTTTCAGAGTATTTTGAAGGTGTAAAAGTTTATAACTCTTTAGATGAAGTGACTGAGCAAAAAGAAAAACTTATAGAAGAAGTGAAAAGATGATATTTAAGTACAAAGGTATAGACTCTACTGGTAAAAAGATTACTAACAAGATAGAAGCCACCTCGTTAAGTGAGGCAAAAAGTAAGCTAAAAGCACAAGATATTATATATACTTCCATAGATGAAGAGTCTATCTCTATCTTTTCAAACATAAATTTTAATACAACTTATAAAATCTCTCCAAAAGATTTATCTATACTTTCACGAGAGTTATCTATGTATATCCGTTCAGGTATAACCATAGTTTCAGCCTTAAAAATCATACAAACACATTATGAAAACAACAAAAAGATAAAACTCTTTTTAACCACACTAAGTACATATCTTGATGAGGGTAAAAACTTCTATACAGCACTTGATACTCAAACCATAGTTCAGCTCCCAGAGTTTTTTAAACACTCCATAAAAGTTAGTGAAGATAGTGGCATCTTAGATGAAGTTCTTATGGAGTTATCGAGATTTTTAAAAGAGCAAGATAGCATCAACAAAGAGATAAAATCAGCCTTTGCCTACCCTACTTTTATGGTAGTTATCTCACTTTTTATGATATCTTTTATGTTGGCTTTTGTAGTTCCGCAGATAACTGGCATCTTTGAGAATAACCACCAAGAGTTACCAACTCCTACTATAGTGGTAGTAGCTTTGGGTGATTTCTTTAACCAAAACTTTACAAACATACTAGCTATCATATTTGTAAGTGTAAGTGGTTTTATATTTATGATGAAACAGAGTAAAAAATTTGCCTATATGGTTCATAAACTACTTTTAAAACTACCTCTGTTTGGTACTATCATACAAAAAAGTGAACTTGCGAGATTTGCATATATCGCATCTCTTCTTACCCGTTCAGGTGTGCCGTTTGTTCAAACTGTAAACCTAAGTGCAAACATACTAGATAACCTAGTTTTAAAAGAGATTTTTGTAGAGGCTTCAAAAAAAGTTGTAGAGGGAAAGCACCTCTCACAAGCACTTAATGGTTCAAATATAAAGATAGAAAATGCTTTTGTTCAAGCTATAGCACTCGGTGAAGAAACATCAGAGTTACAAAATGTACTTACAAATATATCTGAATTGTATTTTGAGGAAAATCGTGATAAAATATCTACACTTTTAACACTACTTGAACCTAGTTTGATGCTTTTTGTAGGTGGAAGTATAGGGTTTATAGTTGCAGCTATGTTGTTACCTATCTTTTCTATGAGTATTAACTAGAAATTATAAAAAATATTATAAGGATATAAAATGTCAAATTTAGCATATGTAGAAAACTATACAAAAGATGACTATAACTTATGGGAGGGTGATTGGGAGCTTATATATGGACAACCATATTCTATGTCGCCATCTCCTATGTTTGGTCATCAGTATATAAATATGAAAATATCAAGACAATTAGATGAACAGTTAGATAACTGCAAAAACTGTTACGCGATTTTTGAAACTGATGTGGAGTTTAGTGACGATACAATTTTAAGACCTGATTGTATGGTTATATGCTACGAACCAGTCGATAAAATCACAAAAGCCCCTGAGATTGTTTTTGAAGTTATCTCTAAAAGTACAGCTAAAAGAGATGAGATTTTAAAGTTTGAGGTTTACCAAAATGAGGGTGTAAAATACTACATTCTAGCATATCCAGATAATAAAAAAGCAAAAGTATATAAACTACACGAAGGAAGATACATAAAAGTATCTGATTTTAGTGATGAAAAATACACTTTTGAGTTAGAAAAATGTAGTATTGATTTTGATTTTGACTTTATTTGGAAAAAGTAAGAAAAAATCTAAAGTGCAACTAATCAAGGCAGTTTTTATTCATAAAGGAAAAAGATGAAACTTTTACATATTGAGATTAAAAATCTTTTTAATATTTTTAATCATAGTATTGATTTAAAGAAAGAATTACAATTTTAACTGCTCCAAATGGTTATGGTAAGACAATAACTTTAAAAACTATCAATAGTTTATTTAACAAAAACTTTTCTTTTTTTGTTAATCTATCTTTTTCTAAAATAATTTTTAGTTTTGAAGAAAACTATTCGATACAAATAAAAAAAATATTATAGAAAGGAGGTAAAATGAAATTATCAAAAAAAATACTATTATGTACATTAACTGCTTCTGCTTTAATGTTATCAACTTTAAATGCTAGTGAAGAACAACCAACAAAAGATGAAGTTGCAAAACTTTATGTTGCAACTTTTAACCGAGCCCCTGATTCTGCTGGGCTTGATTACTGGGTAAATGACTCAAACCTAAAACTATCTCAAATAGCACAAAGTTTCTTTGAACAAGAGGAAACACAAAGGCTATACCCTACTAACCTTTCTGTTAGTGACTTTATTACATCTATTTATCAAAATTTATTTAACAGAAAAGCAGATACTGATGGATGGATGTATTGGCAAAATGAGTTAAGTCATAAAACAATAAGTAGAGATTTCTTTATCTTAGCAGTTATCAATGGTGCAAAAGATAACGATAAAGGGATGGATAGAACTATATTGGAGAACAAAAAATCTGTAGGATTATACTTTGCTCAGTCAAATTTAAATAATATAGATGATGCTAAATATATTATGAAACAGGTTACACAAGATACAACATCATTAACAACTATCTTTAAAGATATAGATGATAGAAACTTTTTAGAAAAATCTACACAAGTAATTGTTGTTAATGATACTACTAAAAATATAGTAGAAACAAATACAACTTTATTATGGTACAAGCCAACAAAAAACACATCATGGCATTGGCAACTCTCAGGTACTTTAAAAACAGATATAGATGCAGATATATATGATGTAGATATGGTAGAAACTTCTACAGATACTATAAAAGAGCTTCAAAATAGTGGTAAAAAAGTTATGTGTTACTTTAGTGCTGGTAGTTGGGAGAACTTTAGAGATGACAAAGATGACTTTCCTAGTGAAGTGATAGGCAATACACTAGATGGTTGGGCTGATGAAAAATGGCTAGATATAAGAAGTGATGCTGTAAAAGAGATTATGAAAAGACGGATAACACTTGCTTATGAGAAAGGTTGTGATGGGATTGAACCAGATAATATTGATGGTTATACTAATAACTCAGGATTTAGTCTAACATATCAAGACCAGATAGATTTTAACAAATTTTTAGCAGATGAAGTACATAAAAAAGGGATGTTTATAGCACTTAAAAATGACCTTAACCAAGTTGATGATTTGGTAGAGTATTTTGACCTACAAGTTAATGAGCAATGTTTTGAGTATGATGAGTGCGATAAACTAAAACCTTTTATAGATGCAGATAAACCAGTTTTTAATGCTGAGTACAACTCTAAGTACCTAGATAGTTATGAGATGACAAAACTTTGTAACA
>Ga0256838_1000840_pt1 | contig 16209 bp, 10 predicted proteins | sample 4571419metaG_FD_185978 | JGI IMG/M metagenome (GOLD analysis project Ga0256838, IMG submission 185978) | Hydrothermal vent microbial communities from Guaymas Basin, Mexico - 4571-419 | ecosystem: Environmental > Aquatic > Marine > Hydrothermal vents | place: Mexico: Guaymas Basin | collected...
AAGCAAGCTTTAACATGTCTTGCCACAATTGAGCAAAAAGCTTATTGATAAGAGAGATTGCCGCAGTAAGGAATAAAATAGCAAAGATGCTATAACCTATACCACTAAAGAAGCCATTAACCATAACTTCCTTTACAACTTCCAGGGTTTTAGATATTACACTTCCAAAAATAGGTAATGTAATAGCGATAATAGACATTTTTGTATATCCTTCCAACAGTTTAGTAAACATACCCTCCACTATTCTGCTTAGATAGCGAAGACCAGGAATTTCTTGTAACCAAATAAGGGGATAGGAAACATAAACAATTGAACTTAATGTGGTTATTAACAAGGAAGCAAATATTATATTTGCTATCATATTAGCAATACTTAAAAAGGCCATGAATTTAACAAAGAAGATAACAAAGCCAAAGACAACAGAAGAGAGCAAGCCACTGGAGCCCATGATGGCAAATTCACCTAAAATTCTGTTGACAACAATTTCATATGAGAATAGGGTTTGCGATATAGTGGCAGCGCCCGCATAAGTGAGAATCAAATACATAATATAATACACAAACGCTCCTCCTATAAAATAAGCTGCCATGTTTTTGGTTAGGATAGATAAAAACGTTTCAAAGGGGGCGCCGCCTTGCATGTAAGCAGCGAGTGCCTGCACGACACTCCACACTAATAGTGCAATGAACACAAACATGTGTATTTGTTTCATACCTTCGGGCGATGTGGAAACAACACCTAATAACTTAAAAAGAAAAAAACCTGAAACACGATAAGTTAGTGTCTGGGAAGAGGTCCCTTCATATCCTCCATCAGCATCACCAAATATAAAACGTACAGGCTGATCTTGTCGATAAGATTCAGGAGACCCAATAACGCTTCTAAAATCTTCTTGTTTATTTTGTATCGTTGTAAGCATTTGATAAACGATGTTGTCGCTAGTATTCACAGATTTTAACCAACTGGGATGATTTTTGAGTGCATCCAATGTTGCATTTACACAAGCACTTGGAATCCCTTTCCCACTTGAAGAATCGTTGGAAATTTTATTTAAGGCCATGGCAATTGAATTGTATGCGTCGATTGTTGTATCATTATTACTACCACAAGCAAGGTTATTACCGGTAATCTCTTTTAATGTTGTGCAATAATCCTTTACTAGATCAATATTATCGGCGTTAAGTGATGTGGCTATGATAGTAATTCCATTTGCGGCAGCTATTGTTCCCACAATAATATCATTCATTGCTGCCATAGCCCATGGAATACCAGAAATTTTAATACCTAACCAACCCCCTTTCTCTGTAATAAGATAACTGGCATTGTCGTTTTCTCCCCAGGGGCTGTCTCCACTATCACTCCAAGCCGCTTCATATGCAGCAGCAAGTACTGCCCACACAGCTTTTGAGGTGAGCATAGCACCTGGACCATACAGCAGCGAATCTGCCACTGCAGATAAATACTCACTACTTGTTACATATTTACCATCGTTAATTTTTTGCTTGAGAGCATTGTAACATGCATCATCGGCATGAGCTGATGGCATTAAAAATATACTACTATAGCCCAATAACATACTTATGATCATGGCAATTAATAAAATAACCTTCTTCCCTTGTCGTTTCTTGCGCATGACAACCCCTCCTTACAAATGTGTTATCTATTGGTATTCTACAAAACAAATAACATTTTTGCTTGATGCCAATTAGGTATTCTACTTTTTACCCTCCTTGTTTTTTAAAAATTTCTGTGGTATAATATTGTTATGGATAATTTATATTCATAAGGGGTGGAGGTGTGTGTAATGGAAAAAACATTGGTAAGTATCAAAAGCAAATATCCTCATAACGTTCGCCACATTAAATGGGGGGATTTTGTGGTACTCCCCTCAAATATAGTGCATTTTTACATTGTGCGTGCCTTACACCAGCAGGCAAGTAAGCATTTTCAGGAATGGTATTGGGAATATCATTCCATATATCTCAAAACCCTTAAAAAAGAACTTGACCCCCATCTGGTTTTTTCTCGAACATATGAGTACCGTTTTCTCCCTCTATCTAGAAGACAGGTCTGGCAAAGAAGTTTATCATCTATTTTACAGCAAACAGATTTAACATTCAATACATCTCCACAATATGAAACAGTGTATTTTCCACATACGCAAAACAATACTTATTTCATTTCTCAGTACTTGTCGGAAGGAGCGAAAAAAGTTACTTCCCCCTCTTTTACAGAATTTGTTTATTTGAGACAGCTTGATTGCATGCTGAATAAACTTCATGAGCCGGTTGTATTGTCGCAGTTTATTATTGAAAATTATGAAGAACACATGTTATCTTTAATGCGCCAGTATTTGACCATGTTGACAGAAGATATTATTGATATTATAATTGTGCCCGATATACAAAAGGGCATAGTAAAACTCATTCTTGTAGATACTTTGGGAAATAGATATCCTCTTACCAGAAAAAATGCCCATCTGTGGCAACCCTTGTATGATTTAACAATGTTGTTCGTATTAGAACCACAACTGATTTTTGGATACTTGTCTCCATTGCCACTGTGGGAAACTCTTTTGTCTGCTTATTGTGTTTATAATGAATGTACCCTTGTAATGCTGTCTGGACCTGAAGCCTATTATAGGCACCCCTACCTCTACATAGGTAATACTGCAATACCTATATCGATACTCGTTAAAACGGCTACAGAACATGATAAACTGGTTGGAGATGTGACTAGAAAATATTTGGCAATGCAAGGTAATGAAAGAGAAATTGTTTATAATGCACAAAAGCAAAGTATTGCTCAACAAACAACAGATATAGCGAACACGCATGTGTTAAAAAAGATACAGCAAAAAATAGAGGGGGATATTGCGACTTTTCTTTCTGCCGCCAATGAAGAATCAGAAGAGATTAAATCACTAGAATATCATATAGAAACCTTATGAGGAGGGGAAAGTAATGTCCAATGGCAAACAAACTTATATTCGTTTACTTTTAGAAATGCTACCTAGTACCAATCATGAACGATTAATATGGTATCTTTCTAAAAGGGGAATAGAAAATCCAGAGGAAATAATACACAAATATCAATTGAAATATATCCCTCCCTCTTTAAAGGCGGATAATATTGTCCATCTGTGGAAGCTTCTTTTTGGGATAGAACCCAAGGAAGGGCTTATTTATCCTGTAATAGATAAAACCAATTCTCGTTATTCTTTTATATACAGAACCTTTTCCGAAACGGAAGATTATAAATATCTTATTTCCCCAGGTGGATTAGTATATGATTATATACCCACTTTTCTATACGAGCATCGTTTATTATTTGTAACAGAAGGTTTGTTTGATATGCTGTTGATGAGAGAAAATATACAAGTTAACGCTGTAGCCATCATGGGGGTATCGAATATTAGTATAGTTGAGAGATTGTTTGGTGAATTTGTAGAAATAGTACTGGCATTAGATAATGATGAGGCAGGTATTGCTGCAGCCATTAAAGCTTATACATTGTTAAAAAAACGCAAGGTAACGCCTCGGGTTGGTTGGTTGATTTATGATAGTAAAGACCCGGCAGAAGCTGTTGCGACCGGCGAGCTAACAAAAACGAATATTGCAAATCATATACTGTGGGGTAATGCCATAGAACAGTTCATAGCAGCTAAACATTATGATTTACTTGTTAACCCTATAAGTAGATATGGGTTAATCAGAAATTCGCAATGGGGGTATTAACCATGAGGATAAAGAGAAAAGAGATGCTTAGAAGTCTGCAACAGTGGGTAAAAATACTACAAGAGCATCCCATCGTTATTTCTACTGCCAATGTTCCTGTGTCATTTTCTTACTATCCCAAGGTAGCCGATGCCGCCGTTATACACATGGCTAATTCAGAGGTTATTAGGGCAACTGATAACGTGTTTGCCACTAGTGCTTATAATGTTTTATCACAAGAGGGGAAGGGTGGCAAGAAATTTCGCTTTGAGATGCTCCAGTATCAATCTATATCATTTGTAGACCATCTAATGTTAATACTTGTTTCAGGATTAAAGAAGTTTTTGTGGGAAATGATGAAACGCAATAAGTGGAGCTATGCTAATAATCCTTATATTGCTATTGAGGGTCCCACATATCCGTGGTTATTTGATAAACGTATCTTGCAAAGTTCTTATGCCGTCCAATCTTTTATTGGCTTTGCTTATTATATGAGAGGTATTAGTTATAATGCCTCCACACAAATAGAGTATAGTAGCAGTAAAGAGGTTTATGGCATAACATTTTATTATACTCCCATGCCATATAAGTTTCAGCCGTGGACTATTGCTGATATGGTACAACAGACTGAAGAGGAGTTTGTCGAAAGCCTCATATTGGAATTGATAGCTGTTAGCAGGCCAATGATGCTTAAAAGTGCCTTGGATTTGGTATCAGATTACATTCTTAACGCTAATAGATGGGGAGATTTGGAGTATAACATGTATATATTAGCTCAAACAGACCTTATGTTACATTTTAACAAGTATACTCCCTACATATACACACATTTGATGCCATATCTGCCAGAATGGATGCTTGATATTAAAACACCTGACGATGCCTTGTTTGACTATAGGAAAGTAGGGTTGAAAATTGTAGAAGTTACGAATCATACTTATGGCAATATAGCCCTGCAAGAAGTTTATGAAAGAGAATCAATCTATACGGCCCCTAAAATATTTATCAATATGACGGGACATATGTTTAGACATAATTTGTTTGTTCCTATACAGGCTATCAATAAAAGTATGATTGTGGCAGGTGAGTGATAAAATGGGTAAATATCAAAGAAACAAGGGTAAACGAGTTGAATATGACCTGGTGTATTTACTTCGCAATTATGGTTTTCAAGCGGAACGAGTACCTCTCTCAGGTTCAGCTCGGGCGATAAAAGGTGATGTACAAGTGTTTGTACCAATATTTAAAGTAGATATTGATACCAAATCTGCTAGCGACATCATGGATATGTTAGAACTATTCTATTATTTGGAACTTACACCTATCGATTATACAACTTTATCTTTAGAATTAAAAGCAAGAAAGCATATTGGATTTATTGAGAGAACATTGAAAAATACTGCTATCTCTTTGTTCAGTCCTTATTTTGGGGAGAAGACATACTATTTACTTCCCTTAAATTCCCTATTGATTATGCATATGGGTAAACGATACAAGGATGTGTTGTATGCCACCTATTGGTTTTATAAACGTTGGCATACATATCATGAAGTTAATTATACTAGGTTTCAAGGAATAAGTATATGTCAATTCATCAAAGAATTGAAAGCGTACCCGATTAATAAAGTACCTCACTATTTGAGTAAATGGTTATATCAAGCCAGTGAAGAAAGGGCAATATTGATAGTCAAGGAAGATAGGAAGCCCTTTTATGCTGTAATGCAGGGTAAGAACTTGAAACATCCTAAAAACTGGCAAAAAATTATAAAGCAAATAGAACGTTTGCAGTTTGTTAAAAATAATAGTAGAATATAGTGAGTATAGTATGTAGCTATACGCTATACACATTATAAGAGAGGGGTTGATAAATAATGTGGAATGCCTTATACAAGAATGCGGTAGCACTTATCAATAAGAGAGATAGTTCTATTGCTCCGATTATTGAAGATGCATGGAGTGAGAAACAATATGGTACCGTATTGTTATATGGTGAATTTAAAAAACAGTATTCAGAAACCATTAATGCTTATTACGATATAGTTTCATATTACACCCAAAAAGAGCTAAATGCTTTGGCAGGTAAGGATAACCCACTTTTCCCCACTATTAAGGAAATTGTGCAATCTATAGAAAATGCCAAATCTGAATATGGTTTTTCGAGTGGTGCTATGTGGAATGATTTTATCAAGGGTAGTTTTATAGAACAAAGTACAGAGGATATACCGGCCGTTAAATATTTTAGAAAGGTGGAATTTCCCGTTCGTAATATCAACAAGGAGCCAATGGCAGAATATATTTTAGAGCATACAACTATGTTAGCTGAGTATGCTATCGATATGACAGCATCCCAATTGCAGGAACTGGCAAGGTTCTTAAGGGTGTATAACGAATATCGTGAAAAGCGTTCTGCACTGCTGAGCCAACGAAACAAGTCGAAAGCGGCTATTCGCAAAGCCAAAAAACAAGAAACCAAACAAAAGCATTATCAGATATTGCATGAAATAGATAACCAATTGCAAGAAATTACCCAATATTATCTCACAGAAATGCTTAACATCATAGAAGATAATCCTTGGCTAATGGATTTTGTATCTGCTGCATATTATTACAATGGTTCTTTTTTCAATGTCTATACTGGGGGTGGCTATATAATTGCTCCTAACCCTGTGGAATTTAGGACATTTTTAAAATTGCAAGAACTCAAACAGGAGAGGCAATATCAGAAGTCTCTTGATATCCTAAAAGAGGGTGGAACGTTTATTGTTGAGAAGGCTTATAATCTTAGGCAGGCTATCTATGTAAATACACCACTTTTAGATGTGCAGCTTCGTAATCCCTTTGCCTCGGAAAAGTTTTTCAAGAGGTATGTTAAAGATGCTACATTAACAGCTATTAGACAGGTGGTATTTAACGATGAGCTACTGCCGGATTTACCACCTGTAGAGGAAGCCGAATCTGTTCAAGACCTAAACCCATATTTTAAGGCAGTTAATGAGTACGCTAATATAATAGGTTATAGGGCTTATCCTGTGTTTAGGTTGCAGTTTAATTTCGACAAGCTTAAAGAGGTTTTCCCATTAGATGCGCTTAAAGATTTAGATCCAAAGTTAGTGACAGAAGAAGTGCGTACATACTACAAATTCAATGATTATAAATATCTTAGTAGACTTTTCCATTATGATAAATTACCCGATAAAGATAAACAAAAAATAGAAGAAGTATTTGAAGTTTTACCATCTCATGAAGAACAAAAAAAAGATGCTAACAAACAAGATAACGAGATAAAGAATGTAATAAAACCCCAACCTCTTTTTTCGCAAAACGTAAATGCAAATAACAAGTCTCATATGAGAAAATGATTATTAATGGGGATTGAGGGTCTTCTCCTTAATAAAGATAGGGGGCTTTCAAGCCCCCTATTTGTGTTTTTTATTTTAATTCTTTGCTATGTGGTATTGTTATAGGAAACACTTTCTTATATTTTTGACGATGTATTTATTTTTTAACTTTCAAATGCTACAATAACTCTCACATTATCATACTTAGATGCCAGTTTCGGCAAATATTCAAAGAAAAATTGCTTCCACGATTGGTGCATGTTAATATAATCCCTATACGAAAACAATATTTTCATGTATATTTTATTGTTTTTCTTAATGTACTTGCCGTCATTAATGGCTTCTATCTCTTCGAGTGTAAACAATTGTTTGGCTTCGGTACTGGTTATTACGCCAACCCATTTAAGACATGTATTTGATACCGGTTGATATTCCCTGATGGAAACATCTTGAGGATTGGGTAATAAATCAAGGTTTTTTTGTTGAAGTTCAGAATATGTGAAATATGACCAGCCCCACAAATAGTTGATGTCTTCCCCTATTGTCTCTAGGGTTTTAGAGGCAATATCTTTCGGTATTCCCCTTCGGGCAAACAACGGTGGCAGTATAGGAGTATAAATAACATCAAAAAATATACCAGAGAGAGTGTAATCTCTTTCTAACTCACTGTATTCTTCATAAAAATGCCATTCACCATTTTTCTGCACTTCCACCCAGGTGAATATGTCTGTACCCATGTCTAACCCTCCTCAACGATATTTTATACACATAGCGTGAACAATTTTGTGTATATACTTATTAAATATGTACAATTCATTATCGCATATATTATTTTAATCCATATAAGCTAATATCGCATATACAATATTGATTTCTATATAAACAGTGTCTTTATGTTCATTAATTACAAACAACCTCAAAGCCCTTAAAAAACTCAAGAAACAGGGATATAGAGTAGGGAAACTGGATTTTAAGTCAGAAATCAGTAGTATACCTCTTAAGCAGTATGGAAACACCTACAAGGTAGATAGAGATAAAAATCGTGTCAAAATTCAGGGTATTAAGAAGAAATTCCGTGTCTTGGGATTACACCAAATGCCTGAAGAAGCAGAGATATCTAATGCTTATCTGGTAAAAAAAACATCAGGCTATTACCTACACATAACCTGCTATATACCAAAAGAACTTAATAAACCAAAACAGACTATCCATAAGCCAATAGGTGTGGATTTTGGCATTAAAAACCAGATAACCCTCTCTAACGGAGTAGTCATCAGGTGGAGCGTCCCAGAAACCAAAAGACCGAAGAGGTTACAGAAAGCTATTAGCAGGAAAAAGAGAGATAGTAGGAATTATCAGAAAATCAGAAAGAAGCTTCAAAAAGAATGGGAATACATTGGAAATGTGCGTAAAGATATACAGAATAGGATATACGCCCTGTTAAGATGCTACGGCATTGTGGCTATTCAAGATGAGAACATCAAGGGGTGGCATTCAGGGTTGTTTGGGAAACGGGTGCAATCTACAGGGATAGGGGGAATAACTTCAAGGTTGAAGCACAGCCTTGAGACCCTTATCCCTGTAGATAGATATACTCCTACCACCAAAACATGTAGCAGATGCGGGCATATACAGGAAATGAGGTTAGACCAGCGAGTATTTAAGTGTGAAGCCTGTGGGGTGGAAATTGATAGAGACCTGAATGCCTCTCTAAATATATTGCGTAATAATAACTTTTGTCTCACAACCTGTAGCGGGGCGAGGCATGAGCTACAGCCCCTGTAGGAAGGGGAACGGGAGAAATTGACAAATCTCTTATTGCATGATATAATAATTGTAGACAATTACAATAAAGAAATTTACAGGGGGGATTATAATGTTGGGTAAATTTATTGTAGTAGAAGGAGTGGACACTTCAGGGAAAGATACTATCATTAGTAGGATAAAAACATATCTAGAAAGTAGAGGAAAAACAGTATATATTACCAGAGAACCTGGAGATGGTATGAAAGAACTGAGAAAACTACTTAAGACCAAAAGAATTTTACCTTTAAGTGAAATGTTGCTCTTCATGGCAGATAGGCATGAGCATGTTAATAAAGTCATTGCTCCACAACTGGAAAAAGGAATATGGGTTATCAGTAATCGTTATACATATTCTTCTGTTGTATATCAGGGTAGTAAGGGTGTAGACAAAGAACTTATCGAGCATCTTAATTATATTACCACAGGTGGACTTGAACCTGATCTTGTAATTTTTCTTGAAACTACACCAGAAATTATTAAACGCCGACTCAAAATGCGTGAACAAAATGGTGAATATGACAAGCACGAAAATCCCGTATTTTTGGAAATGCTTAATGACAAATACAAACAGATATTCAAAACAATGGACAATAATGTTTTGTTTGTACCAGCTGTATCTGCTGACGGTAAGGAATTAAGTGTAGAGGATAAAATGCAATATATTACTTGTGTATTAAAACTATGGTTCTTAGGAATACCTTTGAAACAAATATTAGCATCAATACATTCTATTCCTATTGAAACCATTTGGGAGCATATAAAACAAGGACAATGCAAAGCACTAGTAGAAAAACACACAAAACAAATAACACAAGATATATATGTTACCAATAACGAAAATACAAAAGAACAGAAACCAAACAGTCAACAGACGAATAATCAGATTGTTGAAAATATTACTCATATTACCAATCAGTTATATGAAACATATAGTGGATATTTTGTAAAACGTAATCAAAAATATATGTTTGTAGAATACCTTGATTTCCTTAAAAAATTACCCGTATTACTCGAATCATGGAGTACAGGCAAAGCTAGCATAAAAGAGCAACAGAAAGCTATTAGAATGTTGTTCGACTATGCGGTAATGGACATTATTAGACAGCAAAAATTCGATGATATAAAGATGTTTAATTTGCTTACTCCTAGCAGTATTATGATAATGGGAAGCATGCTTAATGACTGTGATATTCGTAAAATACTTCATGAAGTATCTTATGAAGGCAGATTTTTAGAGCATATGACAGTAGATGAATTTAAAGAGGTAATCAGTAAATTCCTTGAGATGTTACTGATACATTACCTCATGTATATGCCTACATCATATGATGAATATATCCAGCTAGTAAATGATGACAACGATTCCGTCATATGTATAGAAAATATGAAGATTAAAGAAATTCTTTTAACTTATGCATATATTGATAAATTGACGCCGGCACAGCTAGTAGATGAATTGGTTAGTATTGTTACTACATGCCATCCAATACGAATACCTATCCAGACATTTAAAGATGTTTGGGAGCAACTTGTTTATGATACGTATAAATACTTATCAAAGCATGTTGATGTTAGTAAGTTACAAACCACCAAAATTGGAGAGCCTGTTAGTGCTAGTGCTGTACTAAAACATATTCAAAATGTTATCAATTATTTGGCATTTTCCCAAAAAGAACAGGTAGATACTCCCACACAAGTTGTTATTAAAACTTTTATAAAAAATAACATGCCAGATTATGAAAAATCACGATATGGAAAAATCATGTGGGATTTTCTGTGGGAAATTGATTCAATACCGGTTCATTATGGAGAAGCCAGGAGACTGGACGAAATAGACACATTTGTTGTTGATTGGGTTAATGATTGGATACACAAGGAAACACATAAACAGACAAATAAACGTAAGATATATCCTTTGTCTATTCTTTTCATTGATGTGAATAATAATAACAAGGATATTGGTAATAAATTTGGAGAAAAAAAATAAAAACAAAACTCTAACAAGAATGTTTCCTTTTTCAAAGAGGGAGATGAATTGTTTTTTAGAAGCAAGAAGCCCCCTACTGAAGTAGGGGGAGGAAGTCACCACTATTGATGCTATCTGCCTTTATTATTCTATTGTATGGATAGTGCTTATTTTTCCCATCATCCTTCTAATATCCTTCTAATAGAGATATTAACGATTAATATAAAAAAGGGGGCGCTATAGCCCCCTTATTGTTGTTGAAACATTCATTTATTTCAAGTCTTCCATTGCTTGCAGTATATTTGCAATATCGCCAGACAGCCTGACCTGTATTTCCGTAATATGTTGTGGCAAATCTGGAACATGCTGCTTTAACAATTCTTTCACAGTTTTGCTGAGTGTCATAGAGTAACCTAGTACCATGTGTGCAACACCCATTTCTTTTATTATTTGTGCAGCTACATCAGCTGGTATCTCTACCATAATACTGCCACCGCGGTATAACAATTCAATCATCGAAACTTTTCGACTGGTACGTATATCATAACGATATGGATAGGAAGTAATGTCATAGCCTCTCATTTCTTGCCATTTGATAGTGTTAAAAACGTTTCTAACCTTAGTGTTAGACACCATTAAACCCGCAAAGCCCTTTTTTGTCGCTACATAATAATAGTTGCCATTCAGTAGTGGTGTTTTTTTGTCCGGCACAAGTACGAATCTCATTTCTTTGCGAACTAACAAAATGATTTTGTTATCTTTTATAGTATCTAACACAAGAATATTTTGTTCTTTGTTTTCAGGGACATACAATGTACCACCCGTGCCCGTATTTAACACAAAAATAACCCAGTCAGAAGGTGTTTGGGAGAACTTTTTTCCATATACGATTAATTTTTGACCTATAAGCGTTGACTGAAACTCAACAAAATAAACAGGAGAATAATCTGGAGTTAACCACACCATATCATCGTTAGTATACAGTTTCCTGTGCTGAAGGACATCATTTCGAACTCTTTCGTGCCATCCAATTTCTATGCGTGGAGAAAAATAAAAAATACCATTTTGAGGAATGTCTACAATACCCAAAACCAAAGACTTCATAATATATCACCCTCCCTTTTATGAATTTTGACTTGGCAGTCAGAACTCTGCTGTACTGCCAGCCAATAGGTATTTTATACAGTGAAATTGATATTGCATGCAAAATGTGATAAAATATTAATAAGTAATTCGCATGAGGAGGGGAAAACAATATGCCTTTAGATATACGAGCTCTCAAAAGAGACTTAAATCCGGAACAATACAAAGCTGTTACACATGAACCTGGTCCTTTGATGGTGCTTGCGGGAGCGGGCGCCGGTAAGACAAGAGTTATTACATATCGTGCTATGTATATGGTGCAAGAATATGGAATCCCCCCGCATAGGGTATTGCTTATTACTTTTACCAATAAGGCTGCTAAAGAAATGGACGAAAGATTAGCACAGATGAGTGGTGGCGAACACTCCCCATTTGTGTGGACCAACACTTTTCACAAATGGGGGTTGAGAATACTGAGACATTATCTCAAATACAATCCTATGCTAATTGATGACTTACTCACGTATGCTTGGAATATGCGTCCTGAGGAATTTTTTGATATTACAAACAACAATATTTTTTCTCAGTATGTCGATGCCTTAAAAAATATTTATGGAGAAGATTTCCATTTTTCATCTTTTCAATTTGGAATACATTTTAATATTGCGGATAAGGATAAAATGAAAAATATTTTGAAAAATATAGTTTCCGAGCTTATAGAGAATAAAGCTATTACTTATGTTCCGCCCAAGAACGTCAATTCAAAAACAGCTGGACTTGAGAACTTCCTGGAAAAAACCATAGAAGCTATGGAATTAGAAAAGGGGAAGGGTTTTATACCTGGTCCCCAAAATAGAAATAGAGAAATTACAATTGACCAAATTGCTTTTAATAATGCTGTTAATAATTATTTGCGAACAAAAAGTTTACGGTGGTTATTAAGAGGTATAACACCTTACGGAATATATAGGCTTCTGTATGGGTACATGTATCACAATAATATGTTGTCCATAGGAGATTTACTATATTTCCCCTACATTATGCTTCATATAGATGCTTATAGAGAAGAAATTGAACAGTTTTATGATGCTATTTTTGTTGATGAATTTCAAGATGTAAACAAGATGCAATATGAAATAATTAGATTGTTAGGGCAAAAGCATAAAAATATTACCATTGTAGGAGACCAGCAACAGTGTATTTATACATGGCGTGGTTCTGCCCCTATATATGTTTCCCAATTTAAAAGTGATTTCAAGCCAGATGTTATACATTTAACGAAAAATTACAGGAGTGCCGGCAACATTGTAAAACTGGCAAATGGTGTAGGGAAATATCTTACAGTACCGCATAAAGTAACTATGGAGAACATAAAAGAAGAAGATGAAGATGCAATTATTATTCTTAACAATATTTCTAACAAGACAGAAGCGGCAGTTATTGCAGAAGAGATAGTAAATCTTATAAAACAGGGATATGATTATAGGGACATTGCTATCTTATATAGGATGAATAGACAGGCGGACTTGCTAGACATAGAGTTATTAAAGCGAAACATACCTCACGTTATTATCAAGGGTAGAGGTATACTTGATACTGCTATGGCAAGAGATTTGATAGCATTTTTGACAGCTCTCATACAACCCAATGATACTAAGGCTGTAAAAAGAGTATTACTTGGTCCTACAAAAAAGGGTATGCTAAAAATTGATGGTATAGGAGATAAAACAATAAATAAAATAACGTCTATTTTGCATCGTTCTGCGAAGGCGAAAACAATTTTCCCACCAATATCTTATTTCCATGCCTGGAAACAAGTGCTTAGGGAAAATAGGGTTACTAAATCTCATCAAAAGCTATCTTCCCTATTATATGTGTTAGGATTGTTCTCTTCCATTGTTTATGCCTCTGAGCGAGTAATCTATCAATCGAAAATAGAAGAGGAAATGCAAGAGATAGAGCAACATCTTGCCCCCAATAAAGAATTGTTGCAAAATCCTCTTATTGATGATTTACCTACTCTGGTGTGGCAGTATATAACTGATACATTGCATGACCCCCAGTTATTAAAGAGTGCTCATAGATTGGGGTTATCTAATATGGATTTAGAAAAGGTTGAACAACATATATATGCCCTGTTTGATATTATTAGAAAGGAATGGCTAAATAGCAAGGATAGATATGTGGCTTCTTTCCCCATACTGCTGGCTAGGGATTTGATATATATTCTCAAGAGGCCTCCCCATCTTGTAAACAAACTTACACCAAGAGATTATAAATTGTATCAATTAATGAAGCAAGAACTCAAACTAGAACAGTTTATATCACCCAAATGGGCAGAGGGGCTGTTCACTTATCAACAAGATAATAAGACGCAAAGAAGCGACCGTGCTGAAGAATTTTATACAGTTGTACAGCTTATTACTAATGCCGGAAGCATACATTCTTTTATAGAGAATACGGTATTGGGTAATGAACAGGATTCTGTCGAAGAAGATGATAATCGTGTAAAATTGATGACCATTCATACGGCTAAAGGATTAGAATTTCCAGTAGTATTTCTTATTGGAGTAGCAGATGGTATATTGCCCGCTAGAAGAGGCATAACAGGAGAGATATTGTCCATACTGTTGCCAGAAGAAGATGTCAAGAAGTTAGATGAAACAGAAAGAGGAATGTTATTAGGAGAAGAGGAGGAAAAAAGATTGTTTTACGTAGCTATTACCAGAGCTAAAGAAAAATTATATATCTCTGAAATTTCAATGGTTACACATTATGGAAAATGGCATCCACTCATGCCTTCTCCATTTATGGAATATGTGAGAAATGCGTCAGTGTCTTATAAAGAGAGAAATCTTATAGATACGAAAAGCAGGCTAAAAACCTCGCATCTATGATGTGGGGATACAGCCTGCGATCTATTATGGTTAGTAGAACAGACATCATCATATTTTGTTGCTACGGCAGGAAATGTCTCTGCTGAAGCTATCAGGAGGTATATTGAGGAATGCCAAAATCTATGAGATGCCTCACCATAGCACTACGAAATATCACGGAAATAGACAGGATAATATTAGGCTATCTCACATATCACTCAGGGAAACTCTACAATCAAGCACTATACTTCTTACAGACACGACAGGCTAAGATTAACATGTATGACCTCTATAAGAAACTACAATCATCTATTAGTCTTAAAGCCCTACAATCAAGAACAGCACAGATAGTATTAGACGAGACCGTTAGAGCATATAAAAACTGGTTGGAATACTTAAAGTATCCTGAAAAGTTTAAAGGTAATAAGATAAACAAGCCTCATTTTAGACCTAAAAATAGACCACATAGGATACTCATCTACGACAAGACAGGATTTAAGATAGAAGGAACGAAGATACGCCTCTCACTATCTAAAGGACTTAAGAAATGGCTAAAAGAGAAACATGGCATAGAAGTTTCCTACCTGTGGATAGACATAGGGATAGTTCTTAATGAGAAACTTGTGAAGAACATACAAATTGTTCCCAGAGGAAAAGAGTTTGAGGTGCATATCATATATGAAACAGGTACTCCTTCTGAAACACAGGAGAAGACAGCTAAACAGAGAACAATGGTAATAGATCCAAACTCGGGAAACTTCATGGTAATAGGTATAGAAGGGATAAAAACCCCATTTATCATAGACGGGAAAGGATTAAAGAGTAAACTCAGGAAGTATCTCAAGAAGATAGCCACTCTGCAGAGTAAAAAAGATAACTTGAAGAATAAGGGACTGTCCTATGAGGGGATAGAGGCGAGGATAGAAAAGTTATGGCTGAAGATAAAGAGGCTACTACGCCACTATGCCCATACAGTCAGTAATGTGATACTCGCACTTGCCCTGAAAAATGGAGTTAACCGTATCTACATAGGAAATGCTGTGAAGAATAAGAATAAACCGAGCAAGTTGAGTAGCCTTGTAGACCAGATGTGGAGTTTGTTACCGCACGGTAAGGTGAAGGAATATTTGGAGTATAAAGCAGAACCGTATGAAGTCAGCATTGAGTATATAGATGAAAAGTACACATCAGGAGTGGACTCTACCGTCTTGGTAGAGGTCACTAAAACCTACTACACTCCTGAGAGAAGGAAGAAGAGAGGCTTGTATAAAACAGCAAGGGGGTATCTCAATGCCGATGTAAATGCAGTAAGAAATTACCTAAAGAAGTTGGGAAAGTTTGACACTATCACAGGAATGGGGAAACCTGTAAGGGTAAGGATATTCAAAAGTATCTCCGTAAGCTCCCTATACAACCAGATAGGG
>Ga0256838_1000841_pt1 | contig 16198 bp, 18 predicted proteins | sample 4571419metaG_FD_185978 | JGI IMG/M metagenome (GOLD analysis project Ga0256838, IMG submission 185978) | Hydrothermal vent microbial communities from Guaymas Basin, Mexico - 4571-419 | ecosystem: Environmental > Aquatic > Marine > Hydrothermal vents | place: Mexico: Guaymas Basin | collected...
ACCTCGATGATTAGCTCCCTTATCGCCTCGGGCCTTATTCCGCGCCTCCTCAGGGCCCTAATCGTTCCGAGCCTCGGGTCGTCCCAGCCGAGGTATTTACCCTCCTCGATGCCCTTCCTCGTCTTGGACTTGCTGAGGATAACGCCCTCGATGCTCAGCCTGCCGTGATGAACCGTAACCGGGTACTCCCAGCCGAGATACTCGTAGACATAGCGCTGCCTCGTCTCGTTCTCGGCGTGCTCCTGCCCGCGGAAGATGTGCGTAACACCAAGCTCGTGGTCGTCTATGGCGGAGGCGAAGTTGTAGAGGGGCCAGACGCGGTACTTGTTGCCAGTCCTCGGGTGGTTCGGGTTGTCTATGATTCTCAGAGCGGGCCAGTCCCTGACGGCAGGGTTCGGGTGCTTGAGGTCGGTCTTTATCCTGACGACCGCTTCACCCTCCTTGTACTCGCCGTTCAGCATCTTCCTCCAGCGTTCGAGCTGAACCTCAACCGGCTCGTCCCTGTGCGGGCAGGCTATTCCCTTGTCCCTTAACTCGCGGAACTTCTCCGGCGGGCAGGTGCAGACGTAGGCCTTGCCCATCTTTATCAGCTTCTCGGCGTAGTCGTAGTATATCCCAAGCCTGTCGCTCGCTATGTGTATCTCGTCAATCTTGAAGCCTAGCCACTCCAAATCTTCTTTAATCCACTCGTAGAAAATCGGTTCCGGCCTCTTGACCTTGGGGTCAGTGTCGTCGAAGCGGAGTATGAACTTGCCGCCGTACATCCTCGCGTACTCGTGGCTCAGAATAGCGGCCCTAGCGTTTCCAAGGTGGAAGGCACCGTCGGGGTTAGGCGCGAAGCGGGTGACGACCTTTTCCTTCTCCGCCTTGGGAAGCGGGGGAAGGCCCTTCTTCTCTTCCTTCTTGGCCTTCTTCTCCTCGAAGAACTCCGGGTAAACCTCCCTCAGCTTCGCCTCCTGCTCCTCAAGGGAGAGGGCGTTTACCTTCTCAACTATCTCGTTTACGAGCGGGATTATCTCCTTTGCCCTCGGCCTCAGCTCCGGGTTCTCGCCGAGAACCTTTCCTATAACCGCTTTTGGGTTTGCCTTTCCCTTGTGGGTGTAGGCGTTGATGAGTGCGTACTTCAAGATTAACTCCTCCACCATTAACACCACCGGAGAAAGAAGAGATGGGGGGGTTATAAAGTTAAGGAAGGAAAGAAAGGAAAGATGAGAAGATCACTCAGCAAAGGTCAGTATCTTAAGGTTCACTGGTCTCCTGACGACGTTGGCCTTCCTCGCCCCTACCAAGTAGCGAACGTTGTTCTCGCTGACTATGTCTATGAGCCTTTGAGTGATTATTCCGTTGAAGACTATGGCGTAGACGTTCTCCCTGCTTGAGATTGTGGTGAGGAGATCCCTTACCGGAATTTCGGCGATAACGTTCATGTTTTCGTCTAGGAGTATCGCAGTCTGCTCCTTTTTAACGCGCTCTATGAATTTTTCGAACTTCTCTATCTCCGGGCTCTTAGCCTGCTGGATGGGTCTTATTATCCTTTCCTCTCTCGGTTTCTGTTCCACGGGCTGTGGTTTGGGTTCCGGTTTTGGAGCCGGGGCTGGAGGTTTAACTTCATGGACGGACTCGCTCCTGGGTTTCTCCTTTTCCTTCTCCCTTAATATCTCATAGAAGTTCTTTCCCTTGTGGAACATCTCCGTTATGACCTGCTCAGCCGGGATCTTGCTCCTTAGGGCCTTGACAATCTCCTTCTTGGTGAGCTCCTCGACTTCCTTGCCCTCAGGGGCCCTCGCCACGTAGTCAACGTCCGCGACCTGCAAAAGCTCCTTGAGTATCAGCTCGCCGCCGCGGTCGCCGTCTGTGAATGCGGTAACGATGCGCTCCCTGCTGAGCTTGATTATGGTCTCTGGAATTGAAGTTCCCTCCACGGCTATCGCGTTCTTTATTCCGTGCTTGAGCAGGTTCAGTACATCAGCCCTGCCCTCAACGACGATGATCGAATCTGAGAACGGGACGTGCGGACCGGCTGGGAGCTTCTCTGGACCGTACTCAATGAGCTCTTTGGCGCGGACGGCCTTCTTGACCTCCTCCGTGAGCTCCTGCGTCTCCGGAATCTCCTGCTCCATGAGGGTCTCCAATATCTCCTTGGCCCTCTCGATTATGTACTTCCTCTTGGTGGCCCTAACGTCCTCGATACGGAGAACCTTTATGTGAGCCTCAGCAGGACCCACACGATCTATTGTTTCCAGCGCAGCAGCGAGAATCGCAGTCTCAACCCTGTCAAGGCTCGATGGAACCGTTATCGTTCCGTAGGTCTTTCCTGCCTTCGTGTGAACTTCAACGCGAATCCTTCCTATCCTCCCCGTCTTCTGGAGTTCCCTTAAGTCAAGGTCATCCCCGAGAAGACCTTCAGTCTGACCAAAAATAGCACCGACAACGTCAGGCCTTTCAACAACGCCGTTCGCCTCAAACTCGGCGTAGATGATGTATTTTGTCGTCCCAAATTCGTCCTTGGCTGACATGTTACCACCCCTTATTTTTTCTGCCTTCCTTTTTTCAGACAAAACCTGATGCAGGACGTGCTTCTTCCTCTTCATTGAAACCCCTCCAACCGGGGGTCAGAAACGGAGACGATCTTCCTGTAGAGCCCATCGAGCTCTTCGATGCCTTTGATGTCCTTCTTTGCTATATGCTTGAGCTCCCGTCGTGTCTGTGTGTCTACCCGACACGGGTAGCCTTCAAGATACGAAACGAGCTTTTTGGCAAGCTCCTCGCCCTTCCTGTCAAAGTCGGTAAGGATCATGACTTCCCGGTAGTGTGATGCAATGAGAGCGATTTCGGCAAGCGGTAAGCGTGACAGCCTTATTATCTCCGCTCTGACCCCCAGATTCCTCAGAGCCACCTCGTCTCGCATGCCCTCAACGATGAGGACACCCTCAAACTCTCGCAGTTTGTCTATAAGCTCCAGGAATCTTTTATAGTTTTCGGCGTACATGACGCCCTCGCTCTTTTGATACTTCCGCAAGTTAAAAGCTTTTGGGTCACGGCTTCAAGAGGAACCAGAGGGGGTAGTTGCTCCTCCTGCCGAGTAAAATTGCAATCATTGGACCGATTACAAGTAGCGAAATTAGCGCATTGCTTCCAATCTTGGAGTCCCTGAATACAGTCACGCCAAGAACAATGGCCAGCACAAAGCCGGCCAAGAACCCGATGAGGCCGTACAGGAGTGAACCACCTAGGGCTGGTTTGATGGAAATCACGTAAAGAAGCCCCGCCATTAACAGGACTATTCCGGGCAATGTGAGGTCACCGGTGATGGCGTAGATGAAGAGGGCAGACACAACAACGGCCAAAGCAGGACCCACGTTTCTCATACCCATCATACAGAGAATCGGCGTCAGGTTACAAAACCTTTTCGTTAGCAGACCGGGTTTATATTACCATGATAACTCATTGGCTCCTCATAGAATTCTTCGATGAGTTTCTGGAGCTTTCTTGAGAGCTCTATCTGAATTCCCCACGACCCCTCGATCCTGCCCCTCGCCGCCATTCTGCCTAGAAACCTCTTCATCTCCTTGCTCAGCGGACTCGGCTTACAGCGCGCCCAGGGAGTCCCAGGGAGCGGCATGAAGTAATGGGCGCGAACCTTGCCGCCCTTTCTCATAATCCACTTCATGAGCTCGATGCTCTTTCTCTGGCTTTCAGCCGTCTCATTTGGAAGGCCCACGATAAAATCTACCACGGGCTCGAAGCCGTACTCAATCATGTACTCTACCGCCCGCTGAACGTGCTCGACCCTGTGGAGCCGGTGCATGGCTTTGAGCATTGTATCATCACCACTCTGCGCACCTATGGCGAGCCTTCTGTTGTCAGCGTAGTCTACAAGGAGCTCAAGCGTCTCGGGCAGGACAAACTCAGGCCTAACCTCGCTTGGGAATGTACCGTAGAAGAGCCTCCTTCCTTCTTTTCGGAGGGGCTGGAGAGCTCTGAGGAGGGCTTCGAGCTTGTTGAGCTTGAGTATTGCCCCAGGGGAACCGTAGGCGAAGGCGTTGGGAGTTATGTAGCGCATGTCCTTCATCCTGCGGGAGTACTTTACTATTTGCCCTATGGGCCTGTGCCTCATCCTGAAGCCTTTGATGTAAGGTGTCTGGCAGTAGTAGCAACGGAAGGGGCAGCCCCTGCTTATTTCCATTGGCGAGATGAGCCGAACACTCTCTGGATAAGGAGGAAAGCGCCAGAAGTCTTCAACCTTAGCAAAGCCAGTAAAGATAAACTCGCCGTTGAGGTAGAAAGCAAGGCCTTTAATTTTTGCAAGTTCAGGAGTTACTCGATAACCCGTCCTCTTGAGAGTGGTCAGCAGCTGATAGATTACTTCTTCACCCTCCCCAATGACCGCTATGTCAAAGCCAAGGACGTTGAGGGTATGCTTTGGCATCGCTATGGCGTGGTAGCCACCCGCAACTAGGAGGGCACCCCGCTCCTTCAACATTTTGACTTCTTCGGGCAGGGAACCCCATATCTCCTCTGTGAAGAAGGAGTAGAGAACAACCTTTGGCCGAGCATTCAGGATTTCTTTGAAGTCCTTGGTAATAAGGAGTTCACTCAGATCGAAGCCCTGGCTCTCGAGAGCGCCTAAAAGATGAACGAAAGCGTTGTGGTTACGCTTTGTCATCCTTACAGCTATTTCCGGCATGGAGGAAAAGCGCGAGGAGATGTTTAAAACACTAACGGTTCAGAATTGAGCAGATGGGTGGAAAATGAATGAAAAGACATCAGCTCCTGATAGCGAGCTTGATGTCCTCGGCCTTGACGGTCTTCCTGCCAGCGTGCCTGGCGAACTCGGTGGCCTTCCTGGCGAGCTCAATAGCGTACTCCTCGAGGTACTCAGCGAGAACCTTGGCGGCTTCCTCACTGACCCTCTCAGCGCCGGCCTTCCTTATGAGCCTGTCAACCGGGGCAATCGGCAACTCAGCCATTCCATACACCTCCTTAAAGGACTTTTCAGTACTCTTTTGGCCATAGAAACTATATAAAGCTTTCGGTAAATTCAAGGCTGCCAACGGGAGATACAGGAAATTAACCCCCCCGCATTGGTACGAGAAACGAAATACCGAAGGACAACCATGTTCTCCTTTAAAGTACCTGGCAGAATTGATAACAGACATCCTCAACATACAATACAAAACCTGGAAATTATTCAGCTTGTTATTAGAGTTTAAGTGTTGGAGAACAGTTTTGGTGCGGGGGCGGGGATTTGAACCCCGGAACCCCTGCGGGACGGGACCCTAAATCCCGCGCCTTTGACCAGGCTCGGCTACCCCCGCGCAAGGAATTGGAAGTTTCGGGAGTTTATAAAATTTTTTGGTCATAGGAGGCCGGTCTTTTTGAGGCCCCTTGCGTTGAGTTCTTCGTCGATAACTCCTCTGACTGTGTCCTCAAGACCCTCTCTCACGAGCTTCTCAAGAAGATCTTTTATGTGGTCTATGTCGTGTCTCAGGCCCTCTAGGAGTTTGATGTACTCCTTCGCCATCTCCAGCTGTCCTTCCTGCCTTATTAACTGTTCCTTAAGGTGCTCAAAGTCCTCCCTCATGACCTCACAGCGTCTTATCTCCCGCTGGGCCTCGTCGAGCTGCTTTCTCAGCTGGGCGTTTTCCTCCTTGAGGCTTTTAAGAAGGGCCTCTTTTTCTCTCAGCTGGCTGACAACTTCTTCGTATTCGGTCTGGAGCTGGTACAGGCGTTCTATCTCCCTGAGGGGGGGCACTTTGCCGTCTCCCAAGACGATAACATCTGGTCCAACGTTTACTATGTCGCTCGGTTCTATCCTAACTTTAGTCTCGTTAGTGAACACGCCCTGGCCTTTTCCGAGGTTCTCCACGATCTTCATCCGGAGGATGAAATAGAACTTTGTTCCCTCAACTTCAACGTTTATGTCCGTTACGTAACCGAGTATCTTTCCAGTTGTCAGCGAAACAACGAACTTATTCACTAACTGATTCGCCCGATCCCCGGAGGGTACCACTTTCACCACCGCTTAAATTGGATCCTAAAGATACTTAACTTTTCCGCAAGGTTTTATTACCCCGCTGGAAAACCCCTGGAGGGGGGTGCAATGATAATATTCGTTGGAAGATCAAACGTTGGGAAGAGCACGCTGATATTCAAACTTACCGGGAAAAAGGTAAAGCGCGGAAAGAGACCGGGGGTAACTAGAAAGCCCGTCGAGGTCGTGTGGCGCAACAGAACTATTGTGGATATGCCCGGTTTTGGCTTTATGAGCGGCCTTCCGGAGAGGGTTCAGGAGAGGATCAAGGATGAGATAGTGCACTTTGTTGAGAACAATGCGGACAGGATAGGGCTCGCCGTACTCGTCGTCGACGGCAAGGCTGCACCTGAGATAATCGAGAGGTGGGAGAAGAGGGGTGAAATACCAATAGACGTGGAGTTCTTTCAGTTCTTGCGAGAGCTCGAGATACCTACCATCGTGGCCGTCAACAAGATAGACAAGGTAAAAAACGTCCAGAGCGTTATCAACTACCTTGCGGAAAAGTTTGGCGTCCCGTTCGGGGAGATACCAGAAACTTTCGTCCCGATATCGGCCAAGTTTGGGAAGAACCTGGAAACACTGGAAAAGTTGATAGAAAAGAAACTGCGCTCATAGAATTTCCAGCACGACGTGGGTTATCGTCTCCTTTACCCCATCAAGGGACGCTATCTCCTCAAGAATTTCGTCGAGCCTGCTTTTGTCGGCTTCTATGATGAGGTCTATGTCCCCAGTAACACGGTAAATTCTCTTTATCTTGAGCCTTCTGATGTTTTCATAAACCTGCTTCCTCTTTGTCGGTTCTATCCTTACGAAGATGAAGACATCTCCCTTCTTCTCACCGAGGAGCTCAAGGGCCTTTTCAGTCAAGTCAATGAACCCTCTGCCGGTTCGTATGTACCCAAGCTCCTTAAGGGTCTTGAGGTGGTTGCTGAGGGCCTGCCTCGTTATGCCGAGCTCGTTTGCCAGTTCATCCTGTGTTTTCTCAACGGTGTGGACTTCGAGGGGCCTGCCCTCTTCGTAGAGTTTTTTGAGGAGTTTTAACTGTCTGCTCGTTAGAGAGTTCTTTTCCATCTTTCCACCTCCACTTATGGAACTTTGACTCAGTTACATGTTTTTGTTTTATTTTGTCAAATCCACTATTAATTTGGTTGCAGAGACTTTTATAAGGCTTTCTCACAACTTTTGCGGGGGATTGGGATGGAGAGCGACATCGGCTCGAACAAGGCCGTCTATACGACTGATGTCCCTGGGGACAGGATAAAACTTGTCAAACTGATAACCGAAATGGAAAAGCCAGTGATCATGTTCATAGGTGACGTTGACAGTGGAAAAACCACCACCCTAACTTTTGTGGCAAATGAGCTAATAAACTTTGGTTATCGGGTCGGCATAGTTGACAGCGACCTTGGTCAAAAAGGCATCCTCCCCCCTGCGACTGTAAGCCTCGGAATCGTTGAGGAAAACTTTTCCAGCCTCTCCGAAATCGCACCCCATCTCCATTACTTCGTAGGAATAACGACTCCCGCCCAGTACATTGGGGAGACCGTCGTGGGTGTGAAGAGGCTCGTTGATGTGGCGAGATCCCTAGTCGATGTTGTCCTTATAGACACGACGGGGTTTGTGACGGGGCCCGGTTTTGAGCTCAAGAGGCTCAAGATAGAGGCCGTCAGACCCGATCTGGTCGTTTTTATCCAGTCCACAGGAGAAAGGAAGCGTTCGATTGAGAACCTTATGGCGGTTTCCTCTCCCCTCACCGAGACTGTTCTCCTAAAGCGGAGCGAGCGGGTAAAACCTTACTCCCACGAGGAAAGGCGTGCAATACGGACTGTGAAGTGGAGGACGTATTTTTCTGGCTCTTCTCCCGTCCTCGTGGATCTCTCGACCCTTCGCGTTTCTGGAACCTCTATGTTCTCGGGACGGCCCCTGACGGCTGAGGAAAAGGAAATCTTTGAGAGGCTCCACGACTGGGTAGTCCTTGCGGGCTGGAAGGACAAAGAGGTCTACACGGTAGTTAGGGCAGACACCACCAGAAGGCCCTACAACAGATCCGTTATCAAGGCCATTGACTTTGAGACGCTGAGCAATTTGCTCGTTGGTTTCATTGATGAGCTAGGCTTCTGCTTGGGTCTCGGAATCCTCAAGTGGCCCCGCCTCAGTGAGGGCCTGCTGGAAGTCTTAACGCCCCTTAGTCCAGAGGAGATCTCTCAGGTGGTTGAGGTTAGGTTCGGCAGGATACGGGTCACCGAAACGGGGGAAGAGCTGGCACTCCTCCAGCGGGAAGACCTTTAGCAAACCTTTTTAAGTTCTCCCCAGAGGATTTGTTAGGTGCGTCTAATGGAGCTGAGGGCCTTCTTGGAGATAACCAGACCTCACAACTGCCTTCTGGCTGGGTTAGTGGGGGTTCTGGGTTCGATAGTTGCCCTTGGTTCGGTTCCTGAGGGGAGAGTTCTCCTGCTCGTGTTCCTCGTCGTTACCCTCGGTTGCGCTGGGGGAAACACCATCAACGACTATTTTGACTATGAGATCGACAGGATAAACCGTCCTGAGAGGCCGCTTCCCAGGGGAGCAATGAAAAGAAAGACCGCATTCTGGTACGCGATGTTCCTTTTTGGCCTGGGGCTGGGTTTTGCAGTGCTGATCTCAGTTGCGGCCTTCGCCTTTGCACTCCTCGCGTACATTACAATGTTCCTCTACGCATGGAAGCTCAAGCCCCTCCCGTTCATCGGCAACCTGACCGTTGCGGCCCTGACGGGTGTGACACCACTCTACGGTGCCGTCGCCGTGGGTAAGCTCGGCCTTGCCGGGACGCTGGCGGTTTGTGCGTTTCTCGTTAACGTGGCGAGGGAAGTAGTGAAGGACATAGAGGACGTTGAGGGTGATCTCAAAAAGGGAGCCAGAACGCTGCCCATAATCATAGGCCACAAAAAGGCGGCTTATATATCGGCGTTCTTTGGAATCTCGACTGTTGTGGCGTCTTTCATTCCGGTCAAGGCTGGGGTTGGCGTTGGCTACTATGCGATGGTTCCCGTTGACTTGATAATCCTCTATGCGGTTTACTTAATCCTTAAGAGCCAGGATAAGGAGACTGCTCACAGGTCGCAGATACTGCTCAAGGTGAGCATTTTCCTGGCGGTCTTCGCCTTCCTTATAGCCGCTTTGGTATGAGGTGATGGTTATGGAGTTTGGAGATGAGATCGTTAAGAAGCTTGATGAAGAAGGCCTCTGGACTGTAGTCACGTTCAAGACACCCCACGGTCCAGGAGTGACTATGGAAAAGCTCACCGAGGTCGTTAGGAGTGCAGGGTGGAAGATAACTTTCAAGGCCAACTGGTGGACGGCGGATATACCCTATGGGCTCGTCAGGATAGATGCGGTCAAGGAGGGCAGGGAGAAGATAATCCTCGGCAAGTGGATTCTCGGAAACGAGTGCCGGCTGATAAAGATAGAGAACATGGATCTGGAGAAGGGTAAGAACGAGTTCTTCAGGATGGTTGACAGCATAACCTCAACCCTGATCCACGACCCGGTCATAAGGACGATGCGCGAGCAATATTAACCCGGGAAAGGGGAAATGAAAAGAGCCAGGTTTGGCCGGAGTTAGAGGGGCTCGTAATAGCCCGTCTCCGGCTCGTATATCTCTCCCTCCGCCAGAAGTTTTGTTATTGCTTCCTCAATTATTTCCTCATCGAATTCCTTGGAGAGCTTCTTCACTATGAACTTGTGGGACAGCGGCTTCCCCTTCTCCCGGAGGAGGTTCATAACGGCCTCCTTGGCCTTCTCTAGCTCTGGGTTCTCTGCGGGCTTTTCTTCGATCTCCTCTTCAAAGAGCTCCTCCTCAAGCTCCGTGCTCCTCTGTTCGAGCATGAGCGTGTACAGCTCGTCAATAGTCATGAGGAGGTCTTCGCTTATCCCCTTGTTCTTCGCGATGACCTTTGCCTTTGCGGTTATGCCGTAGCGGTCGTAGATATCGAAGGCGATCCTGGCTTTGCGGACGTGCTCGGCCTTCTCCTTGAGGGTCTCGAACCTGTGGAGCACCATCATGTTCGGGTGAACCTTGGAAACTCCTTCAACCAGTATCTGCTTGTCGTCGCGCCACTCGGCGACCTTCCCTATGACCTGAACGAGGTCGCCCTTCTTGACCAGCTTCACAAACTTGGTGTTGTCCCTGAAGGCGAGCACCCATATCGTTCCAGTTCCGTCGTCGATCTGAAACTTGCCGTAAGTTTCGTCGTCGCTGAGGAAAGGCTCCCTCACAACGGTCGCGACCACCTTAACGCGGTAGACTTTTCTGGCGTCCTTGGTGATGAGGTAGTTGGGTTCTAGGTCTCCGTCGCTCTTGACGTAATAGCCCTCTATGACGTCCTTGAGGTAAACCCTGCTAGCTGGGAGTCTCTTCTTCATTCCTTCTCACCCCCGAAGAAGTTGGCCATCTCCTCTATCTTAGGTAGGTACTTTCTTTCGAGCTCTCTGATCTCTTCAAGCGCTTCGAGGTCAACACCTGTGAAGTCCTGCACTACCTCTCCGTAGATGTGAACGCTCTCGTCCCTGATGACCCTGCCTATGACCCTGACGAGCTGACCGTTCTCGGGCAGGACGTTGTCCTCGCTCTCAACGAGTATGACCCCAGTCCCGTCGTCAAGCCAGAAAGTGTAGTCCATCTTGTCTACCTTGAACGCCTTCCCGATGAGCGCGACCCTTGTGTCGTCCTCGCGTATCTCGGCTATTTTCCTCTCTACAGCGGGTTTTCTCCTCCTGAAGCGGGTCTCAACTTCCATCTATATCACCCCTCGCTCTCCTCGAGCACCTTGAGGGCCTTCTTGAGCTGTTCTCTCTCTATCGCGATCTCGCGCCTGAAGTCAACTTCGTCCCACGTGAACGCCTTGAGCATGAGTCCGAAGAACTTGTCGTCGATGACGTTGCCCCTGACGATTATCTCCTTTCCGAGGATTGTGTAGAACTTCTCCTCGGCAAGCTTTCTTGCGGCTTCCTTTGGAGTGGCCCCGGCCTCAACGAGCTCTTTCTGCATCTCCTCTATTACCTCTGGATCCTCACCGAGGAGATCAGCGGCCTCGTCGCCAAACAAGGTCACCCTGATATATCCGCTACCGTCGTCAAGCCCAAAGTCAAGGACTGTCATTTTTACGGGCTTAACCTCCCCGTGCTCTATGCACGTCCATGAATCGGTTGCAGGGTCGTAGTCAACCTTTCTCCTGCACTGGGGGCAGGCGTTGTAAACAGTCACGCGGTAAACCCTTGCAACGGTTCCCCTAAGTTCGATGAAGCGTTCGCCACCCTCAAGCTCTTCTATCTTGACGCGCCTGTAGTTATAGCTCCTGACCTCTTCCAGGGGGGGTATCTCCTCGATCCTTGGATCGTCGGTCGGGTTGAGTATGACCCTGCTCCTGAAGTTCACGTGGAGCTCAATTCCGTTTCTGCCTTCCCTTACACTAGGGTTTATTACCTTGACAACGTCCCCAACGTTTATCTCGTTGTAGTACTTGCCGACCTGGGAGTCCCAGAGGACTAGTCTTGCCTTGCCCGTTGCGTCGTAAATTATCAAGTTTGCAACGACGCCCTTTTCTCCGTCTCTTCTGGTGTACTCCCTTGGGGGATACTTCCTGAGAACCCTTCCAACGATGTTAACCCCTGTCATTCCGGGGATGAGGTCTCCTATGTGGAGGGCCTCTTCCTCCCCTTCCAGGTTTATGCCGAGTTCTTCTGCAAGAAGGAGCGCAGCTGCATGCTCTCCAATGCCCTCACGCTTCATGATCTCTTTTATCTTTTGGGCTATCTCCTTCTCGCTCATCCCGGTTTCAGACCGGATGAGCTCAAGGATTGCCTCCTTTGTGAGCACCGCCATAAAACTCACCTAAATGGTAATTGACTGATTGGGGTATTTAAACCTTTCTCTGAGGGTTTCCAGGCTCAATAGGAGGGATTTCTTGCCCCCTATGGAGAAAAAGATAACTGAAAGGCTCAGGAATCTTGAACCTCGACTTTTGTGTCCTCTTCCTTGTCACCTTCGAGCTTCTCTATTATGTCCGTGTACTCAGCATGAACCACTTTTTTAAACGCCTCTTTTATGATGTTGGGGTCGTTCTCAGGGAAGCCGTAGAGTTCTGCGAACTTCTGGGTCGTACCGAGGATCTTGGTCCTCTCATAGGGTTCCGCGTAAATCAGACCCATCTCTATCAGCTTCTTTATGTGTTCGTAAGCTTGGCTCCCGCGGAGCTTGACGATCTTGCTCTGCTCAATCGGCTGGAGGTAGGCTATCAGAGCGAGCGTCTTCAGCTCGCCGGTTCTCAGGTCCGGCCTGGGCATGAGGTGTATCACCCTCTGGCTGTACTCCTGCTTTACCTGCATGACGAACTTGTCGCCGAGAACCCTGACGACCTCTATGGCGCTCTTCCTCTCTGCGTACTCTGCCGCTATGAGCTCAATAAGCTTTTCAAGGTAGTCAAGGGATTTTATCCCGAGGGCTTTTGAGAGCTCTTTAAGGCTCAACGGTCTCCCAGAAACGAAGAGAGCCGCCTCGACGAGGGCCTTGTCTTCAAGCAGTCCCATGATTTTCACCCTGAAAGGATAGGGGAAGAAATAAATAAAGTTTGCTGGGTTCAGCGCTTCCTGAGGAACAGCGGAAGCACCGCCAGAAACGCTATCGCGGCGGGCCCGCAGATACCGTTTCCAGACTCTCCGTTGCTCGTGTACTTGAACTCCACATTGCTTGGAACCTGGCTCATGAGTTCTTGGTAGGCACTGGGTGGGATACCGTACCGGAGATATACACGGCTCTCAATCAGGATTTCGCGGTCATTGAGCTTGGTGACCTTCATAACTACGCTTCCGGCATCTGTCTTAATGTTGATACTCCGGGGAAGTTCAGTGAACTCGTAGCCCTTAGGAAGCCTGATTCTGGTAACCTTGGTCTCGTTGATCGCCGCGTTGAGCCGTTGGGAGAAGCTCAAGTTTCCAAGTTGAAGGCTTGGATCATACACGTAGACGTATGTATTGTTGACCTTATTGACGAATCCCTGGAGAACCCAGTGGTACTTCATGACCAGTGGGCCAGGTGAGTCGACGTTGAGTATTGAGACGTTGCCGGAGAGAACCTGGATTCCTTTACTCTGGAACCTCTGGACATCTTCCTGATAGATGCTCTGCTCCGCCCTCTGAAGTCCCTGATAGGCAAACTGGAATTTTATGTAGTTGAGGTATGACTCCGGTTTAAGATACTCCTCAGTTGTATCCAGGGTGACCTCGTTTCCGTCGACCGTCACGTTGTTGTATGACTTCATCTCCCAGGTGGTGTAGTTCTCAACACCCGTCTTTCCAGTGTATCCGATAACGAGGGGTTTAAGCTTTGAATACAGCACCTTTAAGCTGTCCTTAGTAACTCCCTCTTTGAAGTATACAACGGAGTGAGCCGTGATCGTAGTCCCGTTGACGTTAACGTCAAGCTGTATGTAACTGCCGCTGGACTCGGCCTTGAACCCTTTGGTAACGTTCTTGACATTTGCCCCTTCGGGGAGGTGTATCGTGAAATAGCTCTCGAGATGCATGGAGCTGTTAAATGCCGTTGGATCGACCTTCGAAAGATCGGCTACACGGAGAACGTCCAGTGACACCTCCCAGGAATCATCATAGGAGTAGTACTTTGCGATGTTTGAGAGGGTACCGTTTACCACCATCACGATTGGTCCAGTGGTGTTGTAGCCTAAAATTTCGGCGCTCGCGTTCTCTAGGGTTAGTCCAAGCTGCGAAAACGCCTGTTGTTGCTGCCTAATGAGCGCCTCTGTCACGTTCTCGATCCCCATCTTGAGTATGTTTTCTTTGGTCTGGTTTACCATCTCTTCGGGGCTGTAGAATATAGTCTTCAGGGTTACATTGGCACTCCCATCCCAGGAGATCCAGTATTCGTTCTCCTGCACTTCTTTGTAATTGTTAGAGGCTGAAACTCCACCGGCAATAACTCCAGCGAGCAGAATAGCAACAATCAAAAACCCAAATTTCCTCATGTACCTTTACCTCCAGTTGTCCTGTCACATAGAAATGGGGGAGGGTATATTAAGTTTGCCCAAAATTAAAGGAAGGAAGAATCAGTCGCGCCACTTGCTCTCGTTGAGTTCCCCCTCGGTCTCGGCGATCATGACGAGTGGGCCGCTGACCTTAACTCCAAGGGTGCCATGTGTGGGATATCTGCGAGAACCCTTTATTGGTTCATTGCTTCTATTGAATATAGTTCCTACCCCCGGATCCCAAAAATGACAAAAACTTAGAAAAGCCTTAACGAGACATCCCCGTACATAATCCTCTTTAACTGACCATTAGAGTCTATAAGTAGCGAGCCGTCATCCAGTACGTCCAACGCTATGCCGGGGATTTTCTCCTCCCCTTCAATCACTGTAACGGGCTTCCCCAGTATGAACGTCCCCTCGCGGACTTTCGCCATCAACAGGTCGGGCTTCTCAAGGAAGACCCTGTACCAGCCGTCCAGGTGCAGGAGGAGTCTTTTCAGGACTTCTTCAAGCGGAAGTTTCGAGCCTATGAGCTCCATCATCGAAGTTGCGTTCTCCCTCAGCTCTTCGGGGATGGGATTGTTAACGTTGAGGCCTATCCCCAGTATGCTGTATTCTCCTGCCCTTCCCTCCACCAGTATGCCTGATATCTTTCTCCCATTGACCCACACATCGTTGGGCCACTTTATCCCTGCGGAAATCCCGAAGTCAGCGAGGGTGTCTATCACCGCCAGCGCCCCGACGAAGGCCAGCCTCTGGTCAACCCGCGGGGGCTTTAAAATCACGCTAATCCAGAGGCCACCCTTGGGGGAAACCCACGAACGCCCCTTCCGGCCCCGTCCAGCAGTCTGCCTCTTAGCAACGACGACAGTTCCTTCCGGAACCTCATGGGCAATGGCCTTGGCGTATTCGTTTGTTGATCCCACCTCGTCGAGCTGGATAACCTTGACCCCTACAATCCGCTTCATTTTCTCCATCCAATCACCGCCTAAAGCTCGACATCTGACTTAAACAAATTTCCGTCAAGGAAAAACCTTAAATTCTCAAGAAATATATCACTCCCGGTGATTAGTATGGACGCGTACCAGAACTTGGGCATAAAGAGAAGGATGAGGCGCTTCTTTAGGAGGGACGGAAGGGCCCTTATATTCGCCATGGATCACGGCTTCGAGCACGGGCCGACGGACTTTGAGCCTGTCTGGGAGCATGTTAACCCGAAGGTCGTTGTAAGGAAGGTCGTCAGGGCCGGAATCGACGGCGTTATGATGCTCCCCGGCATCGCAAGGATAGCGGGCGACGAGGTCAAGCCCAACGTCGGTTTGATGATAAAGCTCACCAGCAAGACCAACCTCCGCCCCAAGGAAGACCAGCTCCTCCAGAGCCAGCTCGGCTACGTTGAGGACGCGGTTAAGCTCGGCGCCGATGCAATAGCTGCAACCGTCTACTGGGGTTCGCCCCAGGAGGACGTTATGATGCGCCAGTTCGCCGAGATAGCGAGCTACGCCCACGACCTCGGCTTCCCGGTCGTCCAGTTCGCTTACCCGCGCGGGCCGTACATCAACGAGCGCTATGGTAAAAAGGAGGACTACCGCGTTGTCATGTACGGGGCGAGGGCAGCAGCAGAGAGCGGCGCGGACATGATAAAGACCTACTGGACGGGCTCAAGGGAGACCTTCGCCAAGGTCGTCGATGCAGCAGCCGGCGTTCCCGTCCTGCTGAGCGGTGGGGCGAAGACCGAGAATCCAGTTGACTTCCTGAAGGTGGTGTGGGAGGTCGTAGAGGCAGGCGGCGCCGGAGCCGTCGTCGGGAGGAACATCTTCCAGCGCGAGAACCCGGAGCCGTTCATCAAGGCTCTCCTCCGTGTCGTCCACCGCAACGAGGACCCAGAGGAGGCGGCGAAGGCCGAAGGGCTCATCTGAGCCGGTTTTGTCCGTTTTTACTACTTCCCTTCTTTCGGCACTTGCCGTAATGTATCTCACCCTATGTCGGAACATTTTTAAAGTAATCCTCTGGGTAGGTGGCATATACGGAGTGACCGGCAGAAATGCGGGTGGTGGCAATGGTAGAAATAATAGACACCACGTTTAGAGATGCTCACCAGTCCCTCATAGCGACGCGCCTCAGGACGGAGGACATGCTTCCCATA
>Ga0256838_1000843_pt1 | contig 16152 bp, 15 predicted proteins | sample 4571419metaG_FD_185978 | JGI IMG/M metagenome (GOLD analysis project Ga0256838, IMG submission 185978) | Hydrothermal vent microbial communities from Guaymas Basin, Mexico - 4571-419 | ecosystem: Environmental > Aquatic > Marine > Hydrothermal vents | place: Mexico: Guaymas Basin | collected...
AATAATAGTGTCGCAGGGAAATGTTAACCTGCAGTTCTTAACAAAACTTACGGAGGTGAGCACTTATGAGGAGGAGAGAAAGAGGTTTCACATTAGTTGAACTCATGGTAGTCATCGCTATCATTGCGCTCTTGGCAGCTATTCTGTTCCCGAATCTGACAAAGTCTGTGCAGAAAGGAAGGATTAGCACTGTTATCTCTGGTGCAAATAATTTTTACAAGGAAATGACTATTTACTACACAGACAAGGGTTACTATCCTGTAGAAGTTAATGGTTCGAGTGCATCTTTTACATCCGACTTTAAAATTGATGCAGCATGGCCATGGGACAAGAATACTACAATGAAAAAAGAAGCCGTTATAACAGCAAGTGATACTTCTGGTAGTAGTCCAGCTTACATGCAGTCGGGATATGTCTTCTGGAACTTACCTAAACCAGCAGAAGGTGTGGCTAAGGATATGGCAGGAGGAAAGAAATGTCCTACCATGGTAAGTAATAAAATGAGTAACCAAACTGCCGTGGTAATAGATTTAATGCCAAGCGCAACTCAATCAGTTTATGTATGCGAAAAGTAAAAAGCTTTGGACTTAATCTAGATCCAAAAGCCGCCGCTTTGCGGCGGCTTTTTTTCACTAAAAACCATGGGGGATGGTTAATATGAGAAAAAACAACCTGCAGAAGCAAGAGAGCGGATTCACTCTTGTAGAAATGATGGTTGTCATTGCCATTATTGCGTTGCTTGCCACTATACTATTCAGCTCATACGCTATATATATGGAAAAAGCACGAATTAGTGCTATGTTTCACAATGGCTACGAAATCAGACGAACATTGTTTCTCTTTTACAATAATAATGCCCGCTTCCCCAGAAATAGAGAAGAAGCACTTGATGTTATAAGAAACAAGCTACAGCCCCATAATTTAGCATACCCTTGGCTACATACAACGATATTGGACAATCGCGTATATACAAAATCTTGCTACAAACCTATACCAGCTGGTTCAGACATGCCTACAGGTTACATATGGTTATGGCCACTACCAAACAAAACGCTGACAAATAACGCCGCTAAGGCATTTTTCCCTGTTGTAAAAGAAATACCCTATGATACAAATTGCCCTAATGCCCCAGAGGGAACAAAGTATTTTATTGCCATCACATCAACACAAGTTTTAATTGTAGCAGAGGAAGAATAACCGTTATTTGTTTTCATTTCTAAATTATTTTTTTCAATCCCCAGCATTTTGGCTGGGGATTTTCTATTAGACATTGCACAACAACCCTTACCCCCTCAAAACTTTGAGATATATCTCTCTCACTTCTTCCTCAGTAGGCACATAGGGGAGAGAATTTTCATACGCCTTTATGCGATGCATAGCCCTGCGGGTCCAGTCATTTATATCAATACGGGTGTCGGCACCCCACTCAACAAGGCTATGTGGAATATTAAATCTTTCTCTCAGGCTATATATGAACTCTAATATATCCATACCCAAACGGAGCTTCATTAGTTCCACCTTGCCGTGAATGAGTGGACCACCACGGGCAATATTTTTTTCAAGTACAGGGGGAAGAAGCAGCGCATTGATAAGGCCATGAGGCACATCTAAATCCTCAGAGATAGGAAAGCCAAGGAAATGGGTAAGTCCTACACCGGCATCGTTGATAACAATACCACCAAGCAGTGCTGCAAGGGACATATCTGCCCTGGCATCTAAGTCCCTCCCTTTTTCCGCAGCCTTGACAAAGCTTTTTTGCACAAGATATATGCCTTTGAGAGCCAGTGGTTCAATAATAGGATTGGAATGACAGGAAAAGTATCCTTCTATAAGATGGGCTACAGCCTCAAATCCGCTATATACCGTGTTTTCATAATCAAGGGTCACCGTAGTAGTGGGATCCACGACTGCCACTTTGGGAACAATCTTAGAAGAATATATAACATCCCATTTGCCATTTACAGATATTTGGGCATAGTGGGTAACCTCTCCACCACTGCCTGCCGTTGTCGGCACAGCTATAATAGGGAGGGCCATCTTCACCTTACTTTTACCAAGATAATCCTCAATGATACCATGTCTGCTTACAGACGCAACAGCTACCCCTTTGGTGGCATCCATAACACTACCGCCACCTATAGCCATAAGCACATCGGCTTTCATCTCTTTAACAAGTGAGGCTATATGGTTAATAACCTGAAATGGCCTATGGTTATCCTCCAGAGAATATATATGGTAGTAAATATCAGCCTCAGAAAGCATGTTTTCCAGTTTGTCAAGTAACCCAGCAATACGCAAAGATTTTCTGGTAGTAATAACGAATACACTATCTCCCATAGTTTTTATGAGTTCTGGCAACACATCAAATGTGTCATTGCCAAAGATTACTTTAGTTGGCATAAAGTGCATAAACTGTCTCAACATTAGTCCCCCCCAAGCAGTTTTCTGATTTCGTCCATAAAGACAATGGGCTTCTCCATTGTCTTGGCCAGCAACAAGAGTACATTCGCATAGTGAAGTATACTCCTCCTATCGCTAAAATCCTCAGGATATCTTAAAACAGCTATTTTAAAAACATCTCTATCTAAGGGTATCACATCTTTAACCCTACTGCGCAACTTCACAATAAGTTTTGTGATATCTTCTTTTGTAGGATAATTTTCCTCAAAGAGCACCGCTATATGATCACCATCAAGTCTACCCACATAAGCATCAGCAAACGTATCTTTTAGAGTTTTTTCAGCTATATCAAGTATTTTATCGCCTACATGTTTACCGTATTTCGTATTGATATAAAACATACCATTAACATCAACTATTACAAACATATATCTATCAAGCTTTCTAAAAACCTTTTCCATAATCTCAGGTGAACGGAAAGATAGAGGAGATGGTACTTTCTCCTTAACTTCGGCAACCTTTCCTTCTTTATATAGTTCAATAAATGCATCAACAATATCAGGATCAAACTGTCTACCCTTGCCTTTTATAAGCTCATCTATCGCTACCTCTTCGGGTAAGGCATGCCTATATGGCCTATCGGTTGTCATAGCATCATAGGCATCAACGACAGCAATAATACGGGCTATCAGTGGAATATTCTTACCTTGTAATCCTCCTGGGTAACCTGTGCCGTCGTATCGTGTGTGATGATGCAAAATACCTGGAATAAGGTCGGTAAATCTACCAAGCTTTTCAATAATAGAAGCAGATACAATAGGATGTTTCTTCATATATTCCCATTCATCATCTGTAAGAGGTGCTGGTTTTAGAAGAACTCTATCAGGCACCCCCTCCTTACCCATATCATGAAGAAGCGCTGCCTTGTAAACCTTATCTACATCTTCAGCAGACAACCCAACCTTTTCGGCAAGTAGTTTCCCATAAAGGGCAACACGATTACTATGTCCGGCAGTATATGGGTCCTTAACCTCCAAAGCACTCAGAAGAGCCATAAGAGAATTCAACACTATCTCATCTGAAGACGCTTTAAGTCTTGAAAGCATAATACGAACAGTAAGCATATAGGAAACAATACTAACCATATCCTCAAGCAGCCTAACATCCTTATATTGCGTATCTTTTATAAGAACAACAAGCAATCCCTCTATCATGTCGCCAAAGCCCAATGTTGAGATAATAGCCCTATCAAATGCAGAAATAAAATTGACACCTGTCATGATTGTATCTTTCACGCTGGGACCTTTCCTTATTTCTTCTACATATGTACCTCCCGTTCCCCTAAAATACTTGTCCCAATAGTTACTATAAACTCTCATACCATTGGCATCTGAACTCATGGGAACAACGCCGGCATACGCCTTTATACGATAGGCATCCCCCTCCTTTACCAGCATAAAAACAGCATCAACATCTAAAACTTCTTTTACGCTATCCATAATTTTGTTGAGATAAGTTATATCATTTTCGTTGAATTCCCCACTGAGTCTTGAAAATAGACTATAAATTCCAGAAAGGGTAGATTCTACACCGGCAAATTTGTCAAGTTCATCGGCAAGATATGACAGCAATACATAAATGACATTGGCAGGGTATAGATAAGAAGCGCTTCTCCTGCGGTGTCTTGTAATAATAGTTCTATCTAATGTCTTAGACCTTACATATATTGTGTATACATTTTGGAGATCATCAAGGGGCAAGAAATACCGATATTCCACAAAATGATACAGACCATAGAGAATATATGCCACTAACACAAAGAAAATATAGTATCTGAGCACAAAATGATTAAACGGAAACACCTGTTCATTAAACACAATGGCCATAGACAAAAACTCACCTTGAGCATAGGCAATGGCACGATTACCGCTAATCAAGATATTTTCATCTTCTCTTTCGGCCATAAAAGCAGACATGTCAAAGACTTCTCCTAAAGCGATGGGAAAACCTTCAGCGGTAAACAGCATAACATTAACCTTATCAGTATTCACAGTAGAGCTTAATATCCTATATACGCTACTTTCCAAATATCTTGCGGGAAACACTACAACAATAAGTTTGTCTTTATCCCATGAAGGCACAAATCCTACCACCAGTCCCGAATAAGTCAGATACAAACGAGGAATAATTTTTACAGGATCATCATCCATATAGTCTTTAATCTTAGTATATACTGTCGTAGCACCATAATTTGAAATCCCATCAATGTTTGTAGACCACAAACGGCCATGATCATATGCAATATAACGAATATTTGCTATTGAATCGTCAACTTTCTTCTCACTGTAAACTACCGAAGCAATCACCGATATATCATGAAGCATATGCGACTCTACAGATGCCAGAAGAAGATTCGTCGTGGTAGTATACTTCTCTTTAAGATGCGTATTATATTTTTCCCACTGAACATAGACAAAGACCGTATACGATGTTAGTAGCAAAAACAATATCACAACGATGGTCAATAATCTTTTTTTCATTCCGACAGATTCTGCTTGCTGACTATACGCCATATCTCTCCCTCTGCCTTTAGTATCGTTATTGCCTGAAATTGCCTCTCATACACATGATTTCTTTCAACAAAAGAAATAGTACCTGTTCTTCCTTGATATTTCAGAGAAAGAAGTGCCTTTATCACAGCATCAGATGACCTGGCACCATGTGTAACAACAGAAAGAACACCTGCCAAAGCATCATATGAAAGATCATAATCGTAATCTAACATCTGTGTATGGTCAACAGGTAAATAGTAAACATATAGATTGAGGCTATCTGGAAACCAACGGGTAAACATATACTTCACGGCACTATCTGTCATGAGAAAATTCTTATAATCTCCACTAAGAGCTAGTACGGCCTTATATAAGTCAGTTCGTTTATAATCAACAATAAATATGTATACATCGTTTTTATTCAGCCGATACTTATTGACAATGGCATCTATGGTATTTTTTACCATGAATGGATCAGACATATCTATCACCCTTTGGGCAACAACCACAGAAGATGCATTTTGCATAAACACACGAGCCACTTCACCTGACCATGTAATATTCTCTGAATCTACCAGAACAATAACGGGTTTATTAGGACCATTACTTGTATACCATCGGGCAAAGGCCTTTACCACAGGTTCGTCGTTATAGATAATTCTAAAAAACCATGGATATAAATTTTTTAGCTCAGGTGATGAAGAACTTTGTGAGATAACAGGTATATGCATACCATGCTTCGTCATAGCAGATAAAAGTAGCTTTGTTTCAGAAGAAATATCCGTACCAACAATGGCAACAACCCTTCTACCACTTGCCATATCAAGTTTCACTTGCTTAACAAATGCATCCACATCTTTTTCTGTATTTTTTAGTGTGAAATCAACAACTCGGACAGGCATAAGACTATGGGAATATTCATTGTAAGCATCACTAAAACCATTAATCATAGATGGACCAACAAACGGCGATGATACAACATACACATAAACAGGGGTAAAAAAGTAGTAAAACACATAAAATAATCCAAATACAACAAAGAATGCTACCCAAACAACACTATGCCTTTTTATTTCATCAACAACGTTCCTCAGCACATTCATATCTGTAATCATTTTACTATGTCTATAGGCATTCCAAAAATGTATTCATCATCTATAATATAGTTGTAGTTTATTAGGAGGTGACTTGAATGAAAGTAGCATCAATTATCTTTATCGTTTTAATGTTGGTATTGACTGCCATCGCAGCAATACCCATGATGGGCCTGTCCCCCATTACCTATGGATTTGGCAATTATACAGTCAGTCTTACTCCGGGCATAGTAGTTATCATTCTGTCTGTAATATACATCGTATTCTCACTTATTATCGTGATCATTGCCCAAAGCATATCAAAACACAGCGAGCGTTCTATATCCGGCCTAGCACAAAAACTGGCAGACTGCCAATATGAAAAGAACAAACTACTAGATGAAAACAAACAGTTACAAGACAGTATACAAGATTTAGAAGGTAAGATTCAAAAACTGGAATCTGAACTAAAAAAGCTTAGAGAGATGTATAACAAACAGCTGGCTGTTATAGAAAGGTTGACACAAAATAATGAGGAAGAGAAGACAAACAGCAAGACAGAAACAAACACAACCGAAGAAACAAATTCCTAAAAAACAAGAAGAGAAGAAAACCTATATAGGGAAGCCCTGTTATTCAAAACAGGGCTTTCTTGTTGTTGTTATACTATTTTCTATAGCATTTCTCATGTTTATCAATATTCATATGACCATAACATTTGGATACAGTCCCAAATTACTACAGTTATACTCTCCCTTTGGGATAGACATAGGCAAGGGAGTAAGAGGTGCTATTGTAGAAGGTGGTAAGTATAATCTGCCACTTGCATACTCTATTCCCACATATACGCTGTGGATCAACCCCCATGAACCTTCCACAGAAGGTCAATATCTTATGATAGCCTACAGATTGGGGCTCATCAGCCCTTCAGCATCTCGTGAGAAGAAAGAGGCCATTATCAGAGAGGTATCCGACATTGTCCATGGAAAAATTCCTGAGGATATGCCTATAAATGTTAGATATACAAATCATAAATATTGGTGGGTAGATGATACACAAGAACGTATATACCCTCACCACACAGCATCATACACAATAGCTGCTCCGATTATTGGTTTCACTACTCCTGATGGCACAGGCATAGATGGTCTTGAACTAACACTCAATGATATAATTAGGGCCAAATATATACCTTATAAAAGTTTCTTACTGAGAACACCTGATATAGCCGTAAAAACAACCATAGATTTAGGCATACAATATAAGGCGGAGATCTTACTTGACCAAATAGAAAGAGAAATCCACCCTATGTCATCGTGGATTGTCGTTATGACCCCAACAGGAGCTATAAGGGCTATGGCTATAAGACCCACAACCCGTCTTGACAAAAATCGTCAACCTGTATACAACCCTGTTATCAGCGGACGGTTTGAGATGGGCTCTGTATTAAAACCTCTTACACTTATGTGGGCTATGGAAAAGATAGGACTAAAACTCACCGACACATTTGACGACACGGGCAGTCTTAAAGTAGACAAATATGTTATTAAATCCGTTATACCTGCCGGTAAACATGCAACAGTGTTAAAAGGCTTAAAGCTTTCTTCCAATGTCGTGTTTGCACAAGTAGCACTAAAACTGGGATATGAAAATTACATATCTGAGGCAAGACTCTTTGGCCTTGACAAGCCAACAGGCATAGAACTTCCAGGGGAAATATCCGGCATATTGCCACCTAAAGGTAATGTCTATCTCGCTGTATCGGGGTTTGGATATGGTATATACATCACACCTATTGAACTTCTAAGAGCATATACCCCCATTGCAACAGGGGGGCTGCTATATAATCCCACACTTATAGAAGGTATATATATAGGAGATAAGTACACACCAGCACCCCACAGACCACCTAAAAGGGTCATATCTGAAAATGTAGCAAATACTGTTAGACAAGCTCTCACTGAGGTAGTACATGACTCTATCGTCAGAGCAAGGGTATTTGTCTCGGGCAAAGAGATCAAGGTTGCCGGGAAAACAGGCACCGCAGAAATAGCCATGCACGGCGAATATTCTTCTAAGCAACGCATGTTTACGTTTATAGGCATGTTTCCTGCTGACAAGCCTGAATATATCATAATGACAACCGTATACAGACCGCAAAATCTCCCTAAAGGTGTAAGATTTGCCTCTCAAGTAGCAGCTCCTATATTCAGAGAAATCGCCACATTTATAGCAACAAGAGAGGGCATGCTTCCAGATAAGTAATTTGTAAACATAACACAATAATAAATCTCTCCATAACCACAAAGTTGTATATCTTTTCTGCTATAAAAACAAAGGGGAGACACATGTCTCCCCTTTCCAAGTCGCTATTCTACAACAATTTATGCTTCTATAAGAACTTCTACCCAATCGTGCTCTTTCTTATTAATTTCATCAACAGCTTTAAGCAGATATTGACCTGCCTCAGACAAGCTGTTTGTCAAGATAAACTTAGCCTCACGGGCAAGGACAAGGGTCTTATTAAATGTATCGGGGTCTACCCCCACAGCTTTTTCTACATGTTTCCAGTTTTCTGGTTTAATTCTCACTTTGTGCTCCTTGACATAGAGAGAACCAACATTCCTAACTGCCTCAAGGAGTCTGATAACAAGTGGTGTAACAGGTGTTGCCAATCCTGTTGGTGTACCAGAAAGGGCCCTCTTCATATATTGGCCAGCCTGTGTAAGCACAACAACACCTGTAGGTAGTAGATTAACAAGTCCCTTAGCCTCAAGCTTCTGCAAACCAACACGGGCATCGTCTTCTTCTCCTTTGAAATATGGCTGAATAAGTTCCTCTTCTACAAAAAGTCCTCTTGTAAACGGTATACGACCAAGCAGCTTTGCCTCTATCTTGGTAATAAGTGGTCTCTTGCGAACTTCTGTTGCCAGTCTGGCAAACATCAGACCTGCCTTGGTAGGATATGCATCAGATACAAGACCTTCCTCACGGGCAAGGCCATACCACTCTACATTGGGTGCTGCAAACTCAAGACGGGTGATGGTAATGGATTTAACTGCCTCGGAGTTTACATCTTTGCCAGTACGGTTCTCCATAACCTCTTTACCATAAGGGGTTATTTCATAAACAAGATACTTGCCACTACCCTTTCGGTGCTCACGGGATTTAATAAGGTCAAATGCCTCAAGGTTAAACAGTGCCAGGGGCACATCATACTCTTTAAACTCCCAGTTCTCTTTTACATACTTCTTGATCTGATCTACTGTGGGGAATATCTCAGGATTCTGCTCAAACTTCTCCCACAGAGTTTCAATAACATCCATGAGCTTAATCTCAAGGTCATCAATATGGAATGTCGGTATTTTCTTGTAAACACCTTTGCGATAAATCTTATAGGCAAGATAGAGATGCTCCCCGGCTGGAAGTATCTCCTCGTTCATCCCCATAAAACCACGAACCATGAGTATCTCTTTCTCAGATTCAGAAAGCATATCACCTCTCACAGCACGGGCAATAAGTTCCAAGATGCTCTCGTCAATAACAACATCCATAAATGTTGCTGCACCCTTCTTAAGGGCCATGCGAATCTGCTGGCCAAGTCCTGTAAGGGCATAAATGTCAGATGTTGGAACAGAAAATGCAATAAGCCTCATAGACTCAAGCTCAAGAAGTTTATCACCAGATGCAGGAAGCCTTCCCCTTTCACCAGGACCTGGTGGCATATCCTTCAGATATTCTGCAAGTTCTTTGGTAATAACCAGTTTGGGGTGGCTTGCATCGTAAACATCAGAAAGCGCCTCTGCCTCTGGAGTTAGTTTGCCATCCTCGGCAAACCCTCTCTTTGAGAGTTCTTCAGCAACTCTACCTTTTACCCTACCCTGAGCCTGACGGCTATACCTAATCATGGATATGACTTCACTGCCAACCCATCTAAAGGAGTCTTCCCACTCCTCAGGCTTTGGCAGTTTACCTGCGTCTACAAGGTTCTCCATAATCTCTGCAAGCATATTACCTGCAAATGTCAGCTCATATTCATCAATACCTGCCAACCTTACAAGACCTGCAAGTTCAAGCTGCCATAGTGTTTCACGCTGAGAATCACTATAAAAGCTAACATCAACTTCACCTTTTCTATAAAGACTTTGAATCATCAGTGCATGATCTTTCAGTATAACCATGCCATTCACCTCCGCCAAAGATTTTTATGATACCCTCCACATGAGGTTTACCAGATAAGAAAAGTTTTTATACATCCTCTTTCTTCTGCCAAGGCATACGTGTTTTCCGTTCTGTACCATTAATAAGTCTGACAACATTGCTCCGGTGTGCAAACAATATAAGTAAAAACATAAAAAGGAATGTCAAAGTAATAGGCATAGGGGCAAGGAAATAGGCGCATACAGCGCCAAATAAAAATCCCAAAATAGATGCCAGGGAAACATAATTAGTAATAGAAGTCACTGCCAACCATGTAATAAAACCACATAAGGCACAAATAGGACATAAAGCAAGTCCCACACCAAAGGAAGTGGACATACCTTTTCCTCCTCTAAACTTCAAATATATAGAGAAGATATGCCCCACAACTGCGGCAGCACCTGTCAGCGCCCACACCTTAGGATCCGCAAAGAACATGCGGGCAATGATTACTGGAATGAATCCCTTACAAGCATCTAAAAGAAATGTTAGACCACCGGCCTTAGCTCCAAGTACCCTATAGACATTGGTTGCCCCTGTATTGCCACTACCTTTTTTACGCACATCAACACCGTACATATATTTACCAATGAGATAACCGAAGGGAATGGCACCTAAAAAATAGGCAAACAAAACAGGCAGCCACCAATAAGGTTCCACAGACACCCCTCCATTTCATTCCTTTCTGTTAGCATTCTAACATAAGCATGTGCATAGTAGAATATAAATAGCATATGTAAGGGAGGGACCACAGATGGCAGAAAACGAAAACGCAAATGGTCAAGAAACACAACAGAAGAAAAAAGATAGTCCTATTTTATGGATCATTATACTTGTCATCAATATTGCGCTTATTTTCTTTATGTGGAATTACTACCAGAAACTGAAATCTCAGATTGTAGAGGAAACCATAAGCACAGCCACGATAACAAGAACTGCAACAACGACAGTACAAGAGAAGGCTATTGTAGGATATGATCTTGCAGAAGTGCTGTATACCGACCTTAAAACAGCTCACGATCAGATGACAGACGGCGATTTTGCCACTGCCCAAGAAACACTCACACATGCCTTCAATGTAGCCGGTCTAACACTAAAAGTGATATCTGTTGAAAGTGGTGATGAAAATATAGATACTAAACTGAAAGAATTTCGCACAGAGATTTCATCTGTGGCATATTACCTTAGTCAAACTTTAGAAATGCTCTACAAAGAGCAAAATGACCAGGCCATGGCTTACTATACCAAGAACATTGACCTTGAAAAATTAAAAACCATGATAAGCGATGGGAAACAGTATTACATCAACATACTTATACAGTCCAACACAAAGGAGGAATAAACAGTGCCTATTAAAGATGAAATACTGAAACTTAAGAAAGAAAAAGATATCATTATCGTAGCCCATAACTATCAGTCACCAATCGTTCAAGATGTTGCAGACTTTTTAGGAGATTCTTTGGCACTGGCACGTAAGATTACAGAAATACCTCAGGAAAAAATTATTTTTGCCGGTGTAAGATTTATGGCAGAAACAGCCAAGATACTGGCACCAGAGAAAACAATACTCCATCCTGTACCCATGGCAGGTTGTGGTATGGCATGGACCATAGAACCACAAGATGTAAAACGCCTTAAGGCTCAGCATCCCGATGCCCTGGTGGCATGCTATATCAACACAACAGCAGCAGTCAAGGCAGAGTGTGATGTTGTGGTTACCTCTGCCAGTGCGCTAAAAATTATAGAAAAGGTAGATGCCAAGAAGATTATCTTCCTACCAGACAGGAACTTGGGCAGATGGGTAGCCAAACACTTTCCCGATAAAGAGTTTATATTCCACGATGGTTTTTGTTATGTACACAATTACCTTAGACCAGAAGACATACTGGATGTGAAAAAAAAGCACCCAGAGGCCCATGTAATGGTGCACGCAGAAACACCACCTGAGGTATGGAAATATGCAGATGTTGTAACATCAACAAGCGGCATGGTGAAGTATGTTGAAGCACACCCTGATGTTAAAGAGTTTATTGTCGGCACAGATGTAGGTATGATCTATAGACTAAAAACACTCTTTCCAGATAAAGAGTTTTATGCCGTAAAGCGACCAATGATATGCAAAAACATGAAGGCTATCACAGCCGAAGATATACTGAGAAGTCTTAAAGAAGAGATATACCCTGTGCATGTACCTGAACACATCGCCAAGAAGGCAAGGGCTGGCATTGAAAAAATGCTTGAACTAAGCCATTAGCCCTTGGTGTACTTATACACCATAACCTTTTCCACGGTAATAAGCCCCTCCACCATGACATCATCAAGCCACTCAAGGAGGGGCTTGATATTTTCCATCTTATCTACAATCTCTATAACAACAGGCATATCTTCCGAAAGCCTCAGAATAGATACTGTATGCACTCTGCTGGCACCACCAAACCCCATAATACCTCTTAGCACCGTAGCACCAGCAAGCCCCATTTCTTTGGCCTTTAGGACAATGGCCTCATACATGTGCTTGCCCTTATACTTATCACACCTTTGGCACCTATCACTATCACCTATAAATATTCGCAGCAGTACATCTTCTTCTACGATCTTCATACAATCCACCTCCCCACAATAATGCCGGCATATACACTAATAAGTCCTATACCCACCTGACCTATAACATTGAGCCAAAACTGAGGTAGTGGTATAAGGTTGACACTTTCAAGCATAAACGATGAGAATGTTGTAAATCCCCCAAGGAAGCCAACCATAAGAAGAAGACGACTCTCATAGGACAGAAAACCAAACCCCTCAAGGGAAAAGAGAAAACCTATAAGGAATGAACCTATCATATTTACGGCAAATGTACCAAGAGGAAAATCCCCTCCGTAGACATTCTGCACAAGACCACCAAGCACAAAGCGAGACAACGCACCAAATCCACCACCGATAAATACGATAAGGTACTTCAAACCTTCATCACCTCAAAGGAGATATCAAGCCATCTACTCTTTGTAATAGTTGAAGATGAGGAAACATATACACCAATTACACCTTTCTCGGCCAGTGTCTTTACCCTATCGGCTGTGATACCCCCAGATATCTCAATAGCTGTTGTTGGTGAGATATCCCTAATAATCTCTATAGATTTCAATATATCGTCATCATTCATATTGTCAAGCATGATGATATCTACACCAAGCCCAGCCGCCTCAAGAACCATATCTACACTTTCACATTCAACCTCTATCTTAGCCGTATACGGAGCCGTCTTCCTTACGGCCTCTACGGCCTTTGTTATAGAACCAAAGACCATAATGTGATTATCCTTTATCATCACTGCATCCATGAGTGTGTATCGGTGATTGACACTGCCCCCTACCCATGAGGCATATTTCTCAAACAGTCTCAGCCCTGGGGTCGTCTTACGGGTATCAAGAAGGGTAAACCCCTCAGGCAAAGACGAGACAAACTTGCGGGCAGAGGTGGCTATACCACTGAGTCTCTGTAGAAGATTAAGATATGTGCGTTCTACCATCAAAAGGGCATAGGCAGGTCCCTCTATATATCCAAGCACATCACCTATACGAAAACTTTCACCATCTTCTTTATACCAATATATGTCTACGGGGGCAATCTCTTCATAGAAATACTTGGCAAATATACTACCTGCAAGTACCCCCTCATCTTTGGCTATAAACTCACCACGAACAGGTGTTTTCATCTGTGGTACATCGGGAACAGAGATATCGCCAAAGTGCAAATCTTCAGATAAAAATCTTTTTACACTTTCTCTTACATACACAGGGCTAAACATACTACACTCCTCCTATCCTTTCAAGACACTGCTTTATTTCCTTTAGCGTAATATGGCTATGCTTTTTTTCCTTCCACTTTTCTGGATAATCTTCACGGTAGTGGGCACCTCTGCTTTCTGTTCGCCACCACCCACTGCATATAGTGGCCCCCGATAGCATAATCTGGGCCCAACGCTGGGAACCAAAAGGCAAATTACCATTTTCCATATGTGATAGCAGTTTCCGGGCAACTTTTCTCAATCCATAACCGTTGCGTATAATACCACCGTGACGGCTCATCTGGCCCTTAAGATGTCCATCTGGAGATATATTTTTATATTCTTTCATATCAAACCGAGGTCTTTCGTTGTGGGGCTCTTGTGTAGCGTACCACCAAGCCCTAAATGTTGAGCGATAGCCCATAACCACACACTCAAGCAGTGAGTTAGATGCCAATCTGTTTGCACCGTGAAGACCCGTTGATGCAGCTTCACCTATCACCATAAGTCTCTTTATGTCACTTTGGCCCCACCAGTCTACCTTTATGCCACCAATATAGTAATGGGCAGCTGGATACACTGGCACAAGCTCCTTTAGGGGGTCTATCCCTTCTTTACGAAGAACATCAACAATATGCGGAAATCTCTCTTCTATGTCTATACCTTTTTTCTGAATAGGACTAAAATCAAGGTAGGCTCCACCACGACGGTGTATAGCACGGGCAACCACATCTCTGGGTGCAAGCTCTGCCATGGGATGTTCGTCTACCATAAATCTTTCTCCTTTACTGTCAAGTAGAATAGCACCTTCACCCCTCACGGCCTCTGTAATAAGAAATGCCTTGCCCCCACCAAAAAACACAGTAGGGTGAAATTGTATAAATTCTGAATCCCTCAACACAGCACCATAATAGGATGCAAGAGCTATACCCACCCCATCTTGGTCGGCATTACCTGTTGAGTGAATATACATGCCCGTATACCCACCCGTTGCCAGTATCACAGCAGATGCATATATATCTTCTGTGTGGCCGTTTGTCTTCACCCTAATACCGTATGCCTCTCCATCTTTTACAAGAAGGTCAACAAGCCTACCCTCTACTTTCTCCACTCCTGAGACAAACTTGAAAAGATAGTGCATCATACCCTTACCTGTCTCATCTTTGATATGGAGAATACGCCTACGAGAGTGGGCTCCTTCCCTTGTCATATTAAGGGTACCATCGGGATTTTTATCAAACGGCACACCAAGATGAACAAGATGTGAAACAATCTGTGCTCCCTCAGAAATAATTCCTCGGGCCACATCTTCTTCAACAAGGCCATCACCGGCAATAACAGTATCTTTCAGGTGAACATCCACACTATCTTCGGGAGAAAGCGCAGCGGCTATTCCACCCTGAGCAAGCACACTGTTGGAACGGTCTATACCACCACCAACAACCCATATTGTAGGGATACCCAAGGCTTTCAACCTATATACGGCCATCAGTCCCGATAGACCTGCACCGACAACAACAACATCCCTAATAGCCATACAATCACCTTCTTACAGCTTAGGTAAATATAAGAGTTTCGGAGTATCTATAGAAATGTAAGCGTAGCCATCGCCTAAACCTTTGATTTCAACATCCTTACCAGATAGAATATCTCTAGCCTTCTGAACACCACTATCCCACTGGGTACCCATCTCCACCCTCACACCATCTACCGATACACCCGAGAGGTTAAAAATACCAAGTAGATATTCCTCATCGGTATAACGAAGCAGTGCAAATATACCATCGGGGGCATCAACCCTTAGAGGAACAGCATCTCCTTCCTGCCATACACCAAGGCTATGACGCAGTCTATTTAAACCTTTAAAGAGGTTAAACCATGTCATATCTCTATCCTTCGTTGTCCATGTGCCATACGAAGAAAAGATATCCATCTTCTCAGTCTCTCCATACTCTTGTCCCTGGGAAATCATAGGCACCCCGGGAAGAAAGTACATAAACACTGTCCAGTGAAGAAGTCTCTCTGGCTCCTTTATCATGGCCGCAGCACGGGGCCAATCGTGATTTTCAAGGAAATTGACAAGCACACACTTTTCTGAATAGATGTCATTCATCATCCATACCTTTTCATACATCTTGTCGTA
>Ga0256838_1000844_pt1 | contig 16150 bp, 25 predicted proteins | sample 4571419metaG_FD_185978 | JGI IMG/M metagenome (GOLD analysis project Ga0256838, IMG submission 185978) | Hydrothermal vent microbial communities from Guaymas Basin, Mexico - 4571-419 | ecosystem: Environmental > Aquatic > Marine > Hydrothermal vents | place: Mexico: Guaymas Basin | collected...
GTCGAGCTCACGAGCCCAGGCCCTAAGCTCCTCGCAAACCTCACAATCGCAGTCAGTCTCAAAGGCTTTGGCCAGGATGTCCATGAAGCGGGCCCTTTTTCTATACTCCTTCAACCAGCGGGGCATTTCACTCATATCTTCCACCTCCTTTCTCCCACTTCAACAAGTTCTTGAGCAATTGCTCGCTATATCTATCTGATTTCATCATATTTATGTCTTCCTTCATGAGCGCAATCTCACGGGTCAACTTCTCGATTGCATCACTCAGTTTGTCTATCGCTTGTATCGTCTCTTTGAACATGTTGTGTTGCAAGACATACATTTTAAACATAAAGACCAGCGCGGCTCCGGCGATGCCGTACTGAATTATCTGTTCTTCAATCGCCATCATCGCCCACCTCCGCTTTTAGCTCGTTCTGATTAGAATTGACACATCTACATAAGCCTGGTTTGAGCTGTAGCGCTCAGCATATACCTCGATTTTCCACCCAGGGGGCAGTGGGATGGCTGGGTCAAAATTGAGGCTTGAGCTGGTCACCATTGCGTAAAACCATGCCCTCGTGGTCCCGGTTGAGTCCTTAATCAGCACTTGGAGGCTCATGTCTTGTGCAAAGCCGGAACTCATTCTGAAAGTCACCATCTCAAGATACACCGTTTCCGTGCCGGAATTCGTGTAAATCGTCTTGCTATCACTATAATAGTCATATGTGTTGAGCTGAGTCGAGGCATAGGCTATATTACCCCCCTCGCTGGCTAATTCTTTCGCCGTGGCTACGTTGATGCGCGCGTTCTGAATCTCAACATTAGCAGTGCCCTGTACGCTGACGTTAAGCGTGCTGTTCGTCACGTTCACGTCTAAGCTAGTGTTCGTCACGTTCACGTCGAGCGAGCTGTTCAGCACTGTCACGTAGAGCTCTGAGTTGACTACTTCAGTCTTCGTCGTCCAGTCAGGGTGCCCCATCTGCGCCACCTCCACCGAGCCCGGGCCCAACGCGAGGAGCAGGGCCAGGGCTAAGCCAATCAGGCCGACCACGAGCGCCCAGCGTCGGAAAGACATGGTTCACCGCCTCCTCACCCCGGTCGGGAGCTTCATTAGTTTTGACAAAAATATGTCAAGTTTTTGGTAAACGGTGTTCATGATTGCAACGGGCGTGACTAAATTCTTAGGCATGGTCACGACACGGATTAGGACACTGTGGGGGTTGTCGGGGTCGTCGTTCTCTAAGATGACGCGGAGCGTGGTTTTGCGCTCAGGGAGTTCGAGGTACTCATTCCACTCGATTGCCTCATCGTCCCCGGTTAACCACTCACTCTCGGCGAACGGGGCCAGGCTCTTAAGCCCGTAGGCGATTTTTACGCGGAGCTCGCCCTCCGGGCCTGGAGGAAAGCGTACGCTGACTTTTGTAATGACTTCGCCCTCGATTGTCCAGTTCTCCTCAGCCCGGCCTCCTGCGGGGGCTGTGAATGTGCGGGCGTAGATAGGCACTTTGCGTCACACCTCCGCGTACCAGTAGAACTTAAGCGTAGCACCTGAGGCCGGGGGCGAGCTGAAAGTTATCGTTATATTTGTACTATCAACACTCACGTCATACGGCGTGCTCATAGCGTCCGCGCTGAGTGGCTGTACAAAGTACTTAGACGGCTGAGCCACGAGCCCGTGTGGGATGGTAAACGTCGTGGTCGAGCCGTCGCCGGTGAAGGAGGCAGTACCATCGTTCTTGGTCTTTGGATAATTGCCGGTGCATGACTCAAACTTGTAACCTGTGACTGACGTGAGATTAACCCCTACGCCACCAGTCTCGAAGTGGCAACCAAGCGCTCTGAACGTCGTTATTGTATCTAAATCAAGCGGGCCGTCTTGGTTGTATGCTCCGGCCTTTATTGCACTGCAATTAACCATCTCGACGTAGTTGGAGTTTGCGATGACAAATCCGCGCCAATCGTTGCCTTTAGCGACACAATTCGTCATGCGTAAGTAATCAACATAGTACAAGTAAAAACCGCGTTGAGCTCCGTCCCGCGCGACTGTGTTGTTCATCTCAACGACTGAGAAGCGCCCAGCGGCAGTACTGTCGCGCGTCAGCACTATGCCAGCCCATGCGAAGTTTTTAACTTCGACGTTATCAAACAAGACATATTCAACGTTCGAGTCGCTCTTTATGTGTAGTTCAATGCCGTTACCACCTGAGCCATCCACAGTCACGTTGTTAATCTTGATGCTACTTGCACCAACACCGAACCACATATAAATTTTGTTTGTATAAATACCATTCAGCGTGGCGTCAACCGCGATATTCCCTGCCCAAGCACCAGCACCGATGTTTAGGCCCTTTTCAGCGTAAATGTTGCGCAGAAGTATCTTTCTGTACCCGTCTATTGCAATTGATGTGCCATCATTCTTAGATATGAATCCATCAATAATCAGCGCGGGGGACGTTCCATCGAGTCCGTTATTCTGAGCGTTGTAAGATTTTACGTTCTTAAATATTGCAACACCATCCCACGATGCCAGGTCGCTTGACTGTACCCAATGCATGAAGTTGCGGTAATTATCATGCGAGACGACGTTTTCAATGACCACAAAGTCAGGATAGTCAACTTCTATACCTCTGCTGTATCCATTGCGCACCTCTAAGTCGCGTATGAATCCGTTAGCCACATGGTCGAAGTGGATGACTCTAACGGGAACATCTCCGCCGTAATTACCCCCACAGTTCCCATCCCAAACGCCACCGACCAGCCACACGTTTGAAACGTCGCTTGCCTCTACGAGGGTTTTTGTAGGGTCTTTTGCTTTGATGGTGCCGTCGAGTTGTACATACATATTCGAGTCGAGCTCAAAAGGGCCTCCCGAGTTATCCGCGACAAAATTACCACAAATCCTTATTTTCTTTATTCTTAAAACGTTTGATAGCTTTGATTTAACAGCATTAAACACGCTGATTATATCAGCCCCTCCCTCCACCTCCACTGTGCCTGTTGATTCGTTTTTTGCATAAACTCTATCAGATACCCCATCTCCATTAGTATCCTCCCCACAGAGTGTATAATCAAACGCCCCGTAGGGCCGATTAAACGGCTCATAATCAACGCCACGGCCCGTATTGTCGTAACGGCGCACGTAGTAGTTCCTAACCATCAAATCACCCCCTCTCCTTCTCCCACCACACCACGCGAATGCTCAAATCATTCGCGTTCGCGCTCTTATTCGTAAGCCTCACGTGCAGATTGTGCCCAGGCGGGATAATGCCACCAACTCCGAGCTCCGCTGAGCCACCCGTCGCAAATCTCCCGCTCCCGCCAGGTAAAACCGTCTCGTGAACCTTCGTTCCCGGCGTGTAACTACCATCAACCTCTATTACCGCCTTCGCGGTCATAGAGTGGCCAATGTACTTATTGGCAGGGGAGAGCGCCATTCCCGAGCCAAGGCCTTGAGAGTCCACGAACATATCTATCCACGCCTGGTCGGTGCCTGTTATCTGAATCGTCAGCAGATAAAGGTCGCGCCCTGAATCTGCTGGATTATTGATAACAAAATCAACGCTGGAGCCAGAGGCAACCCCCGCCCAACGCTTAGAGACTACGAAAAGCTTTCCCTGCCTCGCGAAGCGCTCAACAACTGTCGAGGTTTCCTGCACGAAGTCAATCGCCACGCGTCACCCCCCCTGCGTTAGTTCTCCCTCCAGAATCACGTAAGCCTCATGAGCGTTCGCCGTGTCCTCGTTTTTGTAGTAGATTTTGATGACATCACCGCTTCTGAACGTTGAGTCATCAAAGAGGCTGAAATTGACAGCATCGCCGCGGGCGAGACCCTCGTCAGGAACCACGGGCACTGTGCCGTAGGTTACCGCTAATCCCAGCGCTCCGCCGGCGCCTGATGGGAAGATGAACATGGCGCGCTTCAATTCGAATCTCTGACCATAACCAACCCTCAACGCCTCAACGTAGCCCTCAGCGCCTGGCCCAGCCTGAACCCTAACCACCTTGTTAAATATCATCTCCTCACCTCCCACAAAAAATAGAGAGCGTCAATAGACGCATTCGAAAATCACGTCAACGTCAATCGCGCTTGAGGTGTTGTTAGTTATCTTCATGTAGATTTTCGCTCCCGCGGGCACGTCGAGGTCTATTGGCTGATTCCGCTGGAACTCGTTGGTGAAATAAAGCGCAGGGGCGTAATCGCGGGTTATTGTCATGCTTGGGGTGCTGAGGTAAACCTGAACGTTGTTGAGGCTAGCGCCGTTGCGCTCTGTTATAAGAAGCCTGTGAATCTTCACCGCCTCGTCCGGGGTCCATTCAATCTCCGCGTAGCCGCCTGCGCTAACGGTTTCGTGGAAGCTCCTAATGTATTTCAGCGCCACCGCTCATCACCCCGTCTGAATGTACTTAATCGGGGCCGTAAAGGTGAACTGCCAGGAACTGCCGCTTGTGGGTGCCAGGCTTCCACCGCTCGTGTTCACGATGACAACCTTGAGCCTGTGGTCGCCGTCAAGCTGAATCGGGTTGTCCATGAGGCTGAACGGGTTCTCCTCGGTGCTGTCAGAGGGCGGTCTCGGCAGAGCGGTAACGTCAATACCGTGCGGGCCCATCTCGGAGCTGAGGAGGTCAAGAGGCTTTCCGTCGAGGTACAGCCTCAGCGCAAGGTCTCCTTCGCTGTACGAGCCTCCAGCGACGCCAACCATCATGACCTTCGAGAACAGGTACTTTTCAATGCTCGCAGGGCTGTACGTCTTAATCTCGACCTCCTGACCAGCGCTAAGCGCAACATCCGTGCCGACGCTGACGCTGTCATCGAGATAAGTCCAATAAGCCTTGTTCTGATTGCCGTAGCGAGCGATGTGCTCTGCGCTCATCTGCTCGCCAGGCCCGAGCTCGTAGATGTAGCCGACCACTCTGACCTTCTTTCCGGCCGTTCCGTCGAAGTAGAGCGTCTTGTTGGGCGGAACGACGATGTAGAGGTCCTCGAGCGGGAGCGGGCCGAGCAGGTTGCTTGAGGTCTTGTGAAGCGGCGCGACGATGTTCGTAAACTCACCAACGAGGTTCCCGGCGACGTAGGCCTTCACGCGGGCCGTGTCGTCCGTTCCTATCGCCCTTATGACCATGTACTTATCTGCCTCCATGACGTAGCTCTGCCCGACTTTTAGTATCTTATCGAGTATATACCTCTCAGCCATCTCACATCACCTCCGCGGAAAAGGAGAACGCTGAGGGGAGCCCGCCATCAACCGGCGGTCCCCTTGGTCTTGACCTGGTGGAGGGTCTTGGCAATGACCTCAACACGCTTGATGTTAGCCGGGTCGCCACGGGCCCTCCTGGGCGGAAGGGTAATCTTCTGCAGAGCCTCATGATAGGGCGCGAAGCCCTTCATGTAGTCATCAACAGCAACCCTAACGCCCTCAGCGTAGCGGTTGACACCGACCTGTATAGCCTTCTCCTGCCACTTCTGAGTTCCTGCGGCCTTAACTCCCTTGTCAAACCTCTTCTCAGTGACGGCCTGCTGGACACCCTGAGCCCAGGCATCCGAGGCGGCAAGGGTCTGGGTAGCCCAATCGTTCTTCGGAGCCTTTACACCAGCCTCATAATAGGCGGCACGGCCGGGGGTGACCTCCGCCCACTTCTTAACAATCTCATCGAGCTTCTTTACCGCAACCACGCGTTCCACCTCCGTTTTTTCTCACTCCCCCCCAAAGGGGCTCATCGTGGAGGTTAGTCATTGACACTTACACGTCAATTATTTATATATCCTTCGCAAAATTTTAGTTGGCCTTAGTCAAATCAGCCCGGGTCAAATCAGTGACAGCCTCGCGGAGGTGATTGACGACGGCGATTGTGTTTGAACAAAAGACGGGCCGGCGCAAATACCGCCCCATCGAGCGCCGCTACATCGTAGAATACGTAGCGACCCATTTCCCCAACGCGGAAAGGTCTTTCTTCAACGTGCGCCTCGGAAAACCTCCACAGGAGGCCAAAAAGGCCGCACCGCACCTCAACGAGCGGTGGTTCAAGGTCTGGACGCCCTACGCCGACGCCATCGTCGTGGATAAAGAGCATATTTGGGTCATAGAGGCGAAAATTAGGAACCCCAGGCCCGCAATCGGCCAGTTAATAGACTATGTGCGCCGGGTCCCAGATACGCCAGTTCTTCAACCGTATTTACCCAACAGGTCCATCGTTCCGCTTTTAGTCATGCCCCTCGAAGACCCCGAGATGATAAGAACCGCTGAACTGTACGGGGTTGTGGTTGACATTTTTATGCCAAAGTGGGTCGAAGAGTACTTAAGAGAAATTCACGTATTGCCATAGAGGAGGTGGTAGATGATGGGGGTTTTGTCGAACTATGTTGAGCTTCCGCCAAACACGCCCGTGCGGCTCCGCCTCAAGAACCCCAGAATCGAGGAAAGGCAGATAAGAGACCCCAAAACCGGCATCGTGAAGACAGTACGCGCCCTCGTCTTCGACGTGTACGAGAAAGACGGCGTTCCGGGGAGCTGGGTATTCTCCACGCTGTCGGAGAAGCTCGCGACCCAGCTCATGGCGCTGTGGCAGACGGGAATACTGCAGAACCACGCGGTGGAAATCGTCAGAATCCCGAGGGACTTTGCAACAGAGTACGAGGTGAGGGTAATTTGACCAGGCCAAAGATATTCGACGACCGCTGGAGCATTATACACACCATCGCGGGAGTCCTTGCAGGGGCCCTCGGAGGCCTGCCAGGTTTCTTCATTGGCGCTTTGTTTGTGCTTTATCAGATGGGCGAAAGCAAAAGCACGGAAGAATTCCTCGGCGATTGGTTCGAGTTTTGGTGGGGCTGGTGGGTCTGGGCAATACTGCACATGCACGCTTAGAAGCGTTTTCAATTTCCCTCTTTTTCTCAACACCTAAATACGGTGGGGGCCCCCGCGCCAAAAAGGCTTTTGCGCGCGTCGGCGGCCGATTTTCGCGGCGCTCAGGCCGGCTTTTGCGGGCGTTCGGCGGTGGCTTCGCGAGGGCTCGCGGGCGCTTTCGCGATGTGTCATCGTGAAAAGCAACACGCGTCACGATTTCACGCGGAACGGCTCCCCCCGGGCCGGGCTCGGACTTTGGAGGGCCGGCCGGCGCGCGGGCGGGCACGCAAAAATTTAAGGAAACCTCCGCGCCCAGCGGGGGCCCCAGCCGGCGCTTTTCCCCAGCTCAAAACGGCCACCAATCATCTCCCCGTTTGGACTGAGCAGGCGCCTCAACAGGCTTTTCTTCAGCCGGCGCAGGCTCAGCCGGCACCTCTACTGCTTCTAACTGTTCCTGCCCCTCCTGGCCACCTGTGTACATCCGCCAGAACTGTTGTATAAGCTCCCACTCCTCAGGTTTTAAATACACAAAGACTGCTTTACCCTCAATAGGTTCACCACTCAGGTCGGATTTAAGCGGGACCCGCTCAGGCGCTCCCGTCTCTGTGAAGGTCCACCCACCAGGCTCGACCTCAATGTCCGGATTGAGCTCCTGTTGAACCCTCGCCTTCATCATCTCGACCGTATAACCGTACGTTACCGCGTCCTGTGCCACCTCAATTTGCTTTTGCGGGTCGTCGAGGAAAGTCAGGTAGTACGCGCTCAGGACCGGCAGAGCGCCTGAGGCGACGAAAGAGAGCACCTCTTTTGGGAGTGTCGCTATCTTGTAGTACTTTGACGCTGTTGACTTACTCATGCCGAGGACCTGCGCCGCTTTCTCCAGTGTATAGCCGAACTCGTCAACGAGCTTCTTTACCATCATCGCCTCCTCAGCAGGGTTACTTTTCCCACGCTGACGATTGCGGATGATATTCTCGACATAAACCCTGTCCCATGTCATATCTTTGATTATCGCCGGCACCTTCTCAATGCCAAGTTGTTTAGCCGCGTACAGCCTGTGGAGGCCATCAATCAGGATTAAACGCCCGTCCACCCTGGCAATGCTGATGGGCTCTAAAATCCCGTTCTCTTTAATTGACTTTATCAATTCCTCCATCAGCTCGGCGTCATAAACCGCCGTAATTCTGTCTTCAGGGACTTCCACGTCGTCCGGCTTAACAAAAGTCACTTCTCCAACCCACTTTTCCTCCGTGCTCTGTTCTTCTTCGTTTTTCAGCTCATAGGTCGGTATCTCCTGTTCCTCGCTCACCTAATCTCACCCCTCAAAATCATCTTTGAGAGCTGAGAAAGCTTCGTCGCGTCCTGGAGGCACACATCCGCCAAGAACTCCGCCGTGTAGATGTCCCCGGCCTCGATTGCTTTAGAAAGAAGCTCGGCGTGGTTCCTCAAGTGGCCGGCTATCCGCTCCATCTGGGTTTTGAGGTCGTCGTTCACCTGCACAAGGTCCATCTTGCCACCACCTCAATGGACAATAAAGAGTTTAAGCATATAAAAGCGTTTCTCAATAACACGTGCGTAGGGATACATAGAAACTAAGGCCGTCACCGGGAGTGTTGCGTTGCAAGTTGATTGACAAAAAAATGTCAATTGGGATGTACAGAAGTGAACGTATCAAGTATCAAAGTATATACCCCGTTTGATACGATGTATAAAAATATACATGTCTAGTATCAAATCTTTAGTATCACTAAGTATACTTTGATACTTGATGATACTTGATACTAAATTTGTGCTCATCTGTTCATCAATGAACATGCACTTTGAATACATCTGGGCATGGGTAGTATCAATGATACCAAATCAATGATACCAACCCCGGGCCCCCGCGCTTTGACATCTACTTGTCAAAAAAAAGTTTATAAGGTTTGGACACGTTGTAACTATTGTAACTTCCCGTGGAGGTGGTGCACGTGGCCAGGAGAGACCGTCCAAAGATGTTATACACGACTGGTGAGGTGGCCCAGGTTCTGGGCTTGCCTCGCTCCACGGTGTGGGTTTGGTGCAAAACCGGGCGGATAAAGGCCAGGCGGACGCCTGGTGGACAATGGAGGATTCCCGCGGATGAGGTGGAGCGACTAAAAAGAGAGCTCTTTGGGTGAGCTCAATGATGACCCTCGAACAGGGAATCAGAGAGTACTTGGTCCTCAGGCGCCCGCAGTTTTGCAAGGCCAACCCCAACGTTCCAACAATCCTCAGTGCCGCCGCTGTCTCCCTTGCCTCCCGCATGTGGGTTGATGGCACGGACCTCATCCCGTCGGTGTGGTACATCGCGCTCGTCGGCCCGCCGCGGACGGGCAAGTCCGCGATACTGCGCACCATGACGCGCCTCTTTGACCACACGGGCGTTCACAAAATCGCGACGGGCTCCCCGGAAGCAATGCTTAAGGATATTGACTCAAAGAGGCACGGCTACATTCGCTTTGACGAGCTGGGCTACCTCGTGAAGCTCCTGAACTCGTATATGGGCCCGCTCGTCAATATCCTCAACAGTGCGTACTACCTCGAAGAGCTCAGCCAAACCCGCGTGGACAACAAAAAGAGCGTAATCGTGCCTGCAGAGGACTACTTTGTCCACGTTTATATGTCCGGCGTCCCGGACGACTGGGCGCTCCTCGAACGCCGGGCTACTGGCGGTTTCGTCCGCCGTACACTCGTCATTCCTGTGAACGGCCATATCCCGTTCTTCATCAAAGCGCACAAGGATAAGACAGTGCTTAACTACATCGCTCAGCTGAAGAGCAGAATCGCGCGCATCTTAGACGCGATGCGCTACCTTGAGCTGACTGTGTACCTACCAGAGTTCCCAGAGTTGGCGGAAGTGCTTGAGAAGACGCAGATGGACTTAGAGAAGAAGAGCATGGTCGAAGAATACTTCTATAAGCTCCTTGCGGGCCGGATAGTGGCCAATTTAGTGACATTCGACCCGAGCGAGGACCCTTCGGTCTTTGACACTAACGAGGTCGTGCATCGTATGCTAAAGAACGCGAAGCGGCTTGGTGTCGAGGTCGAGGTCCTCAGCTCGACTTCAACGAAAGTCACGATTGACATCACCCTGCCCGAGCAGGAGCCGATTGACACGAACGTGTCAAAAACGATGCGTCTTGACGGCTTTATGCCGCCCCATTTTACCACGCTCACGTTCAACCAACTCCTAGAGACGGTGAAGCCTCGGGAGGTCGCGCCGGACTCGATAACACTAAAGAACGTTGAGCTCATCAGGAATTGGCTTGACAGTGGCGGGCCGGCGGTTGTCACTAAATCCACGTTCATCAAGCGCATTTTGCACACGACAAACCCGACATACTACAAAGCCGTGTTAGAGGTTCTTGAGGACGCGGGATACATTAAAACGGTGAACTATCCAAAAGGGCGCAGGATGATTCAGTACATCGTCTTAGACCCGAAGGCCAAGGTGTGCGCTAACTGCCTTTACTTCCGCGACCCGGAGAAATGCCCGCGCCTTCGTGGCGCGATTGATGAGGAGGATATTATCCGGGCCGTCCCGCCGTGGTCGGCCCCATGCGATAAGTTCCGCCTCGCGACTGAGGATGAGGAGGAGTAATGGGGGTGATTTGGGATGACGAACAAGACTAAGGGTAAGGTGACGAAATACGTTGATTTGAGGCGGTATAACTATCTCGTGACGAACTGCTATAAGCTTAGCTACGTTGCGGAGATGTACGGCGTAAGCAAGCGCAGAGCGGCGAGGGACTTTAAGTTTTGGTGCGAGCTGAACGGCCTGGACCCCTACGACTTCTACGTGCGTAGCTACCTCGACACGGGCTATTGGGTGCCGCCTGAGTTCGTCAAATGGTGGGGGCAGATTCTCGCGGCGCAGGGGCTCATAGCGACGGTGGATAAGTCCGCGATTGAGGAATTAAAGAAGCTCCTTGATGAGTTCACCCCACGCTTTAACGACATTGCCGCACAGATTCGCCCGCACAACTCCCGCCTCGCCATACTGATTGACTCGCTCATGTCAAAATTGGAGCGGTTGCGCAAGACAATTGACACGCTGGAGGCGAAAGAATGAGGCGGTGGGTCATCATACGCTACAGATTCGACGAGAACATCAGGGGGTGGGTTTACGATAGTACGATGGTTTTTAGGGGCGACCGGGCCCTGTTGGAGTATCTGCGCGCCCAAGCGCCTCGCGCTCGTGATTATCGCTACGAAATAACGCTAGTGAAGGAGGAGGAACCGCAATGACGGCGGGGAGAATTGATGAGTGGGTTGCGTGGGCTCGGCGGGAGAAACTGCGCAAAATGCTCGCGGAAATCAGGGAGTGGGTCAGGGAGCTCAACCGCCGGGACCCTATCGTCTTTTACCGCGTTTTCGTCAAAAACGCGGTCACACGGGAGGAATGGTACTGGGACTTTGACACGCACGAGGAGGTTGAGCGCTACCTTCAGCACCTCGCCCACGCGCCCGGCTTCGCGACGTACGAAATCCGCGAGGTCCTTCCTCTGATTTACGAAATCGGCCCGTGGCGGGTTAATGTGGTTCCTGTGAGGAAGAGCATGGCGCGGGGGTGGCTTTAATGGCTCAGGCGTCTCTTTTAGGCTGGGTGAAGGCGCCTCGGAAGAGGCGCGCGGTTCTTTACCGCTTCCTCCGCGACCTGCCGGAAATCATGGTTTCCGAGGAGGAGAGTGCCGGGCCGTTCAAACGGGGCGACCTTGTCAGCGCTGAGGTTCTACCGGCGTCAGTGTGGCGCGTGCTCCTCAAGCGGGGCGTGGTCGAGGAGTATGTGCATGACCTGGAGTGGCCAAGTTCAAAAGTTCGAAAACACCGAAAAGTTTATAAAGGTTGAAAACTTAGATAGTATCGAGGAACGTGATGGAGGTGTCCGGGATGGTTGAGGTCGTCGTGAAGAAGGTTGTCCGTCCGGAGGAGCTTGATGCCATGTGCGGAAGGGAGGTCCTTGCGAAGGTGGATGGCGCCCTTTTGACTGCTGGCAGGGCTCGGGTTCTCTATGAGTTCTATCAGTTCGCGGGCTTTGACATGGTTCAGCGCTGGAAGTTCTGCGACTACGGCCCCTTTGCCAAGGCCTACGCCAAGTGGCTTTCTAAGCACCTCGCCTGGCTTGCCCGCCAGGGCCTGCTCGAAGAGGGTGAGGGCCCGATGGGAGGAAAAGCCTACCGCATCACGAAGGACGGGATAAAGGTTCTTTGCGAGCTGGGGCTCCTTTGAGCCCCTCTTTTTCCCTGAAGCCGGGCGCAGGTCGCGAGGGCCGCCAGGCCCCCCAGCTTGCCCCGGCAGGGACGAAACAACAGAAGTCGGAGGTGTCGGCATGTACTTGGAGGTAAAGAAGAGCGGGAACGTGTTTGTCTTCTTCAACCCAACTATGGTGGGGTGGCTTGAGAAGAGCGAAACCCTCGTCGTAGAGACCGCCCACGACCGCCACGTCTTCAAAGGCATGGACCGGAAGCTTTGGAACGAGCTTTATGGCATGCTGTGCCCTGGTGCTTCCGTGTACGTGAATCTCGACGCGAAAGAAGTCATAAAGGTGGGGTTGTGATGGTGAGGCACGACCTCAAGTCGCTGGTGGAAACATATGAACGTATTAAGGCGCTTCTTTTCCCTTCTTTTGGACCAATTAGCTTCGAGTACTCTGGAAACGATGGAGGGGTCAGATTTAAGGTTTACCTGACCGCAATTGACCCACCAGAGATTACAGAGGAGGAGCTACGCAAGCTCGCGGAGTGGCTAGCTGAGGTTGGTATTCTCCGTAATCAGGAGGGTGATGCTGATGAGGTTTCGGCTCCGAAGAGACAAACACTAAAAACGTCTGGGCATCCGAAGCGCTACCGCCTCGTTGAGCCAGGAAGGTTTGAGTGGGACGAGGAGAGTGGCAGGTACACATACAACCTCGACGGCAAGAGTAAGGTTGGGAAATATCTTCCGCTTTTCAGGTTCAGGAGCACGATTCTCGGCTTCCACGATAGTGATGAGTACGCAGTGATGGTTGTGGGTAAGAGCGGCCGGCAGAAGATTGATGAGAACATTGCCCTTGCTCAGGTGAGGACACTAATACAAGAGATTGAGGCCAACGAAGTTGAGCCGAACGAAGTCGAGGTGTACGAGGCTTATATTGAGGGGGTAAAACACAGGATGCGCCCTCTCGCGAGGGATATGTTTGACCAGCTCATTCAGTCTTATCGCGCGTGGAAGAACCGGCATGGCGGTGGTGGGGACTGATGAAGCGCATCGTGCTCATCGTCGAGCTCGACCCAGAAGCGCCCCTTGCGTACGTCGAAGAGCTCAGCAGGAAGATAAAAGAGTATAGGTGGGTGGAAGGAGTCACGTGGGAGCTTCAGGACGTGGGCGAGCTCTGAATCTTTGGTTTCGGCATCCTCTCAAGGTTCCACAGCGCGACGAGCGCGTCAATCCTCTCTTTTACCTTTATGACCTTCGCGAGCTCCGCTTTGAGCTCTTCTACCGTGAGCTGGCCCTTCTTAAAGGCAGTCTTAAGCACCTTCACGAGGTCGCTGTTGTAGTCATACTGATATTTCAGGTTCGCTTCTTTGACCGTGAGCTCTATTTCGTCCGGACTGAACTGGAGCGCCTCAAGCTCGGCCCTCAGCTCGTCTTCCGTGATGTAGCCTTCTTTATACATGTTAACAAGCTGTGTGCGCACGCGGTTGCGGTCGTCCTTTGTCTCGTCCGGGCGCTCAACTTTCTGGTACATCACTTCGAGCAGGTCGGCCATCTTCCTGATTAGCGCCTCGTCCCAGCCTTGATTGACCAAATCGCCGATGAACTGCGACTTAGTGATTAAGCCTTTCTTAAAGAGTTGCTTGTAATAGTCGAGCAGGAGGTCGTTTAAATCCTTCTCCTTGTTCATCTTGTATGCTTTGAGCAGGATTTCGGTTTCCTCCTGCGTGAACCGAGCCTCAAGGAGGAGCTGACGCGTCTCTTCCTCGGTGAGGTAACCGTCGCGGTACATGCTGAGGATGGCGTTCCTCAACTGGGTGCGCTCGTCCTGGAAGAGGTTCATAAAGTTAGCTTCGGCGACTTTCTCGACCCAATCGGGGTGGATTCCCGTCATTTTGAAGAGTTTGGCGGCTTCCTCAGTGTCTATGATGCCCCAACGGAGCATGAACCTGATGTCGAGCTTATCGGGCATGCGGTAAATCAGCTCCTCCATGATTTCTCTGTCGCTCTTCGAGATGCCAGGGCGCTTAAACGGCGCGTAGTCCCACCAAACGATGTATTTTCTGAATTCGTCGAGGCTGATGATTCCGCGGAAGTACGCTTCTTGCAACTGCTCGAAGCTGGGCATCCTCCAGTGCACCCACCAATAGGCACGGGCCCACTTCTCGTCGTAGCCTTGCATTTTCATGTATTTGACGAATTCTGCTGGCGCTTCGGGCAACTGCTCCAGCGGGAAGGCTTCCTTAACCACGAAGTCAATCAAATCGCTCGCGGGCGGAATCTGCTGGGTGAGGGCTAGGAATTTGTCCCAGAGTGAGGGCTCGTAGCCGATGTATTTAAGCCATTTTTTAAACTCTTCTTCAGAAATGAGGCCACGCCAGAGCATTTTAGTCAAATCCCAGACTGATGGTTCCTCCCAGTGCGTAGCCCAGTAGAGTTCACCCCAATAGTCGGAATAACCCATCTTTTTGAAGACATCAATGAACGTGTCTTTATCCAAGACTCCGCGCTCTATGAGCGGGAAAATCATCTCTTCCTCAGGGATGCGGGGCGTGCTGATGTAATAGAGCGTGTAGCGAAGCGGAAGGGTCATGAGGGCATAGGTGATGGTTTTGATGAGGTCTTCGCCGATTACGCTAAAGTTTGAGGCTTCCCAAAGTAGGGCCGCGGCGTGGCCGAATCCAAGCTCTTTCAGCGGATGAATCAGTTCTCCAGCGATTATGGCGACGGCGAAAGGTATTGCCATCCCCATGACGCGGAGCACGATGCTCAATGTGTGATTAATGACCTCTGGCGTGCTGTTCGCCTGCTCCCATCCGGGCTTTGTGAGCTCTGTTAGGGCTGAAAACCCCTCCTTAAGCTTCTTAAACACCCACTCCGCTAAGCTCTTTATCTCATCCCACGCGCCTTCCATGACATTCTTTGCGCCGCCGGCTACGTGTTTTCCGAGGTTCAAAAGCCAGTCAAAGACCCTTTCGAGCTGGTCACTGAGAAAACCCGTGAAATCGTGAAAAGCACCACTCACGGTCCCGGTGAGGGCGCTTCCGAGGCCCTCAATGCCATTCACAATCCCTCCGACCACGTCACCGAGCGAGTGAAAGCCTTCCGCGAGCTTCTCGATGAACTTGCCAATCCAATCCGCAACGCCGCCGAGCACGTCGTTTACTCCGCTCTTAACCACCCCAGTGAGCGTGGTTTTGATGTCGGTCCCAAGGTCGCTGAGCTTTTCAGGAAGGCCCTTCACTGCGTCGTGGATTTCCGCGCCGGCCCCCTCAATCCACTTAAACACTGAATCAAAGCCCGAGCGAAGCCAATCCGGCATGACGCCCCAGACGGCCGGGGCGACCTGGTCAATAAGGGGCTTGAGTTCGACGTAGAGGAAGGCTGGACCTGCCATTAGAACCCTCATGAGCTCGCGCCAGGGTGAAGACATGCCCCTCGTCCACTGGTCAGTGAGTCTGAGCACCTCAAAGCCCGTGTCGAGGAATGCTGTCCAAATTTCGTCCCAAACACCACCAAGAGCGCCCGCGACGGTGCTTTTGAAATCCCCGAATATCTCTTTCAGTTTGTCAATTACCCAGTGAATTCCGCCCACAGTCTCCGAATAAAAGTCTTCAAACCATTCTTGGGCGTCTTCGAGGAAGGGGATACCATCAAACACCGTCACGGGCGCTCACCTCCGTCATTTTGGCCATTCGAGCTCAATGTCTTTCAAATCGGGGATAAGGTTCTTGAGGTCTTCGAGGATGCGGTATTTCAGGGTTCTAACGTCGTACTGTTCTTCAGGAATGAAAAGGAAGCGGGGCGGGAAGCCTTCTAGCTGGTACTCTATCTTCTTCAGCTTTCTTGCCTGGCCGAAGGTGGGGAAGATTTCAAACTCTGAGACGCGAAGGATGCGGACTTTCCCGACCTCCATCGCCCCTCACCGCTTCTTTTTCTTCTTCTTGGCTTTGGAAGGCTCAGGGACTGGCGGGGTGAATTCCTCGTCGAGCTCACGAGCCCAGGCCCTAAGCTCCTCGCAAACCTCACAATCGCAGTCAGTCTCAAAGGCTTTGGCCAGGATGTCCATGAAGCGGGCCCTTTTTCTATACTCCTTCAACCAGCGGGGCATT
>Ga0256838_1000846_pt1 | contig 16137 bp, 13 predicted proteins | sample 4571419metaG_FD_185978 | JGI IMG/M metagenome (GOLD analysis project Ga0256838, IMG submission 185978) | Hydrothermal vent microbial communities from Guaymas Basin, Mexico - 4571-419 | ecosystem: Environmental > Aquatic > Marine > Hydrothermal vents | place: Mexico: Guaymas Basin | collected...
CTAGATGTCCTAACTTTTTTGTTTTTATTTTATTTATTTTTGTAAAACAGATGGTATATTCCTAATATATATATTTATTTCTTATTATATTACTTTAAGTTTATAGGGGTGATGAATGTCAGTTATTATATTACTTTAAGTTTATAGGGGTGATGAATGTCAGTTATATTTTATTGCAAAAAAATATAAACTATAATTCTATAGATAGCTTAAGAAATAAGATATTAATATTTATGGTTTTTATATTTATGTTTTTATGTTTTTTAGGATTCTTTTTAGGCAGACTTTTTATTGCTCCTATGAAAGAGTCCATATCTTTGCTTAATAGTTTTATAGAAGATACTACACATGAACTAAATACACCAATTAGTACAATTTTGGCAAATATTGAGTTGATTGAGATGTTTGGAAATTGTGAGAATAAAGAGGAGATGAAAAGAATTGAGATAGCATCAAAAAGCCTTAGCCATATCTATAATGATTTAACATATTTAAAATTAAACCATCAATATAATAGAGTTATCACTAAAGTTAATGTATCTATACTTTTAAAAGAGAGGATTAATTACTTTTTTACTAAAATAGAGGCAAAAAATATTTCTATGAATCTTAATATTGCAGATAATATAGTATATAATATTGATTTAAATGATGCAATTAGAATAATAGATAATCTTATCTCAAATGCAATTAAATATAATAAAAATGGTGGTGAGTTAAATATAAAACTATCAAAATATGAACTGGTAATTAGTGATAATGGTATTGGAATTGCAACACAAGATATTCAGGATATATTTAAAAGGTTTAAAAGAGCTAATAAAAGTGAAGGTGGTTTTGGTATAGGATTAAATATTGTGCATCAAATAGCAGAAGATTATAGATTAAAAATAGAGATTAAATCTACTATAAATATAGGTACAACTGTCATTATAAAACCTCAATTATAAAGGGCGACCATAAAAGATTGCCCCTACAATAATCAAATTCTAATTTAAACTTAATATAAAGTCAAAATGGATAAAATTTATACATTAATGAAAAGGGATAAAATTGAATACTTATGAAGAGATAGAGGAGTTATTATATAATAATGCTGATAGTTTTGAGATTGCAAAAGTTCTTAGAAAACATATAAAGAATTATTTTTCAACGTTAACAGATTCATTTCAAAATTCAACAGGACGAGCATTTTTATTTAAACATACAAAAGAGTTAGATTCTTTTATCTCTTTGGCATATAAAGCAGTTATTCGCAATTATTTTAGAGACTATCAACCATTAAAAAATAATATTCCAATCACTTTAGTGGCTTTGGGAAGTTATGGCAGAGAACAATTATGTGTGCGAAGTGATATTGATATAATGATTGTATATAAGGATGTTAAGGGGTATCAAACTAAAGAAATAGTGGAGCAAATTATTCAACTTTTATGGGATACTAGTCTTAAACTAGGTCATAGAGTACATTCAATTGATGAGCTTTTTGAAGTAAGTAAAACAGATAATACCATTAAAACAGCAATAATTGAGTCAAGATTTATAGATGGTTCAAAACTATTATGGACTAAAACACAAAATAAAATCATTCAAATAGTGGCAGATGAAAAGGTTAAATTTATATCTCAAAAGTTAGAAGAGATGAGAGCTTTTCACAAAAAATATCCAATTAATATGGAGCCAAATCTTAAAGAGGGGATAGGTGGTTCAAGAGATGCAAATAGAGTATTTTGGATTGGTAAAATTTTATATAATGTTAATCAGATTAAACAGTTGCCTCAAGAGATTGTAGATGAAGAGGATTATAGAGAGTTTAGAATAGCATTAGATTTTTTATTTCGTACAAGGTCAGCTCTACATCTAGTTACAAATAAAAAAGAGGATAAGCTAAGACTTGAACTAATCCCTTCTGTCTCTATCTTGATGGGATATGAAGATAATCAAAGTGATCAAATGAAGTTTTCATCTTTGGTTATCACTTCACTTAGAAAAGTAAGATTATATAGTAGTATATGGATAGATAGCCTTGTAAAAGAGGTGGGACTTGAATATAATAATAAAATACACTATTTAGAAAAACCTAATAAAGTCACTAATTTACATACTTTGCTAAAAGTTTTAAATAATAATGACAAAGAACCATTTATTGCACCAAAATCTTTTTTAAAAGAGATTATAGATATAAATCTACCGACAGTACTTGATAATAATATTTATAAAGAGATTAAAGAGATATTTTATCAACCACAAACACATAGTATATTGAATGTATTTCGTTACTCTATGATTTTAGGATATATAATATCTCCTCTTAAAAAGGTGATGAACTTACCACAGTTTGATGGCTATCATAAATATGCAGTTGGTGAACACTCTATGATGACACTTTATAATATTGCTAATATAAGAGATGAAAAACTACTAAAAATATATAATAATCTTAACCGTGATGAACAAGCTTTATTAAAAATGGTGGCACTTTTACATGATTGTGGGAAAGGTCGCCAAACAGAACACTCAATAATGGGTGCAAGTTTATTTAAAGATTTTGCAAAACTTATTAATTTTGATTTAGATATGATAGATATGGGTACAAAGCTAATTTTAAACCATACACTTATGAGTAATGTTGCACAAAAAGAGGATTTATACTCTGACACAACTATATTTAAATTTGTAGCAAAATTTAATAATAGACTATCTCTTGATATGATTTATCTTTTGACTTATGCTGATATGAATGCTGTAGGGAAAAAAATTTATACTAATTTTACATCAAGTTTATTAGAGATTTTATATAAGCAATCAATAGATGCACTAAAACATGATAAGATGATGAGTGATATTGCAAAAAGGGTTAAAAAAGAGGATTTATTAAAAAAGAGTAAACAGTTTAAATCGCTTACAAAAAGTGTTCAGAAAAAGATTTTATCCATCCCCTCAGATTTACTATTTTTAAAATATAAGCAAGATAAAATTATAGATATAGTTCAAAATGCAATTAATTTAAAAGAAGATTGGTATAGAGTGACAAACGATAAATCTCTGACTATAGAGGTAATTAGAAAAGATGATTTAAATTTAAGTTATCTATTAAAACAATTATCATATTTGCAACTTATAAATATGGATATTTTTAAACTCTATAATGACCAAAATAAATATTTTAAGATTGATTTTTTAGAAAAAGTAGAAGATGATTTTATTCCAACTATTAAAAATTATATAGAGATTGCACTAAAAGATAAAAAAGCTGTGAGAACTAAAAAAGTGGTATTAAAAAAAGATGATATAACAATCAATTGTGAACATTCTAATATGTATGCAACTTTAAAAATAGTATCAAAAGATATTAATGGATTGATGGTATATTTTATTGGAATTTTTGATAGCCTTGGTATTGATATTGTTTCAGCTAAAATCCATACTGCTAAAAATAGAATTGAAGATCTATTTTGGATAGAAAAAAATGGTAACTTTTGTCATAACAAAGAGATGATTTTAAAGGAATTAACAAAGAATGAGATAATATAGTTCAACTATACTCATTTTTAGATTCCGTGTCAAGCACGGAATGACAAACATCAAGCACGGAATGACGAAATCTTCTGAAAATGATGGTTGTTTGTCATTCTGAACTTGATGGTTGTTTGTCATTCTGAACTTGATTCAGAATCTCTTTAACCTCTATATCTTTGATAGAAAAATCATTTTTATTTAGTTTATAGTGATTAATTTGGCTATTTGATTTGATTGCTTTATTAATTGGTGTGATATATATTCTATTGATTGGTGTCGGTCCAAATATTGTGATTGATGGAATATTTAAACCCCATGCCATATGAGTTGGACCTGTATCGTTTCCAATTAAAAGTTTAGAGTGATAAATTATCTCTTTTAGTTCATTTAAATTTACTTTTGGAAGAGATTCTAAATACTCAGATTGTTCTTGCATCCACAAAGCTTTTTGATATTCCTCTTTGCTACCCCACGAAATATAAGTTTTTATTTTTAAAATATTAGCAATCTCAACAAATTTTTCTTTTGGATAATTTCTGCTTTCCCAAGTTGAACCGATAACGAAAATATTATAATCTTCTTTTAAATTTATCTTATTAAAGCCACTCTTAAAAAATAGAAATCTATCTTTATCTATTATATCTTTAGAAGTTGGATCTATATTAAATGCTTCACAGATCACTTTAATATTTCTATCAATTGTATTTGAATCATAACTGATATTTATTTTTTTATTATAAAACCAACTAGCAATTCCTTCTCTAATAGAACTTTTATTAAATCCTATAATTTTACTATTTTTATTTGATATTAGTTTTGAGACTATTGCAGATTTTAAAAGTCCTTGAGCATCTATCACAAAATTATAATTATTTTTAGAATATTTTTTTATTAATTTTATTTGAGAGAAGATTTTAGATTTATCTTTTTTAATAGATTTTAAATTTAAGCTTAAGATATTATTAATATTTGGATTATTTTGTAATACTTCGGCAAAGCTCTTTTCAACTATCCAATCTATTTTAGAATTTGGAAAACTTTTTTTTAGAAACTCTAGTGCTACCATACTATGAATAATATCACCCATAGCAGATAGTTTAATAATAGCAATCTTCAAAAATATCCTTAACTCTATCTTTAGTTTTTTAATACAAAAACATTCTACTCTTTTATATCTCAATAGTATCTAAAATTATTGGATAATTTGATATTTTATCTAAATTTAATTCACCTTTAAGTATAATCTAGCAAAATTATAATATAAAATTCTATTGAAAATAAATTAAAAAAGGTTTGCCTATGAGAGATCTCTTTACTGCTTTTAAAGATAATTGTGGATTTGGACTTTTAGCGTCTATCGATAACACTCCATCACATAAAAATTTGGAAGATGCGATAATATCGTTATCTAGAATGATGCACAGAGGAGCTGTTGCTGCTGATGGAAAAAGTGGAGATGGTAGTGGATTATTGCTATCAATTCCAAAAAAGTTCTTTGCTTTAGAGCTAAAAAAAGACGGAATTACTCTTCCTGAAAAATATGCTGTAGCTATGGTATTTTATAAAGATGAGAGTAATTTAGATATTATTCAAGAGATTTGTGAAAACAATGATTTAAAAGTGTTTTATAAAAGAGAAGTGCCTGTTGATACGGATGCTTTAGGTGTTCAAGCAATTGAGAGTTTACCAAAAATGGTACAACTTTTTGTAACCCCAAACTCTTTGATTGGAACAAGAAGATTTGATGCATTAATTTATCTATCAAGAAAAGAGATAGAGTTTAAACTTGAGAATAATAATGATTTTTATATTCCATCATTTTCAACAGAAGTGATATCATATAAAGGTCTTGTTATGCCGACGCATATTAAGCATTTTTATAAAGATTTAAGTTCTACTGATTTTGAAATATCTTTTTGTCTATTTCACCAAAGATTTTCAACAAATACACTTCCTCAATGGAAACTAGCTCAACCATTTAGAACTATCGCACACAATGGAGAGATAAACTCAATCACTGCAAATAGATTTAATGTTATGGCAAAAGCTGAAGATATGAAAAGTGATGTATTTAATGATGATGAGATGAGTAGATTAGTTAATATTATTCAGTCTCAAATGAGTGATAGTGCAAGTGTTGATAACTTTTTTGAATTTTTAAATGTTAATGGCGTTGATTTCTTTAAAGCAGCAAGAGCAATGTTCCCTGCTCCTTGGCAAAATGCACCTCATATGGATGCTGATTTAAGAGCATTTTATGAATATACAAGTACATGTTTTGAACCATGGGATGGACCAGCTGCTGTAAGTATGACTGATGGAAGATACATAGGTTGTGTATTAGATAGAAATGGTCTTAGACCAGCAAAATATATTATTACAAAAGATAATCGTATTTTAATTGCCAGTGAGTATGGTGTTTTAGATATTGATGAAGATGATATTGTTGAAAAGGGTAGGTTACAATCTGGTGAGATGATAGGGATTGACCTTAAATATGGAAAAGTTCTTAAAAGTAATGATATTGATGATTATCTAAAAACAAAAGAGCCTTATGGTGAATGGTTAAATGAGAATATGACATATCTTCAAGAGCATATGGATAATCCATTCAGTAAAGTTACTGAGATTCCAAAAGGTGTTTTAGAAGCAAAACAGAGATATTTTAATATTACTCATGAGGTTATAGATCAAGTAATTGAACCTATGATTAAAGAGGGTAAAGAATCTACAGCATCTATGGGTGATGATACTCCTCTTGCTGCATTTTCAAATACTCAAAGAAATTTTTCAGATTTCTTTAAGCAAAAATTTGCTCAAGTTACAAATCCACCAATTGACCCAATTAGAGAAAAAGTTGTTATGAGTCTTAATAGTGGTTTTGGAGAGATTAGAAATATTTTAAATGATGATTCTAATCATGCAAAAAGACTTAAAAATTCATCACCTATCCTTTCTGCTGAAAATTTAGAGATAATTTTAGATTTTGGTAATGAGTCTGATCCTAAATATGAAGAATCATACAAAGCTAAAATGTATAATACATCTTTTGGTGATTCATTAGAAAACTCATTAAATATTCTTGTAGAAAATATTCTAAAAGATATTATAGATGATGGTATTAGAACAGTTGTTTTAGATGATAGAATATTAGATAGTGAAGTTAAAATTATGCCAATGCTTATGGTTGTTGGTCGTGTAAATCAATATCTTTTGGAAAATAAAGTTAGACATTTAGCAACAATTATTGTATCTTCGGGAGAGGTTTATGATTCTCATATGGCTGCATCTATGATAGCATTTGGAGCTTCGGCGATATATCCATATATGTTATATAAAACGGTTTTAAAGGTTACAGAGAGAAAAGGTGTAGAGGTTGAGATTGCTCCTTTACTTAAAAAAGTAAGAAAAGCTTTAGATTCTGGTCTTTTAAAAATTATGTCAAAGATGGGAATTGCTACAATTGCTAGTTATAGAAACTCTAAATTATTTGATATTATTGGTCTTGATAAACAAATTGTAAATGATTGTTTTGATGGTGCATTTAGCCTTCTAAATGGTTTAGGATATAGTGATATTCAAGAAAGAATAGAGTTAATTCATAAGAATTCTTATTGCGATAAGATAAAAAATAGAATATATCCACTTAATATTGGTGGTTTTTATAAATTTTTAGAGGGTGGAGAATATCATGATTATTCCCCCTCTGTTGTTCATGCAATTCATAGATTATCCGAAACAGGTAAAAAAGAAGATTTTGATATTCTAAAAGATTTAATAGAAAATAGAGATAAAAAGTTTATTAGAGATTTCTTTGATTTAAATAGTGATAAAAAGTCTATCTCATTAGATGAAGTTGAACCAAAAGAGGCAATATTTAAAAGATTTGTAACTGCTGCTATGAGTTTAGGTTCAATCTCTCCAGAAGCTCATGAGTGTTTAGCCGAAGCTATGAATACAATAGGTGGTATGAGTAACTCTGGTGAAGGTGGAGAAGATTCTGCAAGATTTAACACAATTAAAAACTCTAAAATTAAGCAAATTGCATCAGGTAGATTTGGTGTAACTCCTGCTTATCTTAGAAGTGCAGATGAACTTCAAATCAAAGTGGCTCAAGGTGCAAAACCAGGTGAAGGTGGACAACTTCCAGGGCATAAAGTTACAAAATTAATTGGAAGATTAAGACATACAATCCCTGGTGTAACTTTAATCTCTCCCCCTCCTCATCATGATATTTATTCTATAGAAGACTTATCACAGTTAATTTTTGATTTAAAACAAGTTAATCCAGATGCAACAATTGCAGTTAAACTAGTATCAACAGCTGGTGTTGGAACAATTGCAGCAGGTGTTGCAAAAGCTTATGCAGATAAAATTATTATCTCTGGAGCAGATGGTGGAACAGGTGCAGCACCTATTGGTTCTGTAAAATTTGCAGGTAATCCTTGGGAACTTGGTTTAATTGAAGCACATAATGCTCTTAAAGCTAATAATCTTAGAGGTCAAGTGCATCTTCAAACAGATGGTGGACTTAAAACAGGTCTTGATGTTGTAAAAGCAGCAATGTTTGGTGCTGAAAGTTATGCATTTGGAACAGGAGCATTAACAGTTATTGGGTGTAAACTTCTCCGTATTTGTCATCTTAACAGATGTACTGTTGGTATCGCTACTCAAGAACAAAGACTAAGAGAACACTACACTGGAACGGTAATAAAAGTTATCAATTATTTTACTCTTTTAGCAAATGATGTTAGAGAGATATTAGCTCATTTAGGATATAAAAGTATAGAAGATATTGTTGGACGAAGTGATTTATTAAAAGTTATTGATGATGAATTTGCCAAAAAATTTAATTTTGAAAATTTAATTTATAGATTAGATGGAGTTGATACTCAGCAAGTTAAATTTAATGAGCCTTATGATAAAAATGAATTTGAGATTGATGTTCTTAAAGAGGCAATGAGTGCAATCAAAAAACCTAGTGATCCAATTATTATTCATAGAGATATTGCAAATGTAAATAGAAGTTTTGGAGCTAGAATATCTGGTGAAATTGCTAAATATTATGGAGATAAAGGTCTTCCTGAAAATACTATTGATATTCGTCTAACTGGTACTGCTGGTCAATCTTTAGGTGCATTTTTAAGTAATGGTGTTTCTATTCATATCAAAGGTGCTGGTAATGATTATATCGGTAAAGGTATGAGTGGTGGTAGAATTGTAATTGCATCTGAAAAAGAGGGTGGTGACAATTATTCTCTTGGTGGAAATACATGTCTTTACGGTGCAACTGGTGGAAAGTTATATATTAATGGTCAAGTTGGTGAAAGATTTGCAGTAAGAAACTCTGGAGCAATTGCAATAGTTGAAGGTACTGGTGATCATCCTTGTGAATATATGACAGGTGGTGTTATTATAATCTTAGGTAAAACAGGGGTAAACTTTGGAGCTGGAATGACAGGTGGTGTTGCATTTGTACTTGATACAGAACATGAGTTTATAGAAAATATAAATCAAGGTTTAGTAGAAGCTAGAAGAATTGATACTGATGGTACAGATATAGAGAGATATTATCTGAAAAAGCTTTTAAAAGATTACTATAAAGAGACAAATAGTAAAAAAGCTAAAGATATTTTAGATAACTTTAGAATTTCTATTAGAGATTTTTGGCTTGTAAGACCAAAAGATATGAAGATGCCTTTACAAATTGAGGATGGAGAGTAGTATGCAAAAGTTTTTTGAATTAGATAGAATAGACGCAAAAAAAAGAGATGTAGTTGAAAGAGTAAAAGATTACAACGAGATATATGAAGTTTTTAGACCTTTAAAAGCAGAAGAACAAGCAGAGAGATGTGTTCAGTGTGGTGATCCATACTGTCATAATAAATGTCCTTTACATAATCTTATCCCTCAATGGCTTAAATCAATAGCATCAAATGATTTGGAATTAGCTTTTAATCTTTCAAATGAGCCATCACCTTTTCCTGAAGTGATGGGAAGAATATGTCCTCACGATAGACTTTGTGAGGGTGACTGTACTTTAAATGATGGTCATGGAGCAATCACAATCGGTTCAATTGAAACATTTATTAGTGAAGATGGATTTAAAAATGGTCTTAAACCAAGATTTTCAGATGAAAAGGTTGGTAAAAAAGTAGCAATTATTGGAGCTGGTCCTGCTGGACTTTCCGTTGCAACATTTTTACTTCGTGAAGGTGTTGATGTAGAGATATTTGATAAGCAAAATAGAGCTGGTGGATTGATGACTTATGGAATTCCTGGTTTTAAATTAGATAAGAGTATTATCGCTAGACGAGTTGATTTTTTAAAAGAAGCTGGAGCTAAATTTACTCAAAACTGTGAAGTTGGTAAAGATATTTCATTTAAAGAATTGGAAGAAAATTATGATGCTATATTTATTGGAACTGGAGCTACAAAAGGTAGAAAATCAGGTTTAAAAGGTGAAAATGCTGAGAACTGTTATTTATCAATGGAGTTTTTAACAATTATTCAAAAGAAACTTTTTAATGAAGAGTGTGAACTTCAAGTAAATGTAAAAGAGAAAAGAGTTATAGTTATTGGTGGTGGAGACACTGCTATGGATTGTGTCAGAACATCTTTAAGAGAAAAAGCAAGAACTGTAAAATGTTTATATAGAAGAGATTCAGAAAATATGCCAGGAAGTAAAAAAGAGTACATTAATGCAAAAGAGGAGGGGGTTGAATTTGAATTTTTCTCATCTCCAAAATCTTTAGTTTTAAATAAAAAAGGTGAAATTAAATCTATCAATATGATTAAAACAAAACTTACTAATCCTGATAATTCAGGAAGAAGAAAAGTTGAAGAGATTGAAGGTAGTGAATATAATCTTAAAGCTGATATTGTTATTTTTGCTTTAGGTTTTGATTCTGTTGAATATCCATTCTTTAATGAAAATGGTATTGAAGTTGATAAATGGGGTGGAGTTAAGGTAGATAAAAACTATCAAACAACAAAAGCTGGTGTTTATGCAGGTGGTGATTGTCATCGTGGAGCAGACTTAGTTGTAACTGCTGTTTATGATGGTAGAGAAGCTGCGAAAGCGATAGTAGAATCATTTAGATAATAAATATCTTGCAAAACTCGGAACTGGTGTTTGAGCTTCCAGATTTTAGTGAGGCTGAAGCCATCACTTCCGATAAATTTTGCAATAAGTCTAATAAATATTATTAAAGGATAAGAGATGAATTTTAGTAATCTATTTGGAAGTATGAAAATAAAAACACAAGAACCAGTAGAGAATCATTGGATTAAATGTCCTAAGTGTCTCTCATTGATGTACTATAAAGAGATAGAGGCAAAACATAGTGTATGTCCTAAGTGTAATCATCATTTTAGAATTGATGCAGACAAAAGAATATCCTCTATTTGTGATAAAAATAGTTTTGTAGAGTATGATAGTAATTTATCTCCTATTGATCCTCTAAAATTTACAGATAAAAAAAGTTATAAAAAAAGATTAGACGAAGCTAAAGCAAAAACAAATGGCAGAATATCATCTGTAGTAAGTGGTAGTGCTACAATTAATGATTTACCTATCGAATTGGTTGTATTTGACTTTGCATTTATGGGTGGAAGTTTAGGTTCTGTAGAGGGTGAAAAAATTGTTAGAGTTATCAATCGTGCCATAAAAAAGAGATGTGGAGTAATTATTGTTAGTGCTAGTGGTGGTGCAAGAATGCAAGAGAGTACTTATTCACTTTTGCAAATGAGTAAAACCTCTGCTGCTTTAAACAAACTTCATCAAGAGGGTTTACCTTATATATCTGTTTTAACTGATCCCACAATGGGAGGAGTTAGTGCATCTTTTGCAATGCTTGGAGATATAATTATTGCTGAACCTGATGCATTAATTGGTTTTGCAGGTCAAAGGGTTATTAAACAAACTGTTGGTGTTGATTTGCCAAAAGGTTTTCAAAGAGCTGAATTTTTGATAGAACATGGTTTAATAGATATGATAGTTGATAGAATAGAGATGAAAGAGACTTTATTTGATTTGCTAACTCTCTTTGATAATAAAGAATTAGAATTAGAAGATAAAGTTATAGAAGAAAAGGTTATGGAAGAAGAAAATATCTTAGACCAAGAGATGGCACAAGAGTCTTAATATGGAACTTTATGCACTAGTTGATAGAGATGCTTTAGATAAAAAGGGTATATCTCTTGAAAAAATTATACAGAGAATAAACACTTTAAAAGCGCCTATTTTACAATACCGTGCTAAAAATCTATCTACAAAAGATAGAATTAGAGATTTACAAATAATCTCTTCATTTTATAGTGGAAAGATTATTATTAATGATGATATTAATGCAATCAGTTATTGTGATGGGTTACATATTGGACAAGATGATATAAAAAAGTTTAATTTAGATTATGATAAAGCTATTAAAATAATAAGAGAAAAAATAGGTCATAAATTATTAGGACTTAGCACTCATAATCTCTTAGAAATAGTAGAAGCTAATGCACTAGATTTAGATTATATTGGACTTGGTGCATATAGAGCCACAACAACTAAAAAAGATGTTAATATCAAAGGGGATAATCTTTTAAAAATTGCTAAACACTCCGAACATAAAGTTGCACTTATTGGTGGTGTTAAATTAAATGATAAATTTGATAATAAACTTATAAGCTATCGTGTTGTTGGTAGTGATTTGTATCGTAAAGGGACTTAAAATAGATATGGATAATATAGAGATGTCAAATAAATTACAGATATATTATATAGAGAGTATGGATTTAGAAAATAGTGATTATTTAGAAAATAATATATATTCTAATATGGATTGTAATTATTATTGGAGTGATAATTGGTCAAAAGAGTTTTATATAGAACTTGCTTATGCTGGTTTTATAACAATTACAACAGAAAATGATGAATCTACACTACTTCTTTTACCTGAAATGCAATTTGGTTATTCTATACTAGACTTTAAAGATCTGCACATATCAAAAAAAGTTAGATCTTTAATAAGAAAAGATAATTTTATTTTTACTGTTAATAAAAATTTTAATGAAAACTTAGAATTTATTGTAAATCATCATTCTGATAATTGGTTATATGGTAAATATATTACTCTCTTAGAAGAGTTATTGATACATAAAGATACAAAAAGAAATTTTAAACTCTTATCAATTGAACTTAGTTGTAAAGAGACCAATAAAATAGTAGCTGGTGAAATAGGCTATGCAATAGGTAACACATATACTAGCCTAACAGGGTTCTATTCAAAAGATAAAAAATATAATAACTATGGTAAATTACAGTTAGTACTTTTGGCAAAACTCCTTGAAAAAAATAATTTTACATTTTGGAATTTAGGTCACCCTTATATGGATTATAAAAACTCTTTAGGTGCTAAAATATATTCTCGTGACGAGTTTTTAAAAAGATGGATAGAAGCTAGGGACTGATTAATGGTTAATAATCTTTATTTATTATGAAAAATTGAAACATCTATATATTCATTAAAAAGTATTCTATATGGACTATTTGATAAACTTAGGATTAAAATATAAATAACCTCCATTTGCCCCTACAAAAAGGTTGATTAGCCGTAGGGATATCCCTCAATGTCAATGAAATAAGGATTATTATGCTTTTGGACACGGTGCTTTTAGCTCCGTATATTAGGGAGAGGCTAAAGCCATCTCGTCCAAAAAAAACCTTCTTTCATTAGCATTGGGCTTTAACCTCACAAAAAGCTGGAAGCTTAAGCATTAGTTCCGAGTTTTTAAAGGTATTAATATTTTTGAATTATATGCTAAATCTTCAGAGAGTAGTTTATTACTGAAAATATCTATTTATCACATCTTCCCTTTTAAACTTTAATTTAAAAGATAAACTTTTACACAATAAATTCACAATTATAGGATATTATTTTAATATCTTAAATTAAGGAAATTATTAATGACAAAATTTACAAAATTAGCAGTTGCAGCTCTATTTGCATTTGCAGTATTAGGTACAACAGCATCTGCTGATGCAGCTAAAGGTCAAAAACTTTATAGTAAAAAACTAAAAAGTGCATGTGGACAAACAGGGGGTAAATTTTCTGCTAAGCATACACAAGATGAGTGGGAAGCAATCAAAGAAGCTGGTAAAATGGTAGAAGAGATTAATAAAATATGTCCAAAAGCTAAAGATTTATTTAAAGCAAAATGGTCTAATGATATTTATGACTTCGCTTATGAATTTGCTTCTGATTCAGGTAATGTACCAAGCTGTTAATTGTTGGTGCTAAACAATAATAATTAAACAATAAAATTAATAATACAACAAGGAATTAAAATGAAAAAATTTGCTATCTCTATGTTATTCGCTTCTGCTACTTTATTAATGGCTGATGGTGCTGCTGCTTATGCTAAATGTGCTGGATGTCATGGTGCTAAAGGTGAGAAAAAAGCTCTTAATAAATCTGCTATAATTGGTGGTCAAGATGCTGCTAAAACTATTGAACAATTAAATGGTTACAAAGCTGGTACTCTTAATACTCATGGTATGGGTGGAGTTATGAAAGGTCAAGTTGCATCTTTAGATGACGCTGGAATCAAAGTATTAGCTGATTATATCGCTGGATTAAAATAAGTTTTATTTATTCTAATTGACGGGTTTTAATACCCGTCACTCTTTTATAATTAATTCATCTTTATTCTTACGCCCACATTACCCAAAAAGTAATTTGTATTACTACTTGATATTATATCTTTACCTTCAACTATAAAATTCATATTTTTATTAATTTCAAATTCAAGACCAGCACCAAAAGAAGCGTAAATACCACTTTCATTCTCTGCAATCACACCATCATCAAATGCTTGATAACCGACACCTGCCAATATAAATGGCGAAATAGCAGAATTTGAATCTAAATCCCAAAGTGCATTAGCACCCACTCGTAAAATAGATGTACTTCCAAAACCATTATAATCATGCTCATCACTATAATCAAGCGCTAACTGTAATCTATGTATTAAAAAATCATCAATATTATTACCTCTACTGAAATCAACTCTTAGACCATAAGTATAGTCATTATCCAAATTTGTATCATCTGAATTATATGTGCCACCTACAACAGGTGTAAATGAAAAGCTACTATCATTTGCAAAACCATAAATACTTAATAACCCCATTAAAAGTAATTTTCTCATATTTCCCTCCTTAATTAATATTAATTTGTATTACATTATATAATCATTCTTATTAAAATTAATAGTATTTAATATAAATAAATCTATATTTTATCTAGAATACGAATTCTAGTCTCTTTTTTAACTTTTAATTTTTTATATTCTTTCTGAACATTTATAGATATAGTTTAAATCCACAAGTTTGAAGCTTTTCATCAACAGAACCTGCAACCTCTTGATATTTAACTTCTATAATAAAAATTGTATTATTGTGTATCACATAAATAGCATCATCTGGAAGAAGCCTTTTTGACAAAATAGTAGTCCAATCTACTCCTAATGTTTCTAAGTATCTATATAGTTCATGTTTTTTAAATGATTCTGCAATAAGACATTCATTGTAGAAAATATCAAATCCCATTGATTGTCTTTTGCTATTCAATGGTTTTAAAGTACACGAATACCCTTGTACATTATTATGTAGATAAGTGACTATATCAAAACTATACCTTCAAAATGAATACCAGTTTGTGTATTTCCTCCACCAATGCCACCTCTTACCATATTTTATTCCTTATTACAACTTCATTTATTTTTCCACGACCACTACTTTTACTATTAATAAATCTATTAGCTTGAACAAAATTTATATCATATCTTGCATACAAATTTTTTATAAAATCTGTATCAGAATTACTATGCAAAACAAAGCAATCATTTTTATCTAATTCTTTAAATATAGTAAATAACTCTTTTTGCTTATCATCTAAAAAATAATTTGAATCATAAGCTGTAAAACTTGAAGTTTCATTTAATGGATAATATGGAGGATCAAAATAAACTAAATCATTTTTATTTATATTATTTTTTATTTTATCAAATGATTTATTTAAAATAATAGCATTCTGCAATGCTTCACTTGCTCTTAAAATTGTATCTCTATCTGCTATATTTGGATTTTTATAACTTCCAATTGGAGTATTAAAATATCCTTTTCTATTTACACGATAAAGTCCATTAAAACAGATTTTATTAAGATAAATAAATCTTGTAGCTCGTTGAATATCTGATAAACTTTTGAAATCTTCTTGCCGATCTAATTCTCTAATTTGATAATAAAATTCTTTATTATGTTTCTTTTTAAACTCTTCAAGATTATTTATAAGTTCATTAGGACTATTTTTAACGATAAGATATGTATTTATCAATTCAGCATTAATATCAGAGATATATACTTTTTTATCTTTTAATAAACCTTGTGAATATAGTTCAAAAAATACTGCTCCACCACCTAAGAAAGGCTCATGATAATTATCCGACATTCATCACCCCTCTAAACTTAAACTAATATAAAACAACTAATCATAAAACTCTTCATAATCATCCCCTAAGCACTCCAAAATAATCTCATGATTTTCATTAAAATAGTCCAATTGAGTC
>Ga0256838_1000847_pt1 | contig 16123 bp, 13 predicted proteins | sample 4571419metaG_FD_185978 | JGI IMG/M metagenome (GOLD analysis project Ga0256838, IMG submission 185978) | Hydrothermal vent microbial communities from Guaymas Basin, Mexico - 4571-419 | ecosystem: Environmental > Aquatic > Marine > Hydrothermal vents | place: Mexico: Guaymas Basin | collected...
CGGCACCGCGGCCCCGGTGCGGTGGGCGGAACTTCCTCGGGAGTGCCCCGAGAGCCCCCGACCCCCTCGCCGTGAGGGAGTAGAAAAGGGAAAATAAAAAGGTTTGGCTCATTTCTTCTTTCTGGCCTTGGCTACGGGTTTTCTCCTCAACCTCCTTGGAAGCTCCCTGTTCTCGATGAACCTTGGAAGTTTCGGCCGCTTAAACCTGCCAAGGGGAGACTTTCTCTTCGGCTTGGGCCTAACCCTGGGCTTCCGGGCCCTCTCCCAGGGACTGACGTACCCCTCCTCCTCACGGGATCCCAGAAAGATGCCCGCTGCCAGGATAACTACAACAATAACCGCCAGAACGACAATCACATAAGTCACTGAGCTACCCTTTCCCCCACCACCGGTCTGGGAACTCGTGTTCATTGACGACGTCGATTCTGTGGAAACTGGCCTTGGAGGCACTTTCACGATGCCGGTTTTGGTATCGAAGGTTTTTCCATCCCCCAAAAGCATAAAGCTGTACTCAACCGTCGAGTTCCATGCCAGCTGAAAATCAAAGCTCTCGACGGTGGTGCCCGGTCTCAGCAGCAAACTCTTGGAGTCAGAGTAGAGGAGAACACCGTTGGAGGTCAGGTTGTAGAGGAGCCTAACCTTCATGGAAATGTCGTTTGGGTTCGTGATATTCACTTTAAGTCTCAGGGTACTTCCGTTTAACTCCCTTCCCAAACCGGCTATGAATGGATAACCCAAGACCCTGTAGGTTCCCGTTGTATTAGCAAGAGAAACGTTATCGTGATAAAGTTCCATCATGAACATTAGCTCCCCGGTTTTCTTTGTGGGCAGGTCTACCCCCACAACCTGAGCCCCGGGATGTAGGGAGAGGGGAATAACCTTGGAAAGCACGAGGGAATCATCCCCCCAAACCGTGACGTTGAGGTTGGCCTCCAGTTCCCTCTCAGAGAGCACGGTAACGTATGCCTTCAGATCATCCCCTAGAAGAACGGAGTCTCTGCTCAGGGAAACGTTAATGTAATCGATGCCAGTGGAGACGTGAATAACACGCCAGAAATATTCCTTGCCCCGTATGGACGAAACCGTGAAGGTTACGTTGTAGTCACCGCTTCTCCAGTTCCATTCGACGGGGATTCTCCTCTCGATCTTAACAGTGCCAGGAGAGATCACTGAATGGCCGGTGGCGGTGTAGACAAGCTCACCCGTTGGGAGAAAGGTAACGTTGGTCCAGTGGACGAAGCCAGTTGGAGTGTTCCCAATGTTCTCTACTGTCGCCCTCAAGACGAGGGTTTCACCGTTAAAGGGATCAGGGGAGGGTGCGTTAGGCCTCTGAAGGATGTAAAGCCGGGCAGACTTTAGAACTATCGGGTTGTCACTGACACGAAGGGGCACCTTAAGGATGAGATCGTGGAGGGAACCGTCCTCAGCCATGCCCCTGAAGTGGAGAATCAGGCTGTAAAATCCGGGAGCAACGTTTGAGGAAACGGAAATGTTGAAGGGAAGCTCCTGGGATTCGCCGGATTTCCAGTTCTTAAAGACAGTGTAGATTGGGGTGAAGTTTATCAGATCCTTCGGAAGGCCCGAGACGGTGTATTCGATGTAAACCACGGCTGTGAAGTTGAAGGGGGCTTCGTTGATAACTTCAATCGAATCGGATAAGAACTCCCCCGAGAGAACCGTTATTACATCCCTCGTAGTCAGGGAGGGATTATCGCTGGATGAAACCAGTGGAAGGGAGAATAGCGCCGTAAAGAGCACGATCAAAGTTAAAAACCCGAGCGAACGCATAGCCATCACCACCTTCGAGACTGATATGATAGGAGTGACCCGACTTAAAAATATTTCGAGGGTTTAGAATAATCCCTAAAGGTTTGAGATACTTGCGTACATTAAAAAGAGGCCCGTCATGACCAGAACGAGGGAGAAAAGAAGTCCCAGACGGTATATCATGTTGGAGCGAAAGTGCCGAAAAACAATGGCATGGATGGTAAGGAGCATGAGCCCATAGAGAAAGGCAAAGATCCCCAGTGCGATCCGGACGTCTATCCTCAGGATGAACAGGATGCCCAGCACAGCCCCCGCAAAAACGGTTATATGGGGTATCGTGAAGAAGTAGTAATCCCTCAGGATCCTCGTGTTTTCGTCCATCTCCATCACTCCGATATAAACGCATACGTTGTCGTGGTTGGGAGACGCCTTCTGATCCGGGGCAGGAGGTATCTGGGATACAGGGCCTCGGTCCTCTCGTTCAGGGGATCGTACTCACCAAGGATCTCATCGATTACCCTGACCTCCAATCTCCCCCTGACACGGAAGTAGCCCCGGTTAAGGGTGCTTATCTCAAGGATTATCGGGAGCTTAAGAAGTCTTGACTCATCTCCCAGGAGGGAGGCAAGGTACAAGAGCTCGTCCCTCCTGAAGTGATGATCGCTTCCATCCCTCAGGGTTACCCTTGGATCCTTCATATCGAGGAGCTCCCCAAGGGCAACCCTCCTCCGCGGCAGGTGAAGGTTAACCCTGAATATCTCCCTCTGGAGTATCTCCTCGGCGGTCGGCATGGTGATATAGAGGGGCCTTTAACTGAAAAACTTTGGTAAACACAAAAATGTCTATTTTTGACATAAAGATGATATTGATAAACAAATTTAACTCAAAACCTGTTCCTGCCCCAGAATTTTGCCGTTCTGACAAAAATTCATTCAAAAAGGTTAAATAGGTCATATCTTTCAGAAAATGCGTCATGATAATGAACATACATTCATAAAGGTGGTGCAAAAATGAACGAAATAAAGGGCCTCAGGGGAACCACTGAGGCACTCCCGATGGAGAGACCGAGGCCACACTTCATCCAACTGGTTTTCGTGGACATAAACGGCATTCCAAAGGGGATGGAGATCCCGATAACAAGATACGAGGAGGCAATCGAGGAGGGCATAGCCTTCGATGGCTCCTCGATTGCCGGGTTTCAGGGGATAGAGGACAGTGACCTCCTTTTCAAAGCCGATCCAAGCACCTACGCTGAAGTTCCCTGGGAGGGTATAGCGAGGGTCTACGGCTACATCTACAAGGATGGAAAGCCCTACGGGGCTGACCCGAGGGGAGTTCTTAAGAGGGCCCTCGAGATGCTTGAAAAGGAGGGGTTTAATGCATACATCGGGCCAGAGCCCGAGTTCTACATCCTAAAGAAGAACGGAACCTGGGAGCTCCACATACCTGACATCGGGGGCTACTTCGACCTCGTGGCCCTTGACAAGGCGAGGGAGCTGAGGAGAGAGATAGCCCTCTACATGCCGGCCTTTGGTCTCATTCCCGAAGTGCTCCACCACGAGGTTGGAAAGGCTCAGCACGAGATTGATTTCCGCTACGACGAGGCACTCAAGACGGCCGATAACATCGTGAGCTTCAAGTACATCGTCAAGGCCGTCGCTGAAATGCGCGGTTTACACGCTACGTTCATGCCGAAGCCCCTCTACGGCTATCCGGGCAACGGGATGCACCTCCACATAAGCCTCTGGAAGGACGGAGAGAACGTTTTTATCGGCGAGGACGGGCTGAGCGAAACGGCGCTTCACTTTATGGCGGGAATCCTCAAGCACGCGAAGGCCCTAACAGCGCTGACTAATCCAACCGTAAACAGCTACAAGCGCCTCGTTCCAGGCTATGAAGCACCGGTTTACATCAGCTGGGGTTACAAGAACAGGAGCACACTAATTCGCGTCCCGGCCTTTTCTGGAAACGGGGCCAGGATAGAGTACCGCTGTCCCGACCCGAGTGCCAACCCATATCTGGCCATAGCCGCCGTACTCATAGCAGGCCTTGATGGAATCAAGAGGAAGCTCGAGCCAGAGGCATACGTCGAGACCAACGTTTACGAAATGAGCGAAGAGGAGAGGAACAAAGCTGGAATCGAGACCCTGCCAGGAAGCCTCGGAGAAGCTTTAGAAGAGCTCAGAAGGGACAAAATAATCAAGGAAGCGCTGGCCGGGGCATACGAGAACTTCATAGCCTACAAAGAGAGGGAGTGGAGTGAATACGTTGCATACATTGAAAGCAGGGAGCTTCCACTGGAGACTAAGAAGGTCACCGAATGGGAGCTGGAGAGATACTTTTACATCTGAGCCCTCCCGTTCCTCCCTTCCCTCAAGTGCACGAGGACCGAGGCCCCTATTATGAGAGCCCCACCAAGGAGCTGGAGTGGGGTAAGCTTCTCCCCAAAGAGAAGGTACGCGAGGACTATCGCCACCACCGGCTCAACGGTCGCCACTATACTGGCCCTGCTGACCTCGACTTCCTTGAGGGCGTGGTTGTAAAGGGTGTAACCAAGGAAAGTCGGGAAGAAGGCCAGACCGAGGAGGTAGGGAATAGCACCTGTCGGAACGGAGAACTTCGAAAAGGGGGCTAGGAAGAGCAGGCCGAAGAGCAGGGTCATGAAGAGAACCCTCTCGGGCCTCTCGTTTCTGACACCGAACTTGGCCAGGACTCCATAGAGGGCATAGGTGAAGCCCGTCGCTATTCCCGTAAGGAGTGCAACGTTGCTCACCTTGAAGTCCACGTTTCCCGCAACTAGGATGACCCCCACCAAAACCATTACCAGAGCGGTTATCTTCTCAGCAGTTATAGGTTCCCTGAAGATCAGCCTGCCGAGGATTACCGAGAAGGCCGGGGCGGTGTAAATGAGCAGAACCGCGAAGCCGACGGAGGAGATTTTGACGGTGTAGAAGTAGAGGGTGTAAAAGGCGAAGACCCCAACTAGGCCATAAACCGCGTAGAACCACAACTTCTCGCGGATGAAGGGATTTTCGCGGAGGAAGAGGGATATGTAAGTGCCGAGGATTACCAGCGCAAAGAGGACGCGCCAGAAGACCATCGTAAAGGGATCAACCTTGTAGCGGTAGATGTAAGTGGCGAATATACCTATCGTTCCCCAGGTTGCGGCGGCGAGAAAAACGAGAATGTAGCCGCGCTTCATCGGCTCACCTCACCCGGATCTAAGGTCGCTCATCATCCTCATGTAACCGAGCACTGAGAGCACCACTCCTGTCAAGAAGAACACAAAGGCTATCAGTGATGCAGGTGCAAATGGGTAATCAACGGCCCGGGAAGTGTAATCATAACTGACGTTCCCTGAAATAAGCTCAACGTGAGGCCGCGAGTTCAGGGTAAGGTTAAGGGTATCGTACACCTGATAGGTGATGTTGTTGACCTTAACCTCGCCGTACTTTGATTTAAGCACGAGAGTTCGGTTGTAGTAGTAATAGTCCCCTTCAAAATTGCTGTTGCCCAGCACGTTCAGTCCAGGTTTAAGCGTTCCGCTCTCGTGGTAGCTTTTATCAACGCCATAGGTCCCCGCAAGGGCTATGATAAGCGCTAGAAAGAGGAAGGTAAAGCCCACCTTGATGTGAGGGTACCTAAAAGCTAGCCTCAGGGGTTCGAGAACCATTTTGACCACCGATAAAAAGTGAAGAAGGGTCAGAACTTGCCCACAAGATGGCACTCGGCCCAGTGGTTGTGTTCGTACTCGATGAGCTTTGGCTGCTCAACGTCACACAGACCCTTCTGGGCGTAGATACACCTCGGGTGGAAGCGGCATCCGGGTGGAACGTTGGCGGCGCTTGGAACCTCACCCTTGATGGGAAGTTCCTTGATGACCTTTCTCCTCTCCGGCTTTGGTTCCGGAACTGCAGCAAGCAGGGCTCTTGTATACGGGTGAAGCGGGTTGTCAATAACGCGCTTTGCTGGACCCATCTCCACAATCCTTCCGAGGTACATGACTGCCATCCAGTCGGCGAAGTACCTTGCAGTGGACATGTCGTGGGTGATGTAGAGATAGGTGACGCCCATCTTTTCTTTGAGTTCCTTCATCAGCTCAAGGATCTCGGCACGGATTGAAACGTCGAGCATCGAGACCGGCTCGTCGGCGACGATGAAGGTCGGGTTGAGAATGAGGGCCCTGGCTATAGCAACGCGCTGTCTCTGACCACCGGATAGCATGTGCGGGAACCTGCCAACGTAGTCCTCCGGCGGGGTTATCTTAACCATCTCAAGAGCCTTGTAGATCAGCTCCTCACGCTCCGCCCTTGTTTCACCGATACCGTGGATGAGAAGCGGCTCCTCGAGAATATCAAAGATCCTGAAACGGGGGTTCATAGAGCTGAAGGGATCCTGGAATATTATCTGAACCTTACGCCTGTAAGCCAGTACCTCTTCCTTTGTGACTATGTCTGTAACGTCCTGCCCCTCAAGGTATATTCTCCCGTCGGTTGGCTCAAGTAGCTTAACTATGAGCTTTCCTGTCGTTGATTTACCACAGCCGCTTTCACCGACGAGGGCAAAGACCTGCTGCTTCCCTATCTCAAAGCTTATGCCATCAACGGCTTTGACGTACCTCTGGGGAGCACCCTTTAGGGTATCGATGAAACTCCTCTTAATCGGGAAGTATTTCTTAAGGTTTTCAACTTTAAGCACCGGCTCGGCCATTTCTCACACCTCACAGCAGCCAGCATGCGGCATAGTGATCCTTATCAATCTCCTTCAGTTCAGGCTCCTGCTCCTTACAAACGTCCATCGCGTAGGGGCACCTCGGGTGGAAGCGGCAGCCCTTCGGCGGGTTAATGAGGTTGGGCGGCTGTCCCGGGATGAACTCGAGCTTTTCAACGTCCTCATGGAGCCTTGGAATAGAAGCGAGTAGTTTCTGTGTGTACGGGTGAGCGGGCTCGTAGTATATTTTCTCACTGTCGCCGATCTCAATGATCTTCCCCGCATACATGATAGCAACTTTGTCACTGATCTCAGCCAAGATGCTGAGGTCGTGGGTGATGAATATCATTGAGAGGCCGAGATCCTTCTTCAGCTTCTTCATCAGGTTTATGATCTGGGCCTGGACAACGACGTCCAGAGCCGTTGTTGGCTCGTCCGCAATGACAACGTCGGGCTCAAGCAGGAGGGCGGAAGCTATAATGACACGCTGCTTCATACCACCGCTCAGCTCGTGTGGGTAGCGGTAGACGATCTCGGGGTCGAGACCTACGAGCTCAAGGTATTTCTGAGCCCTGTCCAGGGCCTCGTCCTTGCTCATACCCTTGTGGAGGACTAAAGGCTCTATCATCTGATACCCAACGGTGTAAACTGGGTTAAGGGCGTTCATGGCTCCCTGGAATATCATCGAAATCTTCTGCCAGCGGATCTCCTTCCTGAGGACATCTTCCGGAAGACCAACGATTTCCCTGCCGTCAATCTTGATGCTTCCGTCGACTATCTTCCCCGGAGGGGTTGGCATTCCCATGAGGGTAAAACCAAGGGAGGACTTGCCGCAACCGCTCTCACCGGCAAGTCCCAGGACTTCTCCTTTTTTGAGGTCAAAGCTTATGTCGTCAACGGCACGGACCATACCCCTGTTCGTGAAGTAATACATCTTCAGGTTTCTAACCTCGAGGATGTTCTTTGCCATTTAAATCACCTCACAGCCTCCTAAGCCTCGGGTTGAGTATCCTATCAAGCGCCGTACCGATCAGGACGAAGGTCAGGCCAACTAGGGCTATTCCAAGCCCAGGAGGAAGAACCCACCACCAGTAGCCCTTCGTCGCCGCGAACTTCATCTGGGCATCGTGAAGTATCTGTCCCCAGGTAACCTGAGTTGGATCGCCGAGGCCGAGGAAGCTCAGGGATGCCTCATTGATGACCGCTACGGGCACACCCAGGGCTATAACCGCGAAGGCGTAGGGCAAGAGCTGCGGGAGGATGTGCTTGAAGACTATCCTCCCCGTCCCGGCGCCAAGGGCCCTAGCAGCCTCAATGTACGTCTGCTCCTTGATCTGCAGTGCCATACTGCGCGAAATCCTAGCGGTTCCCATCCACCCGAAGACCACCAGCAGAAGCACGATGAGGGAGAGCCTTATGTGACCCAGCGTTGCTCCGATGAGGATGAGGATAGGCAGGGACGGTATGCTGCTGAAGAGCTCGTTTATACGCATGAGGATCTCATCAGCGTTGCCGCCGAGATAAGCGCTCGTGACACCATAAACGAGCCCTATTATGGTGCTCAGGAGGGAAACTGTTATACCGATGACCAGGGATATCCTGCTGCCCCAGACGATAGCTCCCCAAAGATCCCTTCCGAGGTAGTCCGTACCCATGTTCCCGTAGACGCGGCCGAGGAACGTAACCGTTATGTTGCTTACGTCAACCTTAGCCTGGGGGTAATCCCTGATAGTGATCCTGAGCGTGTAAGTGCCGTGAAGGGGTTTGGGGTTCATAATGATCTCTTCAACTACGCTCTCGTTTCCGCTGGTCTTGTAGGCGCTGGGATCGACAACGGCAAAGAGTGGTCTGACCATGTCCTGTATCAGGATAACGTTCAGGGGAACATCCTCTGGTGATATGGTCTTCCCGGTGGTGGTTTCGTACAGCCACATGTAAACGTTCTTGGCTATCTCACTGTCCCTTCCAATGGCCACTGTTATGCCGGAGCTGACACCTTTGTTGTTGACCAGCTGCACCGATTTCCCGTCCGGTCTGTCGAGGTATATGTTCATCTTGGGTTTGAACGGAGTGCCCCCGGATTTTTGAACCTGGAATCCCTTAATGATTATGCCCTTCGGGCCGTCATAGTAGCCCTCAGGAAGGGTGTAGGTAGCCTTTATCTCCACGGTTCTCCCATTTCTGGTAATCTGAAGATCCTTTGAGGTGTAGACAACCTGACCCATAAGGTCGTGGGAAGTGAACTTGTTGTACCACGTTGGGGGAACTGTCTGGGGGTAATCCTCCCAGTACTGGGGATCCTTCCATTTCTCGGGGAAGTTGGGCATCGTTATCACTGGAGCGGCGGCGGCCACAATAATTAGGAGGATAAGAAGGGCAAGACCGAGCATTCCGGTCTTCTCACGCTTGAACTCGTTGACGAAATCCTGAAGGCTTTCTTTGAAATCAACCCACCTCATTTTATACCACCTCACATCTTAGCGGATGCACCAACCTTAACACGCGGGTCGAGGAATCCGTAGATCATGTCAGCAAGCACGACACCGGCGAGGTAGAGCACGACCGAGAAGTAAGTCAGTCCAATGACTATGTTGACTTCACCTTGGTTGAGTGCCTGCCAGTACAGCATCCCCATCCCCGGATACTGGAAGACCTGCTCACTGATGATGGCACCACCGAGGGATCCGAGGAGTGAGAAGATAACCATGGTGACTATCGGGGGCGCCGCGGCACGGAGGGCGTGGCCGTAGATAACCTTCCTCTCCGGAAGGCCCTTTGCCCTGGCCGCCATGATGAAGTCCTCCTGGAGTGTGCCGATCATGATGTTTCTCGTTGTCCACGCCCAGCCACCAAAGGCGACAAAAACGTACGTGAGAATTGGAAGGGCCAGCTTGTGGATTTTGTCCCAGATCGTGTCCGTTGGCATGAAGTTGGAGCTCAGCGGGAACCACCCCAGCTTGTACGCAAAGATCAGGATAAACATCATCCCAGTCCACCAGAGGGGGAGACTGTATGTAACGAGGGCGAAGATGGACAGACTCCTGTCAAAGAGGCTCCCCGGGTTGTTGGCGGCACGGACGCCGAGGAAAATTCCCAGTATCATCGTTATTATTGAAGCTGTTGTGAAGAGGATTATACTCCTTGGAAGGTACATGAGAATGATCTTCCGGACATCATTGGTTCCGCCTATCGTCAACTGGCTCTTTCCGAAGTCCCATTTCAAAGATCTCCAAGTTTTTTCGAGCACCTGACCCCAGTATCCCTTGTCAAGGTTGTACTGCTCGCGTAGCTTTTTCTCGTATTCCTTCCGCTTCTCCTTGTACACTTCATCCCCAAGGGTCTGCCTTATCTGCTTGCCCGTAGTTTGATCCCACGCACGCAAAGCTTCCCTCATGTTGGCCTCGTTCTGGTCGATCGTAACCTTCACGAAAAGGGCGGACATTATAAAGGTTGCAATAATCAAAACAATAAGGGCGTTTATAATTCTAAAGACGAGGTACTTCCCATATCCCATTTTAGGCACCTCCACGCTTGGAATCTGAGGTGATCTTTTTCAGTCTTGTAAAACCGGCTTTAAATACCTTACTGAACACAAATGAACATTTGCACCAGAATAGTCATGGACGACGAGTGAACTCAAGCTCCAGAATGGAGAAACAAAAAGAGGGGAAGAGGGGTCACTTTCTCCTCCTGAGGAGGAGTGGGATTATTGCGAGGCCTATGAGGGCCGCTGGACCGCAGATCTTAGTGCCTCCACCGCCCTTAGAAGTCGTCGTAGTCGTAGTAGTGGTCGTAGTAGTCGTGGTCTCGCCTCCTCCTGAGGTCGTTGTCGTGGTCTCGCCGCCACCTGACGTTGTGGTCGTGGTTGTTGTGGTGGTCTCCGGAGGAGCGTTGAGCTTGCCAACGAACGTCAGGAACTCCCTGACGGTAACGGTGTTCTTGTGACCGTGCTCCGGACCCATGCCGTTCGGAGTCCATCCGTACCAGTTGGTGTAGAAGAACGCCATGTAACCGTCAACCCACTGGCTCGGCAGACCGCTGGTACCCCAACCACCGGTGTAGAGGTTCCACTTGTAGTTGGCCGGGTCCTCAGCAAAGACTACTGCACCGGCCTTCTTCCTGTCCCAGAGGAGCTTCTCAACCTTGAAGCCGAACTTGTCCTCAAGGAGCTTGGAGACGTAGAGACCGATCTCCTTCCTCTCGTCCTCGATACGGATGATGAACTTAATGGTGACCGGCTTGCCGTCGAAGTACCAGTAACCGTCAGCCTTCCTCTCGAGGGTGTGGCCGTACTTGGCAACCTGCTCCTTGGCCTTCTCCATGCCCTCGTTGAGGAGGTAGAGTGCGTAGTCCTCGTCTCCGGCGGTGCTCATTCCAAGGGCCTGGTAAACAGGCTCGAAGTACTTGTCGGCCGGGTGGCTCGGCCTGATGCAGCCAAGCATAGCCTTGCCGCTACCCTGGTAGATGTTCTGCACGATATAGTCCCTGCTGACGAGCCAGTTGAGGGCATAGCGGATCTCCCTGACGGCGAACGGGTTGAAGTAGACGTTGTCACCAACGGTGACGATTGGGGCATCCTTGTCCGGGTCGTGCCAGTCGTTAACGGTCAGCTCGTTGTAGGAGCTGGCGCTCTTGAAGAGCTTGAGCTTGCTTATGACGTCCTCACCGAGACCGCTGTAAACACCGGACGGGAAGGCGAACATTCCAATGTCGTACTCGCCCTTGGCGATCTGGAGTATGACGGTCTCCTGACCCTGAACACCAATGTACTCGATGACGTCCGGAACCGGGTCAATCGGAAGTCCGCTGTCCTTACCGAGGACGTTCCTCTCGCCGGTGAACTTCTCGAGCTTGAGGTAGAGGGCGTTCGGGTCGTACTTGACGAGCTTGTACGGACCGTTGCTTATGAAGAGGTTGCCGTAGTTGTTGAAGAAGTCCTTGTCGGCGTTGAACCTGTCGGTGGCAGCGTTCCAGTCGATGCCAGTCACGTTGCCCTTGAAGTCACCGTTCATGATGGCGTCCATTATCTTGATGATGTCCTGATCGTGCTCCTTGGTGAGGAGGTCAAGCCAGAGTATTCCCTCACCGGAGCTGCTGAAGGAGTAAGTCTTGTCGATGCCGTACTTCTTGGAGTTGGCGACGAGCTCGCCCATAGCCCAGTAGAGCTCCCACGGGAGGCTCGGGTAGAACATGTAGTATGAAGCTATCTGGTCGTCGGCGAGCGGGTGGACGTACTTACCGTAAACGGTGTAACCGTTGTCGGTGAACTCGAAACCGAGGATGTTCTGGAGACCAGCTGCCGTTGAGGAGAGTCCCTCATCGTAGTACGGGTCTCCCGGATAGTCTTCATAGGCCCAGGCGTAGAGGAAGGCAATGTAGTTCTTTATGTCGTCGATGCTTCCCTTGACGCCGTTGTGCCACTCGCCAACGTCACAGGTGTAGGTGACCTTAACCTTGTAGTCCTCGCCTTTGTGAGCAGCAATCCAGCCCTGGGTCTGGTTGTAGATAACGGCATCGTCCGGAACCTTACCTGGGGTCTTGTCGATCTCCCAGGTGCACCTGTACGGGGAGTAAATACCGTCGAAGTTGGTGGCTCCACCGTAGTCGGTGACGAGGGTTGAGACCCTAACGCTGTAAACGTCGTTGAGACCTCCAACGGGGTTGAAGGCGCTCATGAACATGGCTCCGGTTGAGGCAAACTGGGCGATCTTGAGCTTTCCGTCAGGGGTCTTGGCGGTCATCGGGCTCCAGCGGGTTCCGAGACCGACGTTGGGATCTGAGACTATCTCCTTAACTCTCTCCTTGTTGGCCGGGAAGAAAGTCCAGGTCTCGACGAGGAAGACACGCGGGCTCTCGAAGATACCGAGACCCATGTTGATCTTCGCGAGATCCCAGAACTGGTCAGGGTTCGTAACGTCAAAGGTCTTGTTGTTGAACTCGTGGGTGAAGTATGAGGTCAAGTATGCTGAGTCATCAAGGGTCATATCGAGGATCCCGTCGAGATCCTCAGCGGTTTTGTAGTACTTGGTCTCGAATGCCTGGAGGGCGAATTTAATGTAGTCGTCGTCGCTGTACGCTGCAGCCGGGCGCACAAAGAAAACACTAAACACCATCAATCCTATTATAAACAAACTGAAAACCTTCCTGTTCATATTCCACTGCCTCCTTTCAGTTTTGGCAAGTCTGCCTTCTCTAGGCCATGGCAGCATTAGTTTATACATCTGATCCCTTTTAAGGATTACGATACTCAGAAGGCTATCACCCCCAGGGATAAAGCCTTAGGGCGTCAATTGACGAAAAGGAGAAAGCTGACGGTCGATACAAACGTAAAGGTTTTAACGAACTAGAACCAACTCAACGCGGGCTTCAATGCACGAGCTCGTTTTGACTGGAAAGTTCACGCTCAAAGGAGAAGTCGTGAGAGGAAGTATAGGAATTGACGAAGGCAGGATATCTGCTATTTACGCGCGTAAAATCCCTGGAGAAGAAACGATAGACCTTTCCCGGTATCTAATCCTGCCAGGTTTAATAGACACCCACGTCCACCTAAGGGACTTCGAGCAGAAGGAAAAAGAAACCGTTGAGAGCGGGACGAAGGCTGCTCTACATGGAGGAATCACGGCCGTTTTGGACATGCCCAACACAAAGCCGCCGGTCATGGACTCGAAGACATTTGAAAAACGCCTTGAGCTCTTCCAGAGGAAGGCCTACACCGACTATGCCCTCGGCTTTCTGATAAGGAGCAACTGCGAAGAGGCCAGAAAGGCCGGGGCCGACTTCTACAAGGCCTTTATGGGGGCCTCAACGGGTGGGATTTACTCGGGAGATTTTGAGAGCGACTACGCCTGCTCGCCAGGCGTTTTAAGCGTCCACGCGGAAGATGCGGAGCTAATCAGGGAGAACCCAGAGAGACCAGCCAGGGCCGAGGAAGTAGCTATAAAAAGGGCCCTTGAGAGTGCTGAAAAGCTTAAAAAGTCCCTCAACATCTGCCACGTCTCAACGAGGGGAGGGATTGAAGCAATACTTCGAAGAAACCTTCCCTGGGTGAGCTTTGAGGTTACCCCACACCACCTGTTCCTAACGAGGGAGGACTACAAGAGAAACCCACTCCTGAAGGTCTATCCTCCGCTGAGGACGGAGAAGCACGTTAAGGCGCTCTGGGAGAACTTTTCCCGGATTCCGATAATAGCGAGCGACCACGCGCCACACACAGTGGAGGACAAGGAAGCGGGAGCGGCGGGGATTCCGGGCCTTGAGACTGAGGTAGCTTTGCTCCTCGATGCGGCCAACAGGGGGATCATAAGCGTCTTTGACATCGTGAAGAAAATGCACGACAACCCGGTTAAGGTTTTCGGAATCAGGGGACGGGACTTTGCCATCGGAAACGAGGCCACATTTACGGTCGTTGACCTTAAGCGGGAGTGGACTTTCAAACCGGAGGAAGTCTATACAAAGGCCAAATGGAGCCCCTGGGAAGGAAGGAAGCTGAAGGGGAAGGTCGTGATGACGATTCTCCGCGGAAGAGTCGTTATGGAGGATGATGAAATCGTAGGAAAACCGGAGGGGGTTCGTTTGAATGTACAGCGTGGTTGAGCTGAGGGAGACCTGGGAGGTTGCAAAGAACGTTAGGGCCTTCAGGCTCTCAAAGGGGTTCGACTTCACACCGGGACAGTTCGTCATGGTCTGGCTTCCAGGGGTTGGCGAGAAGCCCTTCAGCCTGGCCTGGAAGGACCTGCTCGTGATTAAACGCGTCGGGCCATTCACGTCGAGGCTCTTCGAGTTGCAGGAGGGAGATAGACTCTGGATTCGCGGGCCCTACGGGAGGGGCTTTGAGAGAAAATGGAACAGAGTAGTGCTCGTTTCAGGGGGAATTGGCATTCCACCGCTCTACGCGCTTGCAAGAGTCTGGAGGAATGAGTTTGAGGGGATAACGCTAATCTACGGCGCCCGCTCGAAGGAAGAACTGGCCCTCCTCGATATCGAGGACTACGTGGACGAGGTTGTAATCACTACCGACGATGGCTCGGCCGGCAAAAAAGGCTTCCCAACGGACGTTTTGGCGGAGAGAAGAGGGGAGTTTGATGGGGTTTACGCTTGTGGTCCAGAACCGATGCTCAAGGCTGTTCTGAGGATCATGGACTACGAAAACGTCCAGGTCTCGGCAGAGCGCTACATGAAGTGCGGAATTGGCGTCTGCGGTTCCTGCAACCTCGGGAAGTACCTCGTGTGTCGTGACGGTCCAGTGTTCGAGGGAGAAAAGCTGAGAGGGGTAATGTAACAACCGAAAGCTTAAATCATGAAGGGCCGTAAAATGAATCTGGGGGCCTTCAATGCAGAAGGAAGAAGTGATAATCGAAAAAAGTGGCATTAGGGAGGATCTTCTCTCCTGGAACATAAAAGAAGTTGTCGCTCTTGCCGAGAACTATGACGAAGCGTTCCATATTGTTAAGGAACTTTTAAGGGACAAGAACCCAATCGTGAAAACCAACGCGCTTCAGGTCATCAAGGAGATGATAAAGAGGGGCACGCTGGATCGGAGGAAGGTAACCGAGGTGGTAGAGGATATCGTGGAGCTCGCCAAGGACAAGGACGAGAGGGTCTCCCTCAAGGCTATAGAGGTCCTCAACCTTCTCCTAGAGAAGGAGGAACTGGACGAGAATCAGTACGAGCTTGTCACCGATGCCCTTATGGACATAATCAAGAGAGGTGCCCCCCTACTAAGTGAGTACGCTTCAGAAGGTCTTGGAAAAGCAGGTGCTAAAGTCCTCAAACTGGCAAGAAAATTAATAGGATGGCTGTTCTCCCTTATAAAATCCTCAAAGGATAGACAGGTTCAGAGTGCTGCTATCGCTGCCCTTACCGAGATGGCAGCGAGAACAGAGGATAAGAGGATATTCAACGAGATCTTTGACAACATGGCCGATCTTCTTGATCACATCGATCCATACATTCAGGAGAGAGCCCTCCTCGCGCTCGACAGAATGCTTTCCAGAGCGGAAATACTGACGAAGAGAAATAAGATAAAGGCCATGAAAAAAATCAGAGAGATCAGCAATGACGTTCGCCTTGCTTCAAAGGCAAGTCTGATCCTCGAGAAGCTGGAGAAGATAAGCGGAGAGGAAGAAGAAATTCTAACCAAGCAAGAACTCAAGAAAAAGCTGGAGATAAGTGAATACGGGCCGGATGACGTTGAAAGACTCCTTGACGCCGGTAAAACTGATATCGTAGCCGAGCTGGCAAAGATAGATCCGATAGTCATGTCGATGATCCTGGAAATGCTGCACTCCGACGATCCCGTGAGGAGAATGGACGCCCTCTGGGTTCTCTCAAAGGTAACCTCCCAGCTAACACCAACGGACGCTTACTCAGTGCTTCCCGTTCTTGCGGAATTCCTGAAGAGCAGAAATCCCTGGGCGAGAAAAACTGCCGCGGAAACGATGGCCGACATATATTCGCTCTATCCCGGAACCGCACAGTTCTTCACGTCACTTCTTGATGTTCTGCTTAGATCCTCCAGAGATGCAGACGTTGAGGGAGCTCTCGAGCTGATATTTTCCCTTCAGCACCGTCTCCCAACGCCAGAGTTCGAGATGGCAATGGTCTCAATACTCTCAGACCTCCTCCGGAGGAAGGAAACGAGGGCAGT
>Ga0256838_1000849_pt1 | contig 16089 bp, 2 predicted proteins | sample 4571419metaG_FD_185978 | JGI IMG/M metagenome (GOLD analysis project Ga0256838, IMG submission 185978) | Hydrothermal vent microbial communities from Guaymas Basin, Mexico - 4571-419 | ecosystem: Environmental > Aquatic > Marine > Hydrothermal vents | place: Mexico: Guaymas Basin | collected...
GGTAATACGGTTTCTTTAAAATATATCTGTCTGTCGTCAATTTAATGTATTTTTAGTGAATTATGAAAATGTTGGAATCTCTATTTCGTGATTTGGGAAATCTAAAATATTAGTATATTCAGTATAGCTGTGTTATAATATGTGTTATATTATTGACAACGCCAAACTATTTGTGAAAATAGGACGGAAAGCTACGGATCTTACCCCCCCTTATTTAGGAACAGACCGCCGAGCCACCAAAACATTACAGAGATGTTTGGAGTGCTAGAAGGGCTTGTTTCCTCCTCATTACCATAAAAAAACAATGAACTAAAGTTCAATTACATAACACTACTTAAAAAAGGATATGAAATGTATAGTAATACTTTAACTAAAATGCCAAAAAGCATATTTCAGTTTATACTACTTTCAGTTATTTTTAGCTTCGTATTTGCAGGCAATCTATTTGCCTCACAAGATATGCAACCAACAGTATTTACAGATAGTATGGACCCCGTTCCTGCTAATGGAGAGTTCGATTATGAGTTAACATTGACTAACAATGATGAGGATGATGCAAACAATACAGAACTTAATATAACTATACCTAATGGATTTACTTACATAAGTAACTCTCTTGATAGTATCTGTAACCTAACTGGAGATAATCCAAGTGAAGGAGACACAAATGTAACTTGTGATTTTGGTACCTTTGCAGGAAACTTAAGTAAACATCTTACTATTACTCTAAAAGCAGGTTCAGCGACTGGTGTATTTCAATCAGATGCAACTATTTATTGTGATGATGATGCCAATACAGCCAATGACACTGAGCTAGTTAAAACTACTATAAAAGTAAGTGCAGATTTAAACCTCACAAAAACAAGTCTTACTAACCCTATTGCAGCTGGTGGTATGGAGACTTATAAATTTGTAGTAGGCAATAAAGGACCTTACAAAGCTACAGAAATAACGGTAACAGATACACTACCATCTGGTTTAAGTTTTAGAGATAATACTACAGGTTCAGGGTGGAGCTGTTCTGCTAGTGGTCAAGATGTTACTTGTACTTACTCAAATGAGTTAGATATTAATGATAGTACTACTTTTACTTTTGATGCTAAAGTCACTACCGATACCGTAGGAACATTTACCAATGTAGCTGTGGTTAGTGCCAAGGAGATGGAAGTAAATTCTGATGATAACAATGGTACAGATGATTTGACTGTTACTGCTGGTACAGATGTAAGTATCTCTAAGTCAATAGTAGAAAGACCTGCTATTGCAGAGCAAAATGTTACTTTTGAATTAGTAGTTAAAAATGAAGGACCTATGGTAGCTGAAGATGTGAAGGTAGTAGATACTCTGCCTGATGACTATACAGATATTACAGCTAGTAGAACGGGTTGGAACTGTAATATATCAGGTCAAGAGGTCACATGTACTAGAGATGATACCACAATGGATACGGGAGTAGAAGAGACTATTACTATCACGGCTACAACATCTAGCGTGTCAGGTGCTGCAGATAATCATAGCAATACAGCAGATGTTAATACCACAACAGATGATCCTATCCTTAGTAATGATAGTCATACAATTAGTTATCTCTTATGGGCAGATCAAGCAGACTTGGAAGTGCATAAATCTAAATCACCAGATCCAGTAGCAGTTGGTTCTGAAGCTACTTCAAGTATCTATGTACATAATAATGGTCCTAGAGCGGCTACACCTGTACAGATAGTAGATGTACTCGACGAAAATGAGAGTTTTATAGAATACAATGGTACAGATTGGGATTGTACATTTGACAGTGGTACTCACGCCGTTACTTGTGACTATAACACTTCAGTTAATGCTTTAGCCAACGGTGATAATACGGCAACACTTACTATTATTACACTAGCTGATGTGGAAGATAGTAACTTAAGTAATACTGTATGTACAGGAGGTTCAGGTGGGAGTGATGAACCTGATGCCCTAGACAAACATGAGGAGAATGACTGTGTGGGTGTAGGTATTTGTGCTACAGGTCATGACGATTATAATATTACAGATATTAAGATTACTAAAACTACGAGTGACAGTGTAATAGAAGTTGATGAAGATAGCTTTACTTACACTATGATAGTAGAAAATATTGGTAAAGACACAGGTGAGCATGTACTATTTAAAGATATTATCCCACAATATATAGGAGAACATGGAACTAGACCTGCTACAGGTATCTCTTTTACAACTTCTGTAGGTGCATGTACACATAATACAGGAACAATATCTTGTGATTTTGGTGATATGGATGTAAATGACAGTGTAGAGGTTAATGTAACAGTAACAAGACCTATGAGAGATGGGACAAGAACTAATACAGCACAAGCTTATTCTGAACTTACAGGTGATACAAATAGAACAAACAATGAAGATAGTGTAGATGTTACGGTTAAAGAGATGTCTGATATAGAGTTGGTTGAGAAGTTAGTAACCTATTCAGAGGGTAATGATACGCATATATTAGCAGGTACGGAAGCTATTTATACGATAAAAGTAAGAAATAATGGTCCTTCTATAGCAGAGGATGTTAATGTCTCAGATGTCTTTGATGGAGAGAGCTATACGCTTATTTCTTATGAATCAAGTATAGGTGATTGTAATTATAGTGAAGAGAATAGAACACTTAATTGTGCTTTAGGAGATATGAATTATACTGAAACACAGACTATTACTGTAGTGATTCGTCCAGATGAAAATGCAACTGTTACAGATGAGTGGGAGATTACTAATATCGCGACAGTAGTAACCTCTTCTGTGGAGTCAAATACTAGCAATAATGATAAAAATCAAACCCTTGCCATAAGTGGAGGTGAGCTGGATATTTCGATAGAGATTAATGAATCACCAACTTTTCAAGAGCCTGTACATTTCGACCCTGATAACAATGAAAGTAATGTTATAGTCTATGAAGTTGTAGTTCAAAACCTTGGACCATCACTTGCAACAGATATTAATTTTAGTGTACATGTCAATAAGGTATCTCCTGATAATGATCAAAATTTAACATTTTTAAGAGATACATCTGAATCAAATGGATCAGATGATGGTAATGGTAATATCTGTAGTGACCCTGATCCTAAGACATTTGAAGTAAATGCATCTGCACCTATGATTTACTGTCTCCCTCCAGATATGCCTGTAAATACTGAGTATAAAAGATACATTGTTTATCATATAGATAATGCTCCTCACTTAGTCTCTGGAGATGTCTATAAAGTAGATGTAAATGTTACAACAAAAGAGAGAGAGCTAGAATATGCGAATAACACTGAAGATGAGAGAACAACAGTTAGGATAAAAACAGATCCACAGTTGATAAAAACTGTTTCTAAATCAGCAGTAGAGATAGGTGAATATTTTAACTACACACTTCAAATTATAAATAATGGACCAGGATTTAGTCCAAATACTGATATAGAAGATAGTTTACCAGCAGGTATGGTACTTACTGGTACACCAACTACTACAAAAGTAAGAAATGATGGTACTTTGGGTACTTGTACAGGAAGTACAGGAGAGACAAGTTTTACTTGTAATGTAGATAGTAGAGATGGAACTCTACATAGTCAAAATGGTGACTTAGGTGGAATATCTGAAGTAAATATCACTGTGCCTGTAAAATTTGTAAGCTATGAAGGTGGAGATGGAACAGCAAGTTATACAAGCACAAATGGTGCATGTGTATCTACTACGGGTCCAGATACTAATGATAGTAACGACTGTGATGAAGTAAATGTAACAGTTAATGCTCCTGCATGGATTGGGAATAGAGTTTGGGTAGATAGAGATGGAGATGGCAAACAAGATGAAAGTTATTATGTAAAGGGTGTTACAGTTTATTTACTAGATAATAATGATACTGTAGTTCAAACAACTATAACAGATAACAATGGTTTATATGGATTTGACATTAATCACTCTGCTGACTATAGAATAGAGTTTAATCTAACAGTTATTGATGGCACTGATCTCACTGGTAAAATATTTACTACTATTCAGAATTCAATTAGCGACGATGCAAAAGATTCAGATATAAATGCTTCAGGAAGTACAGCAGTATTTACAGTTAATTATGGAGATCATAATGATACGATAGATGCAGGGATATATCATTATACTAATGTAGGAGATAGAGTTTGGATAGATGAGAATGGTGATGGTAAGCAAAATACAGGTGAAGATCAAAATGTATCTGGTGTTGATGTAACGCTATGGCTTAGAGATACTGATGGAACTTATATTCAAATCAAAAAAGATATACATGATAATCCAATAGGTACAGATGGTGTTTTAACTACTGATGTAAATGGACATTATAAATTTGAAAAACTCAGACCAGGTTACTATTATGTAGAGTTCAATAAATCTACGCTACCACCTGAATACGTATTTACAACTAAAAATGCTTATGGTACTTCATGGACGGCTGGTAAAACAGATTCAGACCCAGATAAAGTTACTGGAAAAACAGGTAAACATACTGTTAAAAGTGCAACAAAAATTTATAATGACTATTATTATGAGCACTACGATGCAGGTATCTATATCCCTGTAAGTATTGGTGATTATGTGTGGCATGATCAAAATGGGGATGGTATGCAAGATAGTAATGAAGCAAACCTTTCAGATATCAATGTAACTTTATGGTTAACATCAGATGATTCACAAGTGAAGTATGAGCAAAATGGTACAGAGATTGGTGATGATGGACGTATAGTTACTGAAAACAATGGTAGCTATCTCTTTAAAAATCTCCGTCCTGATACTTATTATGTTAGATTTGATACTCCAACAGGATATGTAGTATCTCTTCAAGATGCAGTAGGAAGTAGTGAGAGTAATGACTCAGATCTCAATGCAACAACTGGTAGAACTATAGGCTATGAACTTACTTCAGATGAAGATAACCGTAGTGTAGATGCTGCATATTATGTAGAGATAAAACTAGGTGATAGAGTTTGGGAAGATAAAAACTATAATGGTATTCAAGATAGTGGTGAGAGAAATGTATCAGGTGTTACAGTAGAACTCTATAAAGATGGTGCAGCAACAGGTACTACACAAGATACAACAGCTACAGGATACTTATTTGAACATCTTTCACCTAATCACTCGTATAGTGTCAAATTTTCAAACCTTCCTACAGACTATAGATTTACAAAGCAAGATGAGGGTAGTGATGATGGGCTTGATTCTGATGCAAATATTAGTACAGGACTTACCTCTGGGCATACTCCTAGAGCCATTTCAGATGATGTCAACCTAACTTTTGATGCAGGTATCTATAAACCAGTTATTATAGGTAACAAGGTATGGGAAGATACAAATGCCGATGGAATTCAAGATGCATTTGATTGGAATATACCAGGTGTTAGAGCTACTATAGTGATAGATGGTACTGTTCATCCAGAGATAAATACCACCACAGATGCAAATGGTGAGTATCTATTTGATGCTAGTTATGACCTCAAACCAAACCATACTTATGCAGTTAAGTTTAGTGAACTACCTACCAATACAGACAGACCATATATCGTAACACTACAAGATAATGGAGATGATACCCTAGACTCAGATATTAACGATACCAATATTACAACTTCTACACCTATTATGTATTCAGGTGAGAGTAATATGACTCTTGATGCTGGTTATTATAGATTGGGTCTAGTAGGTGATAGAGTATGGTACGATGCTAATGGCGATGGTAACCAAACAGCTGGTGAAATAGGTGTACCAGATATAAATGTTACACTATGGAATCAAGCTAATAATACACAAGTAACTCATGATGCTTATGGTAATGAATTTGGTGGTGCTGGTACAGGTGGTATTGTAACTACAGATAGTAATGGTGTATATAAATTTGATAATCTTATGCCAGGTGTTAGTTATTATGTAGAGTTCAATAAATCTACATTGCCAGATAATTATGTCTTTACACAAAAAGATGATGGAGATAATGACTATGTAGATTCAGATGCGAACAGAATTACAGGTATTACTACAGATGTCTATGTATATTCAGATGCCAATCGTACATGGATGGATGCAGGTATTTATGAACCAGTGAGCATAGGAGATAGAACTTGGTTAGACTATAACGGCGATGGTATACAAAATAACAATGAAGCAAACCTTAGTGACGTTAAAGTCGAGCTTATGGATACGGATTGTTCAGCTCTAATAATAGCTGACCAAAATAGTAGTGCAGAGTTTAACAATACACAAATTACAGATATCAACGGTAGCTACTTATTTACTAATCTAAAACCAGCAACATACTGTTTAAAATTTACAGCACCAACGGGTTATGTAATAACACGAAAAGATATCACAATATCTTCAGACGACAATGATTCAGATATCAATGGTACAGGTACAACAGTAGGAGTAACAACCAACTATATATTGACAACGGGTGAAGACAATAGAAGTGTAGATGCAGGGTTCTATGAAGCAGTTGCAGTAGGTAATAGAGTATGGGTAGATAGAAACTATAACGGTGTCCAAGATGCTTATGAAAATAACATATCAGATGTTAATGTTACGTTATATAAAGATGGTGCAGAGTTAACAAGTATTGGAACTAATGCTACAGGTGAGTATCTATTTACTAACTTGCCAATAGGACATAGATACAGTGTTGGGTTTGATATAAGTACTTATAATAGTACTAATGGTACAAATTATAAAGCAACACAACAGAATCAAGGTAATGATACAACTGATTCAGATATAAATACTACATATGAATCAGATACAACACCATTAATGGTATCTGGAGAAGATAATCTTACATTAGATGCGGGTGTGTATGAACCTCTTATTATTGGTAATTTTGTATGGCATGATGTTAATGGTAATGGTATGCAAGATGCTGGAGAAGATGGTATAGAAAATGTTCTTGTAGAGCTTATTATAAATGGTGTATTACATACAGATATAAATGCTACAACAGATGCAGATGGAAAATATTTGTTTGATGATAGCTATGATTTAAAACCAGATAATAACTATAGTGTACAGTTTAGTAATATACCAGTAGATTATGTATTTACGACAAGAGATGCTATAGGTAGTAGCGATACAAATGACTCTGATGCTAACCGTACAGGTCAAAGTGTGACTGCAACACCTACAATGTATACCAATGAGGAAAACTTATCTTTAGATGCGGGTCTTTATATACCAGCGAGTATTGGTGATAGAGTATGGATAGATGCCAATGGTAACGGTATACAAGATGTAGGTGAAGCAAATCAGAGTGATGTAAATGTTACTCTATATAGAGCAGATGGTACACAAGTAGTAGAAGATATAGATGGTAATGTATTTGGTGTAGCAGGAGTTGTAGAGACTAATGCTTCAGGAGAGTATTTATTTGATAACCTAAAACCAGGAAGCTATTATGTAGAGTTCAATAAATCAACTCTGCCAATATATTTTGTATTCACAACCAAAGATTCAGGCACAGCTATAGATAGTGATGCAAACAGAACCAATGGAAGAACAGATATCACAGTACTAGAGTCCAACGAGCATGATATGAGCTGGGATGCAGGTATCTATATTCCTGCTCAATTAGGAGATCGTATATGGATTGACACCAATGCCAATGGTATCCAAGAATCAGGAGAAGATAGTTTATCTGGTGTTGATGTAAATGTAACACTCTATAATGATGATGATACTCTGATTAAATCTAAAACTGTATCGGGTGGAGCATATATGTTCACAGATTTGATTCCTGATGGTTATTATGTTGAATTTACATTACCAAGTGGATATGAAGTATCAGTAAAAAATACTACTGATAATGGAACCACAGAAAATAATGACTCAGATGTAGATGCTACAACCATGAAAACGGATATAAAAATCTTGGTATCTGGAGAGTCAAATAGAACAATAGATATGGGACTATATAAACCAGCAAGTATCGGAGATAGAACATGGATAGACCTAAATGGTAATGGTATCCAAGATTCTACAGAGACAAACTTGACAGGTGTTGAAGTAACACTATGGAATGCAGGTGATGATACACAAGTAACAGAAGATATAGATGGTACTGAGTTTGGAACAAGTGGAACAATCACTACAACAGGAACAGGTTATTTATTTGATAATATAAGACCAGATAACTACTATGTGAAGTTCACAGCACCTAGCGGTTATGTTATCACACTACAAGATAGTGTAGGTGGAGATAATAATGATTCAGATACAAATGGGACATTCACAACAAGTGGACAAACAGGAGCATATGAGTTAAGCACAGGAGAGAATAATAGAAGTGTAGATGCAGGGTTCTTTGTACCAGCAAGTATCGGAGATAGAACATGGATAGACCTAAATGGTAATGGTATCCAAGATTCTACAGAGACAAACTTGACAGGTGTTGAAGTAACACTATGGAATGCAGGTGATGATACACAAGTAACAGAAGATATAGATGGTACTGAGTTTGGAACAAGTGGAACAATCACTACAACAGGAACAGGTTATTTATTTGATAATATAAGACCAGATAACTACTATGTGAAGTTCACAGCACCTAGCGGTTATGTTATCACACTACAAGATAGTGTAGGTGGAGATAATAATGATTCAGATACAAATGGGACATTCACAACAAGTGGACAAACAGGAGCATATGAGTTAAGCACAGGAGAGAATAATAGAAGTGTAGATGCAGGGTTCTTTGTACCTGTAAGTATTGGTAACCGTATATGGCATGATGAGAATGCAGATGGTATCCAAGATAGTACAGAGTCAAATATAACAGTAGATGTGAATGTTAGTATGACAAATGGAACAAACAGCTATGATACAACAGCAGTGAATGGTTCATATTTATTTACAGAAGTAATACCTGCGAGTGATTATGTAATTACATTTGATATGCCAGAAGGGTATGATAGTGTAAGTGCTAAAGATTTAACAGTAGATGAGAATGATTCAGATGTAAATATAACTACAATGAAAACAGATGCCTTTACAGTAGTATCAGCAGTAGATCAAATGACTTGGGATATGGGTGTATATAATAGTGCAAGTATCGGAAACAGAATATGGTTAGATACAAACGCAGATGGAATCCAAGATGCAGGTGAGAATAATCTTACAGGTGTAGATGTAAATGTAACACTTTATGATAGTGGAGATCATGTAATAGCTACAGTAATCGCAACAGATGGAAACTATAGTTTTACAGACTTAATACCAAATGCGTATTATGTAGGATTTACACTACCAAATGGGTATGAACTTTCTCCATATAGTAATATAGAGGGAGAGGATAATGATTCAGATGTAAATGAAACAACTATGAAAACCACTCTAACAACACTTATCTCAGGAGAGGATGATACAACATGGGATATGGGTGTTTACCAACTAGCAACTATAGGTAACCGTATCTGGCATGATAAAGATGCAGATGGAACACAAGATGCAGGAGAAGATGACTTTGCTGGTGATATAAATGTAACACTTTATGATGCATCAGGTACAGCAATAGAGACAAAAACAGTTACTGATGGAAACTATAGCTTTACTGATTTGATTCCAAATGAGTACACAGTAGGATTTACACTACCAGCAGGTTATACACTCTCTCCTAAGGGTAGTGTAGTGGGTATAGATGGTGATTCAGATGTAAATGAAACAACATTGAAAACTGATGTTATTGTCTTGCCATCAGGTGCAAATGATACGTCATGGGATATGGGTATTTATGTTAAAACAAGCCTTGGTAACCGTATATGGTTAGATACAAATGCAGATGGTATTCAAGATATAGGAGAAAATGATCTTACAGGTGTAGATATAAATGTAACACTTTATGATGATGCAGATACAGAAATTGCTACAGTAAGTACAAATGATGGTAACTATGGCTTTACAGGTTTAACACCAGGAGATTATTATATAGAATTTACTTTACCAAGTGGATATTTACTTTCACCACAAAGTAGTGTAGTAGGTGAAGATAATGACTCTGATGTAAATGCTACAACACTTAGAACAGCAACAACAACATTAAGTTCAGATGAGAATGATAGAACATGGGACATGGGTGTTTATCAAACAGCAAGTATCGGAAATAGAATATGGTTAGATACAAATGCAGATGGTAAGCAAGATGTTGGAGAGAATAATCTTACAGGTGTAGATGTAAATGTAACACTTTATAATAGTGGAGATAATGTAGTAGCTACTGTTACTGCAACAGATGGAAACTATAGTTTTACAGGTTTAACACCAAATGAGTATTATGTAGGATTTACATTACCAAGTGGATATACACTTTCTCCATTAGATACAACTAATGATGCAAATGATTCAGATGTAGATTTAACTACACATAAAACAGCAAGAACAGAACTAAGTTCAGGAGAAAATGATACTACATGGGATATGGGTGTTTACCAAAAAGTAAATGTTGGTAACCGTATATGGCATGATGAGAATGCAGATGGTATCCAAGATAGTACAGAGTCAAATATAACAGTAGATGTGAATGTTAGTATGACAAATGGAACAAACAGCTATGATACAACAGCAGTGAATGGTTCATATTTATTTACAGAAGTAATACCTGCGAGTGATTATGTAATTACATTTGATATGCCAGAAGGGTATGATAGTGTAAGTGCTAAAGATTTAACAGTAGATGAGAATGATTCAGATGTAAATATAACTACAATGAAAACAGATGCCTTTACAGTAGTATCAGCAGTAGATCAAATGACTTGGGATATGGGTGTATATAACAGTGTAAGTATCGGAAACAGAATATGGTTAGATACAAACGCAGATGGTATCCAAGATGTAGGAGAGTTGAATGTAACAGTAGATGTAAATGTAACACTACATAACGATACACTAGGAACAACAGAGACACAAACAGTAAGTAACGGAAGTTATATGTTTAGTAACTTGATACCAGATGATTACCATGTATCATTTACACTTCCAAATGGATACAGAGTTTCAGAAGAGAATGCAACAACAGATGATAATGATTCAGATGTAAATGTAGGAACACTAAGTACAGAGACAACAACACTTATCTCAGGAGAGAGTGATAAAACATGGGATATGGGACTCTACCAAGAGGCAAGTATCGGAAACAGAATATGGTTAGATACAAACGCAGATGGTATCCAAGATGTAGGAGAGCTGAATGTAACAGTAGATATAAATGTAACACTATATAGTGGTTCAGGTGTAACACTTCAATCACAAACAGTAAATGATGGTGCATATAAATTTATAGGGCTTATTCCAAACGATTACTATGTAGGATTTACTTTACCTGTAGGATATGAACTCTCTACTGAGAGTAATGTATCTGGTAATGATGATGATTCAGATGTTAATGAAACATTGAGAACGGCTACAACAACACTTATCTCTGGTGAAAATGATGTCACTTGGGATATGGGAGTTTATCAACTAGCAAGTATAGGTAACCGTGTATGGTTAGATAAAAATGCAGATGGTATTCAAGATGTAGGTGAGCTAAATATCACTGATGAAAATATAGTAATTGACTTAGTAGATGAAAATAATGTTACAGTTCAGACAGTAAATGGTATTACCGATGGATACTATATATTTGATGATATTTACCCTTCATCATATCAGGTAAGATTTACTATCCCTACCGGTTATGTAGTCTCTCCACAAGACACTATGGGTACAAATGTAGATGAGTTAACTGATTCAGATTTAAATGCAACTACGATGCTTACAGATATGACGGTATTGAGTTCTGGAGAAAATGATACATCATGGGATGCAGGACTATTTGTTCCTGCAAGTATCGGTAACAGAATATGGTTAGATACCAATGCAGATGGAATCCAAAATAATGGTGAAGGAAACTATACAGGAGTAGTAAACGTAGCATTATTAGATGAGAATAATCTTTTAGTAACAGATGCAAGCGGTAATGTTGTAAATGATATTAGTACATCTACGGGAGCTTATAACTTTGTAAATCTTGTTCCTGCTAGTTACCATGTAGTATTTACTTTACCTTCAGAAGTAACTCTCTCTCCACGTAATGAAGGAGTAGATAGTAATATAGATAGTGACGTAAATAGTGAAACTAATGCTACAGTTAATACAGTTTTAGAGTCAGGAGAAAATGATACATCATGGGATGCAGGTGTATATGCTTATGCTAGCATAGGTGATACAGTTTGGATTGACAATAATGGAAATGGTATACAAGATGATAGTGAAATATTAGATGTTAATGTAACAGTAAATCTATATTATGATGACAACCATACCTTAGCTGCTACTCAAGTAGTAGAAGCAGAGAGTGATGGTATATATCTATTTAGTAACATTACACCAAATAGTTATTATGTAGAGTTTGTACTTCCTTCAAGTTCAGGATATAAATTTACAGCTTTAAATTTAGGTGACGATGATACTCTTGATTCTGATACAGATACTCATGGAAGAACAGCAAGTGAAGTTATCATATCAGGTGAAAATAACTTGACACTTGATGCAGGTATTTATGTGCCAGCAACTATAGGTGATAGAGTTTGGTTAGATGCAAATGCAAATGGTATTCAAGATTTAAATGAAAACGGAATTTCAGATCTTAACGTTACACTCTATGATGAAAATAACGTAAGTGTAGAGAGAGTAGTTACAGATGAGAATGGTACATATTTATTTACAGATCTTGTACCTGCTGATTATCATATAGTCTTTGCCTTAACAGATGAAAATGCTGTAAACTATGTAGCATCACCAGCAAATGTTATGACAAATGCCGATGATACTAATAACTCTGATTGTAATGCACAAGGTGTAACAAGAGTAGAGACACTAATTTCTGGCGAAAATAATAGAGACTATGATGCAGGTTTATATGAACTTTTAGCTATAGGAGACTTAGTTTGGAGTGATGCAAATGGTAATGGTATTCAAGATGGCAGTGAAATAGGAATAGAAAACAGTAAAGTAACACTCTTTAGAAAAGAGATAAATGGAACAATACGTACCATAGGTACACAGTTTACAAATGCTGTAGGTCAATACCTCTTTACAAGTTTAACACCAGGTTACTACTATGTAGCGTTTGAAACGCCTGAACACTTTAGAATAACAGTTCAAAACAGTGGTGGAGATGATACAGTTGATTCAGATATAGATACAATAACGGGACAAACAGCACTATTTGAACTTTTGTCTCCAAATGACAACTTGACTTTAGATGCAGGGTACTATGAGCTGGCAACAGTAAGTGGTGAAGTTTCAGTTGATACAGACAATGATGATATTGGTGATATGAATTTGTCAGATGTAAGAGTTAAATTATTAGATGAAAATGGTACGCAAATAGATACTACTATGACAGATAATAATGGTTCATATATCTTTACAGATGTTGAACCAGGTAGCTACACAGTTGTAGAGATACAACCTACAGGATTGGTAAATGTCTCAGAAAATGAAGGTGGATCAGATAATGATACAGACTTTACAGAAGAGAATGATAATCAAATATCAGTAGTTGTTGGTATAGGCGAAGATGATATAGATAATGACTTTGTTGAAGAGGGTGGCGTTACCATAGGTGATAGAGTTTGGTTAGATGTTAATGGTAATGGTATTCAAGATACAGATGAAACTGATACAACACTTTTAGAAGGTATTGTGGTTAATCTTCTTCTTGATGGAGATATAGTGGCTACTACCGATACAGATGCAACGGGTAACTACTTATTTGAGAATTATCCTGCAGGTAATTATAGTGTTGAGTTTAACTTAAGTACGTTGCCTAATAACCATACAGTAACACTTCAAAATGAAGGTGTTGATGGTTTAATTGATAGTGATGCAAATAGTTCTACAGGTCTTACAGCAGAAGTAACACTAAGCCCAAGTGATGACGAGAGAGGATTTGATATGGGTATTTATCTTCTTGGTACTATATCTGGTATGGTTCTTGAAGATACAAATGACGATAACATCGGTGATGTTCCTATGGTTGGCGTACGTATTACGCTTTATGATGAAAATGGAAATGTAGTTGCAACAACTCTGACAGATGCCAATGGATATTATGAATTTACTGGTTTAACACAAGGTATTTACACTATTGTGGAAACACAACCTGATGGATACTTAGATGTAGGTGAAACTGATGGTGATCGTCCTAGTGATGATATACTAAATACAATAACTGTAGATTTAGATGCAGGTGAACATGATGAATACAATGACTTTACTGAAGAGATAGGTGGAAGTATAGGTAACTATGTATGGCAAGATACAAATGGTAATGGATTACAAGATAGTGATGAAACTGGCGTAAATGCCGTGACTGTTTGTCTTGAAGACGAAAATGGAAACCCAATATTTAATTCAGATTCAGATGTAGAGCAGAGATGTACAGAGACAAATGCAACAGGTTACTACTTGTTTGAAGGTATATTGCCTGATAACTATGTAGTAGTGTTTGAAATACCAGAGGGTACAGCATTAACTCCATTCCCACAAGAGGGAAGTGATGATGGAATAGACTCTAACCCTATAGAAGAGAATGGTGGAGTTGCAAAAGCACCAGTGACACTAGAACTAGGTAATGATATATTAACAGTAGATATGGGACTTGTATATCTAAATGATGCAAGTATAGGTGACTTTATATGGATAGATGCAAATGAAAATGGTGTCTTTGATAACAGTGAAATAGGTTTAGATGGTGTGACTGTAAATCTATATAATGAAGCAGGTGACTTAGTAGAAACTATGCTTACACATAGTGGCGGAAGATATTTATTTGAACATTTATCAGAAGGTACTTATGTGGTTGAATTTATAGTACCTAATGCTTTAGGGTATGAGTTTACCTCTGAAAGTATTGGTACAGGAGATTTAGACTCCGATGCTGATAGTGTTACAGGAAGAACTAACCCTATTGTACTACGTGAGGGTGAACATATTGTTGTGATAGATGCAGGTGTTTACTGTGGGTGTAAAGATGCTCCAGTAAAAGCAAATGGTGGAGATGCCTTGAGTTTACTAGGAATGCTTCTAATGATGTTAATGACACTCTTAACAGGACTCTTTTTTGTAAGACAAGAAGAGCAGAGAGTATAAGGAAGAGATGATGAAAAAAATAGTACTTTCAATGGTTATAGGAATGATGTTGACAATGAACGCTAATGCAGGAGGTAAGTTTGTAGCTCCTGCTATAGTACCTGTAGTAGCTATCCCTGAAATGATAAATCCCTTACCACTTTATATTGGTTTGGGTTTAGTCGCAGTAAACTTAGATAGAGACCCTTGTCTTTGTGGTGAGGCAGAGAGTAAAGACTTGAGATATGGTAGTGTCTTAAGAGTTGGTTGGGATTTTAATAACTATATAGGAGTAGAGGGAAGAGTCCTAAAAACATTTGGTAATGATGTATTCTCTATATCAGAGCATTATGGACTTTATGTTAAACCACAATACCCTATAACAGAGCAGATAAATGTTTATGCATTACTAGGTTATGGTAAAACGACTATAGACTACACCAATGGGGTAAGAAGTAGTACTACAGAAGAGGATGGTTTCTCTTATGGTTTAGGATTTGAATATGACTTTAGTACAGATGATAGCCTTGGCACTTACAATAGAGTATTTGATGGTCAAGGTGATCAAGAGACAAGTTGGGGAATGTGGGTTGATGTACAACAGCTTTTAAAAGATGCTGGTTCAGTCCATACTACTACTAATATATTAACCGTAGGTATCACTTACGATTTTTAAAATAAAAGCGGAGACTCCTCCGTTTTGAACTATATCTGATGAAGATTATGCTAGAATCCAAAATAAAACTTATATGTAAAGAGTCTCCCCTATGATAGTAAAAATTAATGATGTTTTGCAGTATAGTAACGATCTTACCATACTCTATGTTGAAGATGATAAAGCAGTTCGTGATGAAATGTCAGAATTACTAAAAGAATTCTTTCAAAAAATTATCATTGCTAAAAATGGAGTAGAAGGGTTAGAAACCTATATTGAGT
>Ga0256838_1000850_pt1 | contig 16083 bp, 15 predicted proteins | sample 4571419metaG_FD_185978 | JGI IMG/M metagenome (GOLD analysis project Ga0256838, IMG submission 185978) | Hydrothermal vent microbial communities from Guaymas Basin, Mexico - 4571-419 | ecosystem: Environmental > Aquatic > Marine > Hydrothermal vents | place: Mexico: Guaymas Basin | collected...
CTTCTTAAAACTTTATTTTACAATTAATGAAGAGAAATTACTTCTCCTCCTCCATGAAAAGTGCATCAAGTAGACCATCAACAAACTCTTGCTTGTCAAACACTACTAAATCTTCAGGTTGTTCACCCGTTCCTATAAAAAGTATAGGGAGTTCGAGTGCATAAGCTATACTAAAAATACTTCCACCCTTAGCTGTTCCATCAAGTTTTGTGATAATAATACCGTCGATACCTACCATCTCATTAAATGCTTTTGCTTGAGCAATTGCAGAGTTTCCTTGTGTTCCATCTATGACTAAGAGTGTTCTATGCGGTGCACCCTCATGTGACTTGCCACAGATTCGGTTTATTTTTATAAGTTCATTTGCTAGGTTTGTTTGTGTATGGAGACGTCCAGCTGTATCTATGATGACATGATCATAGCCTTTAGATTTTGCGGAGTCTATGGTGTCATAAGCAACTGCTGAAGAATCATGTCCCTGTTTTGAAGCAACAATGGGAATATCGAGTCTTTTTGCCCAGAGTGTGAGTTGTTCAATGGCTGCTGCACGGAATGTATCTCCTGCACCTAAAATGACTTTTTTACCCTCTTGTTGATACTTGTATGCAAGTTTAGAAATAGTTGTCGTTTTTCCCGCACCATTTACTCCAATAATGAGATCTACAAAAGGAGCTTTATACTCTGGCATAGTGTATGAAGTATGTGAAAGTGTAGCAAGAAGTTTCGAGCGGAGTATTTCACGTGTTATTTTAGACTGGTAAATTTCATTCATAATGATCTCTACAAGTGCATACTCAACATCTGCTTCTAGTAATATATCTTCAAGTTCCTCTTTTGAGAAGGTTATTTTTCTTTTTGGAGCTACAGTTTTTATAGCCTCTATTGTTTTAGCAAGTGATTTTTTTATAAAACCAAACATCTATTTTCCTAATGCTTGTTTTATATCGCTCTCTAAGAACTCTTCTTCAACCGCCCCTTGATAGAAGTTTATAAGTTTGCCATCCTTATACATAACCATAAGGGGAATACCAAAATTTCTTCCAATATTAAGTTTTGCTGTAACTGCATCTATAAGACGTCCATTTTCGTTTGAGTTTACAAGTGAATACTTTGCATTAAACTCTTTTTTAAATAATTGAAGTTTAGAATCTGGTAAATTTTGTTCAATTGTTATTCCAAGGACAACTAGATTATCTTTATATTTTTTTTGTAAAGATGTAAGGTGTGATGCTTCTGCTTGACAAGGAGGACACCATGTTGCAAAAATATCAAAGATAATTACTTTGTCTTTTGCACCATCAAGAGTGAAACCAGCACTCTCTTTTTGTATAACATACTGTTTTTTATCAAGTGATGTAAGAATAAACTCATTTGTTGAGAGCATTGAGTTTGCCTCTTGCACACTGCTTGAAGTTTTTGTTTGTTCTTCATCTTTAGAACAAGCATTTAAGAGCAAACTTAATGCTACTAAAGTGGAAAGAAAAGAGATTTTTGACATAGTTTTAAAGCCTTTAGATGTGAAATTTATTTTATTTGTGTAAAATTTGAGAAATTATAGCAATTAAAGATTAAAAATGACTCTCACAAAAACCATATTAAGAGAAAATGCTCTGAAAAGTTTACAATTAAATGCTAAACGTAATAAAAAGTACAAATCTCACTTAGTTTCTAATAAACTTTTACAGCTGTTTAAAAATTTAAAAGGAAAAAAAATTCTTTTTTATTTTCCACTTCTTATGGAAGTAGATATTTTGAGAGTTTTAAAGCAGCTAAGAAAAAACAATGAAATATTTATACCATTTATGGTTGCACAAAGTTTCAAGATGGTACCATTTAGGTTACCTCTTCATAAGAAAAAATTTGGAATTTATGAAGCAGGAAATACAGTTAGAAATATAAAAAAAATAGATATAGCCATTGTTCCAGTTGTTGGAGTAGATGGAAATTTACAAAGAGTCGGTTTTGGAAAAGGGATGTATGATCGTTTTTTTGAAAAGTTACAAAAACGACCCTATACAATTTTTACACAATTAGAATTATGTTACACAAAAGAGTTAGTTTGCGATGCATACGATATCGCTTGTGATCTTTTAATAACTCCAAAAAAGAGTCTTAAAAGATCTTTTAAAATGAAAAATATAGGAACATAAAAATGTTAAACGAAATGCTACTAGGTGGTGGAACAGCCATTGTTAGTGGTGTTGTGGGATTTTTAATATCTAAAAAATTAACAAATGCAAACTTTGATGTTTATATGACTCAGGCACAGGCTAAGGCAAATGTCATTGAAAATGAGGCACAGACTGTTTTAGAAAGAGCACACTTAAAAGCTCAAGAAATAGAAAATAAGGCTCAAAGTAAATTTGAGAGTGTAAAGTCTCGTGTCAAAGCAGATATGCAACAAAGAGAGAATGAAGTAGCACGAAAAGAGCAAAACTTTAGTAATTATAAAGCAGTCGAAGATGCAAAAATTCAAGAAGAACTCACACGACTCAAAGCACAAAAAGTTAATTTAGAAAGAAATGAAAAGTCACTCACATCACTTCAAGAGAAATATGAGAGAAAAATAGATGATGCACTACATATTATAGAACATAGTGCAGGTATGACACAAGAGGAAGCTAAAGAAGTTCTTCTTAAAAAGGTTGAGTATAAAGCACGTGGTGATATAGCTCATATAGTAAGACGTTATGAGAATGAAGCAAGAAAAGAGGGTGAACGCAAGGCTAACTTTATTTTAGCTCAGGCAACAAGTCGTTTTGCTGGAGAGTTCGCTAGTGAGCGTTTAACTAATCTTGTGCATCTTGAAAATGATGAGCTTAAAGGTCGTATTATTGGAAAAGAGGGTCGAAATATTAAGGCTCTTGAGACTCTTTTAGGTGTTGATATTATTATAGATGACACTCCAAATGCTATTTTAGTAAGTAGCTTCAATCTTTATAGACGGGCAATTGCTACAAAAACACTCCAACTTCTTATAGAAGATGGTCGTATTCAACCTGCTCGTATAGAAGAGATATTTACTAAGGTAAGTGATGAGTTTGAGTCTAAAATATTAGCAGAAGGTGAAGAAGTTGTTGCCGATATGGGACTTGGTGTAATGCATCCAGAACTTATGAAACTTATAGGGCGTCTGCGATATCGTGCAAGTTATGGACAGAATGCCTTAGCACATACTCTAGAAGTTGCTTATCTTGCAGGTGTTATGGCTGCTGAGATGGGAGGTGATATAATCTTAGCAAAAAGAGCAGGATTACTCCACGACATAGGAAAAGCACTTACACATGATCAAGATGGTAATCATGTTGATCTTGGTGCTGAAGTTTGTCGTCGTTTTAATGAAGATGAAGTTGTTATAAATGCCATTTATGCACACCATGGACAGCAAGAGATAAACTCTATAGAGTGTGGTGCTGTTTGTGCGGCCGATGCACTCTCCGCTGCAAGACCAGGTGCTAGGCGTGAGGTTTTAGAATCTTTCTTAAAACGTGTTACTGAAATAGAAGAGATCGCCTCTGCACAGAGTGGTGTAAAACAGGCTTATGCCATAAATGCAGGTAGAGAAGTTCGTGTTCTTGTCAATGCAACACTTATAAATGATGATGAGTCTATTTTAATGGCAAGAGAGATTGCTAAAGAAATAGAGGAGAGAGTTCAGTACCCTGGAGAGATAAAGGTAAATGTTATTAGAGAGAGTCGGGCAGTAGAGTTTGCAAAGTAGCAAACTCTCTAAAATTATTTTGATTTATCAACTGTAACGATGATTGCACCACGTAAATCACCCATTTTATAACCAAGTGCCTTATCGAGAGGGTATCGACTTGCTATTGCACGTTTTATATCTATGTTCTTTATATCGCCATGACACTCTAAACAGATTTGTTTTTTTATAAATAAAGGTTTATAGTACTTATATGTATGGTTATCTACTTTTTCTATAAGATGTTTAGGAAGTATTATATTCATCTCTTTCATCTTCTCAAATGAAGCTAAAATTGCCAACTCTTTTTTAGAAGCTTTATTTGTAGGACTTCTATACTTTGCACTAATTCGTTTTACTCTTACTCCATTTGGAAGTTTTTTATTTACATTTTCTGTAAGTGTAAATGCCTCATTTGAACAAAAATCAAGTGCACTCATAACACCACCATCTGCCAATCTTTTTTTCATGTTTTTACCAAGTGTTTGTAACAACATCTTTGAACCACGATCTCCTATTTTTACTACAGATTTAAGTTCTGCATCTCTCTTTTGAGAAGGAGCTGCTAAAAGAAGTGAACTACTAAGTGCTACTATTGTTGTAAGTTTTAAAATATTTATCATTTTTTATCCTTTATATATGAAATTTATGCAAAATTATAGCAGGTCTTATAATATTTTAATGCAAATTTGACTATAATCTCGACAATATTTTACGTCAGGGAGCTTTTCTATGCCAGAATTGTTTACATTTTTCGGTCTTGTTACACATGATAAGACATTTATCTACATCACTCACATGTTGCTTTCAGCGGGTATCGCTCTTTTACTAGTTAAAATGGCTATGTCAAACTTACAAGTTGTTCCTAAGGGTACTCAAAACCTTATGGAAGCATATATTGGTGGTGTTTTAAAAATGGGTGCTGATGTTATGGGTGAAGAGCCTGCACGTCGTTACCTTCCACTTGTAGCTACTATTGGTCTTTTTGTTGGTATTGCTAACTTAATCGGTGTTATTCCAGGTTTTGAAGCACCTACTGGATTCTTAGAGATGCCTCTTACTCTTGCTCTTGTAGTATTTGTTTACTATAACTTCGAAGGTATCCGTCGTCAAGGTGTTGTAAAATACTTCAAACACTTTCTTGGTCCAGTTTGGTGGTTATACTGGTTAATGTTCCCAATCGAGATCGTTTCTCACTTTTCAAGACTTGTTTCTTTATCTTTTCGTTTATTTGGAAATGTAAAAGGTGATGATATGTTCCTAATGGTAATTTTAATGCTAGCTCCATGGTTACTACCAATGATTCCATTTGCACTTTTAACTTTCATGGCATTCTTACAAGCTTTCATCTTTATGATGCTTACGTATGTTTACCTTGGTGGTGCAGTAGCTGTTGAAGATCACTAGGTCTTTTTACAGATGCAAAAAGATATTTATAATAATATCATAGGTTTTTTGCAAGGAGCATCATGGGCTGTAGTGCTCATAGGTGCTTACTTCACTTTTAAATTTACTCTCTCTTTTGGACTTCCTTTTGGAATCTTTTTTACCACACTTTATATAATTTTTTCACTTCTTTTTATCTTGCTTTTGGATGCTTTTTCTGTGCAAAAACAAAAGCTAGAAGAGCTTAAAAAACAGACAAAACTACTTGAAAATATTACTTTAAAAGAGAGTAGTTCTTAGAATATACCTATAATTTTACTTACTTTATGAGAGATAAAAGCTTCTTTTTGCTAAAATAGAATAATTATATTTTATTCTAACAAGGAACTCTATGTTTGAAGTAGTTATCGGTCTTGAAGTCCATGTACAATTAAACACAAAAACTAAATTATTTTGCTCGTGTGCAACGAGTTTTAATCACCCACAAAATACAAATACTTGTCCAACTTGTTTAGCACTTCCAGGTGCTCTTCCTGTACTAAATCAAGAAGTTTTACAGAAGGCTGTTATGCTTGGTACTGCACTTGGTGCTACAGTAAATCGTGAATCATTCTTCGATAGAAAATCATACTTTTATCCAGATAGTCCATCAGCATATCAGATTACACAGTTTTATAAACCTGTTATACAAAATGGTACTCTAGAGATTGATTTTAAAGATGGAAAGAAAAAAATTATTCGTGTAGGATTTGCTCATATTGAAGCAGATGCTGGAAAAAATATTCATGATGGTGATATTTCTAAAGTTGACTTAAATCGTGCAGGAACACCGCTCCTTGAAATAGTGACAGAACCTGATATGAGAAGTTCTGAGGAAGCGATCCTTTATCTTAAAAAACTACACTCTATCATTCGTTATCTTGATATTGGTGATGCAAATATGCAAGAGGGATCATTTCGTGTGGATGTAAATGTTTCCATACGTCCAAAAGGTGATGAAAAACTCTATACACGTGTTGAAATTAAAAATATTAATAGTTTCAAGTTTATAGAAAAAGCTATAGAAGTAGAAGTGATTCGTCAGAGCGAGGCATGGGAAGATGGTGTTTATGACGATGAAATTTGCCAAGAGACACGCCTCTTTGATCAAGTAAAACAAGAGACACGTTCTATGCGTGGTAAAGAGGAAGCTGCTGATTATCGTTACTTTCCAGAACCTGATCTACTCAAAGCAGTAGTAACAGATGAGATGATGGAAAAATATTCTAAAATTCCAGAACTTCCAGATGCTAAACGTGATAGATTTGTAAAAGAGTTTGGTCTTAATGCTTATAATGCTGGTGTAATTACTTCAAGTGTTGAGATGGCTCACTATTTTGAAGCGATGATGGCAGAGGGTATTAGTGGGAAAAATGCTACGACTTGGTTAACAGTTGAGCTTTTAGCACGTATGAAAGGTGATGTAAATATTACAAATACACCTGTAGATGCAAAAAAACTTGGTACCTTAGTCAAACGCATTGAAGATCAAACAGTAAGTGGAAAAGCTGCAAAAGAAGTTCTTGATTACTTAATGGAAAATGATGGAACTGTCGATGATACTATTGATAAGCTTGGACTGAAACAAGTAACAGATATGGGTGCTATTGAAGCCATTTGCGATGAGATAATTGCTGCAAATCCTGAAAAAGTTGAACAACTTAAGGGTGGAAAAGATAAACTTTTTGGTTTCTTTGTTGGACAGGTAATGAAAGCCTCTAAGGGGAGTGCAAATCCTCAAGCAGTGAATGAAATTCTTAAAGTAAAACTAGGATAATCTCTTATGTTTAAACGCCTGATAGTAGATGCTGCATACTTTCTACAGACATCCAAACGCTATCAGTCAAGAAAACAATTTTTTAGAAATCTTCTTGAAAACAATAAGTACAAGTATAAAAAATATGTAGATATTTTTATGATTGTACTTATTTTTATGAGTGTGGCTGTTCTTATTCGAGAGGTAAAACATCCTATACATGACTATATGTTTTATTTTAATAGTTATGTTATCTCATTCATCTTTTTTATTGAGTACTTATTACGTTTTTGGATTCACAGTAGTGTTTCTAAAATTATTGTTGACCGTGCAGAACACGATAGCTTTTTATCACGAAATATAAATTTGCTAAAAGCTTTTAAAAAAATTATTAGTGTAAAACTCTCTTATATCTTTTCCATTACGGCTATTATTGATTTTCTTGCAATAATGCCATTTTTTCATGAACTGCGACTTTTAAGACTTTTTATACTTTTTAGAGTTTTTAAACTTTTTCGTTATGCAAATAGTTTTCAAACCCTTGCAAGTGTTTTAGCAACTAAAAAGTTTGAGTTCTTCACACTTGCTATATTTGCTTCTATTGTTATTTTTGTTTCTTCTGTACTTATCTATGTTATGGAGGCAAATAATCCTTCTTCTCCTATTGATACACTTTTTGAGGCTGTATACTGGTCTATAGTAACTATATCTACTGTTGGTTATGGTGATGTGACACCTGTCACTTTTGAGGGGAGAGTTGTTGCTATAATTGTTATTATTGCTGGAATTGCTGTGCTTGCCTTTACAACATCACTTGTAGTCTCTGCATTTACAGAAAAACTTGATGAAATTCGAGAGGTTAAAACTGTAGAAGATATATCAAAACTAAAAAGTTTTTATCTCGTTTGTGGGTATGAGAGTGTTGCACAAGATGTTGTTCGAAAACTTTCAAAACATCATAAAGATATTATTATTTTAGATGAAGATAGTGCGAGGGTTGAGCGAGCAAAGAGTGATGGCTTTACAGCACTTAATTATCCACCTGGAAAACTAGAGAGCTATAAGAAATTGCATATAAACATTGAAAAACAGGTAAAAGCTGTACTTTGTCTTTATGAAAGTGATGTAGAGAATGTATATACTGCTTTAACAGTTCGTTCTTTAAGTAAAGAGATTTTTATTCTTTCTCTATTAATGGAAAATTCAAATCGTAAAAAATTAGAGTTTACTGGTATAAATAAAATTGTGTATCCGCAAGAACTTATAGGTTTAGTGACAAGAGAACTTATAGGGCAACCTGTTGCATTTGAGATAATTCATGAGCTACGAAGTGAAACTTCAAATGTAAAAATTACAGAGCTAGCCATTACCCAAAGAATTATAGATAATTTTTTAAATACTGGTGAATTAGGAAATGAAGCTTATAGGGTAGTACTTTTAGGAATTCATAAAAAAGCAACACAAAGATTTTATTTTAACCCTTTAAAAGATACACTCTTAGAAAATGGTGATTTTCTTCTTGTGATTGGTTACAATGTTTTTATTAAAGAGTTTGAACAACATCTACATACAAAGGTACGAGATGAGTAAGAGTAGTGCACTGATATTTGGTTTTAATAATTATGCAATAGAGATACTAAAAAATGTAGAAAAAGAGTATGATAATGTAAAAATATATTCACTTGATGAAGAGAACATCAGTAATGAAGAGTATGAAATTTCTCATTTTGATTTGAGTGATGATTGGCAAGAGATAGAAGAAGAGATAGACATCGACAACTCAATTGCTTTTTGTATTTTAGAAGATACTGCAGAAAATATTTTTTTAACTATTTCTCTTCGAGCTTCTTATGAAAAGCTCTCTATTATAGCAATAGCATCACATAAAGAGAATGCAAACAAACTTTTAATGGCTGGTGCAAATAAGGTTATTCCTTTAGTGGAAACAACTGCAGACATTATTACAAATATGTTGGAAAACCCTATTTCAAATAGTGTTTTACATGCTATTCTTTATGAGACAAGTGCCTTGAAAATAGCACAAATTAAAATAGGAAAAGATAGTCACTTTAAAGATGAAGAGCTCTCTAGTATCGACTGGGGTCATTATAATGGCATTATTGTTCTTTCCGTTATGCATAAGGATATGAGTAGTGAGTTTATCTATTCATCTAAGGCAAAACGCCATGTAATGGAAGAGGGTGATGTTTTAGTTGTTGTCGGGTATGAGGCAGATATTAAAGAGTTTGAAAAAAAAATAGGGAGTAATCGATATGTCAATTGGAGTAATTGGAGCTGGTAAATGGGGGAGTGCATTAGCATTTGCATTTTCTGAGAAAAACGAGGTTTTTATTACCTCCCGAAGAGCGAGAGATTTACCAAATTTTGTATCACTTGAAAAAATTTTAGAGTGCGAATTTTTAATTATTACTGTTCCTGCACAGCAGATTGCTTTATGGTTAAAAGAGAACTTTATCTTTAATGGACAGAAGATTTTAGTCGCTTCTAAAGGTATAGAAGCGAGTAGTGGTAAATTTTTAAATGAGATATATGCAGAGTATGTTCCTGATGAAAATATAGCTTTTCTCTCTGGTCCTTCTTTTGCGGTTGAAGTACAGAAGTCTCTTCCTACAGCACTTGTAGTGAATGCAAAAAATGAAGCATTGAGTAAAGAGTTTGCAGGACTTTTCCCCTCTTTTATAAAAGCATACAGATCAGTAGATGTAATGGGTGCAGAAGTGGCAGGAGCTTATAAAAATGTTATAGCAATAGCTGCTGGAATTTGTGAAGGTTTGAAGCTTGGAAATAATGCAGCTGCTGCACTTATAAGTCGTGGTTTAGTTGAGATGCAACGTTTTGGTTTAGCGTATGGAGCAGAGGTTGATACCTTTACTGGTTTAGGGGGTGCAGGGGACCTTTTTCTTACAGCATCTTCTTCTATGAGTAGAAATTATCGTGTTGGCTTAGGTATAGCTGATGGAAAATCTCAAGCAGAGATACTTGAAGCCTTAGGAGAAGTAGCAGAGGGAATAGGAACTACATATGCTCTGCATGAACTCTCAAAAAACAACAATCTTTACCTTCCAATAGCACAAGAAGTTTATGCAATGCTTGAGGGTAAAAGTCCAAAAGAGTCTCTTCGAGACCTTTTATCTCAGTAAAAAGTAGAGCATATGACATATACATTAAAGCAGTTACAAGCAGGGGAGTTAGTTGGAGCAAAAGAGGTGAAAATCTCTGAAAACTTGACAACATTTCCAAGAGAACTTTTTGAACTTACAGATACCCTAGAGCTTTTAGATTTAAGTAATAACAAACTTAGTGAACTGCCTGAGGATTTTTATAAGTTTAAAAATTTAAAAATTGCTTTTTTCTCTTTTAATGAGTTTAAAGAGATGCCCTCTGTTTTTAAGGAGTGTCATAATCTTTTTATGCTTGGGTTTAAAACAAATCAGATAGAGAAGTTTGATGAAGATATTTTACCACTCAACATTAGCTGGTTGATATTAACAGATAATAAACTTACAGAACTTCCAAATTCTATAGGAAAACTTACTAAAATGCAGAAGTTTCCACTTGCTGGAAATAGATTAACTACTTTACCAAAAAGTATGGAAAATTTAAAAAATTTAGAGTTAATTCGTTTATCTGCTAATAATTTATGTGAGCTACCAGAGTTTTTACTCTCATTACCAAAACTAGCATGGCTGGCATTTAGTGGAAATCCTTGTTCTGTAAGTAAATCGACTAAAATGAAAGTTTTAGAGTATAAAGATCTTGAAATGGATAAGCTTTTAGGGGAGGGTGCTTCTGGAAAAATTTACCGTGGACACTCGAAGGAGTTTAACCGTGTAGTAGCTATAAAACTTTTTAAAGGTGCTGTTACCAGTGATGGATATGCAAAAGATGAGATGAATGCTTGTATGCAAGCGGGTGAGCACCCCAATCTCATAAAAGTGTTAGCACGACTTGAGCATAAGCATTTGGGTTTAGTTTTAGAATTTATCTCGCCATCTTTTAAAAATTTGGGAAATCCTCCTACTTTTGAGAGTTGTAGTCGTGATACTTATGATAGCTCTTTGCATTTAACTATTGAGGATGTTCAAAAAGTAGCAGAGGCAATCTGCTCAGCTGCTGCACATCTTCACTCTAAAGGTATTATGCATGGTGACCTTTATGCACATAATATCTTAGTTAATTCTAAATATGAGACATATTTAGGAGATTTTGGTGCAGCGAGTTTTTATGAAAAAGATTTCAAACTTTATGAACAGTTAGAGGTTTTAGCTTTTGGAAACCTACTTGAAGATATGCTCTCTTTAGTGAATGAAAAATCTGGGGAGCTTTATAAAAAACTTGAAAATCTTAGGAAAAAGACACAGAATCCTTTTGTAAGTGAGCGACCACTCTTTTGTGAGATGGAGTTTTAAAATGAATGCACAAGTTTTAAAAATACTACTCTCTTTAGTTATTGGTTTTGCCATTTTTCTTCTTAGTAGTACTGTTTTTAACACTACACAGAGTTCACTCCTTGGTATTATCGCTCTGCTTGTAACACTCTGGACAAATGAAGCACTCCCTTTAGGTGTAGTTTCTCTTTTTCCTATTATCTTATTTCCTGCATTTGAGATTATAAATACAAAAGCGACAGCTATTAACTATGCACATCCTATTATATTTCTTTTTTTAGGTGGATTTTTACTTGCTATTGGAGTGGAAAAAACAAAGCTTCATATCTATATATCAAATAAAATCTTGGGTCTGTTTCCCTCTACACCGAGAGGAATGATCTTCTCATTAGCATTTACATCGGCACTGCTAAGCTCTATACTCTCAAATACAACAACAACACTACTTCTAATCTCCATAGCAATTTTTTTAACTGATCACATGAGACTCAAGATGCGTTTTGCTTTGGCTATTGCTTATGGTGCAAATATTGGTGGTATACTTACACCTATTGGTACACCCCCAAATCTTGTACTTCTGGGTATTATGGAAGATAAAGGGCTGGAGTTAGTTCCTTTTTTTCAGTGGATGTATATGGTCGCTCCACTCGTTATTTTTATGATTGTTAGTATGAGCTTTTTACTCTCTATAGGGACAAAAAATATAGAGATTACACATACACCAAAGAGTCAACCCCTTGATAGTGAGCAAAAAAAAGTAGTAACAATTTTACTGACTCTTATTGGTTTACTTCTTGTTAATGCTTCTATTAAACCCTATTGGAGTGGTTTAGGACTTAGTGAAACAGGTATTTTATTAGGCTTTGGTTTACTTCTGTTTATGCCACCTTTAAATATTTTGAATTGGAAAGAGGACAATGGAAAAATCCCTTATGAGATTATATTGCTCTTTGGTGCAGGTTTCTCTATAGCTAAAGCTTTTGGCACAGTAGGTCTTGCTGATGAAGTAGCATCTTATCTTGTAAGTATTACACATCTACCACCTTTAATGTTACTACTCTGTGTGGCACTGCTTATCACTTTTACCACAGAGGTGACTTCAAATGTAGCAATGATCTCTATAATGCTTCCTGTTATTTACTCTGTTTCAGAGTTAGCTGGTGTAAATACAACACTATTTATGATGGTTGCTACACTTTGTGCTAGTTATGCGTTTATGCTTCCCATCGCCACACCTCCCAATGCAATAGCCATGAGCACTGGAGCTATAAATGTAAAAGATATGATGCGCTATGGGATTGTGCTAAATGTTATTGGAGTTGTTGCTATAGTAAGTATTGCTGAGTATTTTTGGAAAGGAATTTTATAGTGATAGTAAATAATATAACAAAATATTTATCTTATTTTACGGCATTTATACTTGCTCTTTTAGTGATGCTTATAGTATATGATGCAACGGCTCGTTATCTTTTCTCTTCAGGGTCTACTGCATTGCAAGAGTTAGAGTGGCACTTCTTTGATGTTGTTATACTCTTCTCTATTGCCTATACTTTAAAACATAATGCACATGTAAGAGTAGATATATTTTATGATAAATTTCCTTTAAAGACACAAACTTTTATAGATATAGTGGCACTTTTATTATTTATTTTACCACTCTCTAGTCTAATCATATACATCGGTTTTGGTTTTGTGGAGCTGAGTTTTTTACAGAGTGAAGCTTCTTCTGATCCGGGGGGACTCTCCCATCGCTGGATAGTCAAATCTTTGATGCCTTTAGCTTTTCTCTTTTTAGCACTGCAGAGTATTTCAGAACTTCTTCAAAAGCTTAATAAATGGAGAACATTATGATAGCTCTAGTAATGTTTGTAGTTGCACTTACTCTTCTTCTTCTTGGAATCCCTGTAGCATTTGCCTTTGGTGGTGTGGCGATGATGTTCGCATTTGTTATACCAGAATTAGGCTTTGAAGTTTTCAATATTTTACCATTTCGAATTTATGGAATTATGAATAATACTACCCTTATGGCTGTTCCTCTTTTCATAATGATGGGGCTTATTTTAGAGAAATCTGGTATGGCTGAGCGACTGCTTATCTCTATGTCTGCTATGTTTAAAGGTGTCCGTGGGGGTCTTGGGGTAAGTGTTGTTTTAGTAGGGGCTATTTTAGCAGCATCTACAGGGATTGTCTCTGCCTCTGTGGTTATGATGAGTGTAATCGCTCTACCCCTTATGATAAATGCAGGCTATAATAAAAGTCTTGCAAGTGGTACTATTGCTGCTTCTGGAACACTTGGACAGATTATACCCCCTTCGATTATATTGATTGTTTTAGGGGATGTTATGAGTGTGAGTGTAGGTGATCTTTTTATGGGTGCAGTACTTCCAGGGCTTACACTTGTAAGTCTCTATATTACTTACATATTAATCCGAGCTTACCTAAAACCAAATGATGCACCTGCTATGCAGAGTGATGAAAATATTACTCTCTTTGATCTACTTAAAGCTATTATCCCTCCACTTCTTCTTATGGTTTCTGTTTTGGGAAGCATCTTCGCTGGTATTGCTTCTCCTACAGAGTCTGCTGCATTTGGGGTTGTTGGGGGTATTATTCTTTCAAGTTTTAACAAAACCTTGAGTTTTGAGATGCTTCGTTATGCACTCTTTGAGACTATGAAACTAACAGGAATGATTTTTATGATTTTAATAGGGGCTACTGCATTTAGTCTTGTCTTTAATGAGCTTGGTGGAAGTGACCTGATTTTAGAGTTTTTTAGTGAAGAGATAGGAGATGTTTGGGTCTTTATAGCTATAGCGATGTTGAGTATTTTTATACTTGGTTTTTTTATAGACTTTATAGAGATAAGCTTTATTATTGTTCCTATCTTAGTACCAGTAATGGATGCATTTGGGATAGATCCTATCTGGTTTGCGGTATTAATAGCTATGAATCTACAAGCCTCTTTTTTAACTCCACCTTTTGGACTCTCTCTCTTCTTTTTAAAGGGTGCTGCTGGAAGTAGTGTGACAACGATGGAAATATATAAGGGTATTATTCCATTTATATTTTTACAACTTATAGCACTTGGATTAGTTTTACTATTTCCAGATTTAGTTTTTGCATTTTTATAAGTTATTTAAATGTTACTTTTTTATCATATTTAAAGAAAAGGTTTATGAATTATTTTAAAATATGAGAGATACTATCTCTTTTCTCTTTAATATATAAGTTAATATGTTAAAATAGTGTCTTAATACGAAAAAAGGTAGCTTCTTATGAAAAATCTCTCCATTAGTAAAAAAGTACATATTCCTCTTATAGCCTCTATTTTAGTAGGTTTTATTATTGTCCTTATAAATTATGTTTATTCTGTCGATGAGATGGAAAAAAAAATATATATTTCGCAACAAAAGAATTTGAAAACTACTTTTGATGAAGCTATGAAAGTAAAAGAACATATTGGTTTAACAAATGCTATTAATATCTCTAAAAATTATTCAGTAGTGAAGTCACTTGAAGAGAATAATAGAGATATAGCGATACAAGGTTTAAAATCAATCTCTCAAGAGTTTAAAACATATACGAACTATAAAAATATTAAGATACATATTCATGATGCTAATGTACATAGTTTTTTAAGGGCTTGGAAACCTACAAAATTTGGTGATGATTTAAGTGGATTTAGAAAAACTGTTCTAAATGTAAAACAGACGAAAAAACCTTTAGTAGCAATAGAACTTGGTCGTGCTGGATTAGTTCTTCGTGGACTCTCTCCTGTTATAGAAAATGGTCACTATTTAGGTTCCGTAGAGTTTATGCAGGGTCTTAACTCTATAGTAAAGTCTATGAAAAAAATAGATGATTTAGATGTAGTGATACTTATGAAAGATGAATATGTTACAACAGCTCAATCACTAAGCAGTGCTCCAAAAATACAAAACTATTACTTAGCGGTGAAAGAAAATATTATAAATAGAGAGTTTTTCGGTGAACTTCAGAATGTAAATATAAGTAATACAAAAGAGCATATGAGTACAAAAAATTACTTTGTTATATCTACTCCTATAAAAGATTTCTCTGGAAAAGTTGTTGCATATGCTGTAGTTGGAAATAAACTTTCCAATGTAGAAAGTTTACTTTCAGCATCTGAAGACTCACTTATTAGACAGGTTTATATTATGTCTTTTGTAGATGTATTGATGCTTCTCTTTTTAATGTTTATTATAAAAAGTGCGATAGTTAAACCTATAGAAAACCTTGATAAAGTAGCAATGGAGTTGGTTCAAGGTGATGCGGATCTTTCTAAAAGATTACCAATTAACTCAAAAGATGAATTAGGCCATGCAAGTGAAAGTTTTAATACTTTCTTAGATAAGGTTGAAGATATAGCACATCAAGCACAGATTCAAGCACAGACTGCTCAAGAGTCAGAAGAGCAAGTTAAAGATAGCATGGAACATAATAGACTTAATCTTATTCTTTCTAATAGTATGATAGAAGGGGCTATAAGTAATGCTAATAACCTTCGTGAGAGTATGAAAGTAAATGTAAAAAATGTTAGCGATGTAAATGACTTAAATGAATCTACTGAAAAAGTAATAGAAAAAGTGACAACATCAACACAGATGATTGTGGAAAATATTGAAAATATTACACAGATGATACAAGCTTCAAGAGATTCATCAAGTGAACTCAATTCTAATGTTGAAGAAATTTTTAGTGTTATTGCACTTATTAAAGATATCTCAGATCAGACGAATTTACTTGCTTTAAATGCAGCTATAGAAGCTGCT
>Ga0256838_1000851_pt1 | contig 16081 bp, 23 predicted proteins | sample 4571419metaG_FD_185978 | JGI IMG/M metagenome (GOLD analysis project Ga0256838, IMG submission 185978) | Hydrothermal vent microbial communities from Guaymas Basin, Mexico - 4571-419 | ecosystem: Environmental > Aquatic > Marine > Hydrothermal vents | place: Mexico: Guaymas Basin | collected...
CGAAACTGTTCAGCATGAGCACAACGGACAGGACCGAAGTCATGATAAAGATTCTCGCGCGTGACGTTGCGAGTATCGTGGACGCGGACGTGAAGACTGTCGAGGAGATCATCAGAAGCCTGCCAGCTGAATTCCTTGACGAACTCGCAATACAATACCTCGACGCTGAGAAGAAGCCAGTCAAATCGGGCGACGAGGCGGTGTATATAACTGTCCCAGCACCACTACCATCAGAAACAGAACCAGACTTTGAGGAACTTGAATGATTCCACCCCTTTCTTTTTTATATTATATAATATGAATATTACAAGCGCCCCACCGAAAGTTTTTACCAGCAACCTTTATAACCTCGTGGGATACTATATATTGAGGTGAAAGACAATGGCCGGGCCTGAAACTCAAACCCAAATAAGCAACACCGCCCCACGCGGAAGTGACGGGGCACGCCTCAACATCCTTTACGAATCCTGCGGCACGAAATTTATCGTCTCGCTGGATAGGAGCGATCTCAGGCGCGAGTTCAGGAGAGTGTTGAAGAACGCCCCGCCCGGCGTCGGCGTCGGCGTCTACACACATACCTGGACGCTGCTCGAATTCCTTTGTGATGAGGCATTCGAGAGGGATCTCTGGGATCATGTAAGAAACAGCAGGTTCTGGCACGTACTCGACGACCTCGATGACGATGAAGCATTTTATGTTGAGCTCGAAATAAGGGATGACGTCGCGACTGAAATCGAGAATGGGGGCACCGAAACGCTTGTGTTTGGTGAAATCAGCATCGTCAACATCGACGACTTTGAAATCGACTGCGAGGTCGACACAGAAAAGAAGATAGACGTTTATTACTACGAGAATGCGGACGCTGTAGAGCTCCCCGCCGAGTTCGAAAGGATAGAAAACGAGTGTGATGGTGGTGATCAGTTCATTTATGTTCCTTGCCTTCTCGACGACCTCCTCGACCTGCTCTACGTGAAAAACCCAGAGCTCATCGCGAGCAAGGAATTCAAGTGTGGAAGAGTAGAATATGAAGCCTACGAGGGCGAGGATGGCGACCTCGCAATCGTGAGAGTCTGGATGGGGTGATGAACCATGACGGGCTCTCCTTACCCCCCATTTTATTACCATACACCTCAGATAGCCAAAAAACACGGCTTCGCGCGCTACTGGAAGGGCAAGGGACTGTCGATTTACGTTCACAACAAAAAGAAAACGATCATATTGTTTTCAGGAACAGAACCGGCGACACTCGTTCAAATCAGCAGGGACGGTGAGATTCTTGATGAGTTTTTCCTCGATGAGCTGACCGCAAAAATGCCAATCCACGAGGCTCTTGAGAAGGTTTTTGAGTACGCGTCGCTTCTTTGACCCCTTTCATTTTTACCAATTTTTATCATTATACCCCGGGTCATCTGCCACAAATGTTATGAAAAATGAAAGGTTATTGGAGGCTTCTCCTTCCTCATTTTGGCCAATAAAGGATTTTTGACCCTACTTTTATCCAGCCGGCCCCATAAATCGATCTTTGTTTATAACCTTTTGGTGGATTACTACCCAAAGTTTTATTATGATTATGATATAACATAATAGGGTGGCAAGAATGCACAGGGTTGCAGTGAGATACGACAAATTCATAGTGAAATTCTACAAAGATACTGTAAGAAAAGAGGATATTGATAGTGTGTTATACTGGATAGATGAATTCTTCGGAGAACAGCTCAAAGAACTCGGAGCGAGGCAATTTATGGTGTTTCGGGTGTATGATTCGAGGTGGGCTTGGAACATGATTGAACTCGAAGACATCATTACAGTGATACCATTGCGCTGACGCACTTTTTATTTTTCCTCATTACCATAGTAAAGTTTTATATCCTTGTATGTAATAAGATATTGGGGGTGGTGGAATCATGTATCATGAGAATCAGCGTGTTCGCGAGGCACTTGCATCGGTTATTTCTGAGATTTCGTATAGAAAAACGCTCTATTCTTTGGTGGGCGATGAGGGACGCGTGGAATTCTATAAAGATCTGGAAGAAAGAGCGCTTTCAATGGTGAAAGTTTGGGACAAGTATGACGTCGTGAAAGTACTGCGTAGCGTGTTGAATGATGACTTTGTCGATGACTCGATCAAGCTGAAGTTTATTCGCCTCGCCGCCGTCGTTTCCGAGTAAAACGGCTCTTCTGAAAACTTCGTGAGGTGATGGGACATGGTCGTTCTGCAGGTCGTTGATGAAGAATCGCTCGCTGATGTTCTGTTACACTTGCCCGCCACCCCCCACATTGTTGTTGAGGGGGCGGAACGCAGGGAGTATTTCTTTATTGACCGTGAGAGGGCCCGTGAGTTTCTTATCTGGGCTTTCAGGCGGTTCGTGAAGGGTAACGGCGGGCGCATTCTGGTTTTTGATGGGTCGAGTTGAGGGGCAAAGTTTTATATCGTTGTGTGTAATATAATAACGTGGGGGCGGGGTGAATAAGTGTTGTATGTTGTGACGTGTCTTGGGTGTGGGCCCGGCCGACCCCGCCCCCTCGACAAAAACTCTTTTGAGGTGATCAAAATGGCCCGTAAAAAGGCTTCTCGTTCCCGCAAATCCCGCACCAAAAGGCGTGTTCACCATAAAAAGAAAAAGAGGTGAGGCCACATGGCCAAAAATGCTTCTCTCGTCCAACTTTTGATTTTTCTCGGGATAGCATGGCTGTTCGCGGATACATTCATATTCAACGCACCCGTAGCCCTGACCGGGGCAGGGGCACTATTGATATCCTTCGCCGCAATTCTGGTTGGATCGTGGTTCTTCTGGGCGATTGGAAACAAGGGAAACCCCAATTACGCCGGCGTAAGCCCCAGCTCGCCGTCTTGGCGCATGTGGGTTTACATGATAATGTTCAGCTTCGTCTTCATCTACGAGATCGTTGCCCTTGCCATCGTGGGACACGACCCGTTTTCAGGATTCGGATGGACACTCAACGACCTGCTTTCAAATAAAGAAGTCCTTACAATCGTCCTTCTGCCCATCGCAATGCTCTTGGAATGGTATGCACCCGGCTGAGGTGATGTAAAATGAGCTGGAAAAAACTTCTACTTTTTGGTTTTGCCCTCATCGGTTTGTTTTTGCTCACAGGGACAGCGTCAGCGGCTGAAACAACGCAAGACGCGACAATAACAACACTGCACGCGACAGTTTACATAGATGAAAACGATACAACGACGGGGGATATTATGTTCTACTGGCCCTACGAGGGCGGTTTTTACGCAAAAAACGGTTTGTTTGGGCTCGGCGAGGGATATTACTTTGTTGCAGTCGTGAACAAAGACGCAGCGATTTACACCTACAACCTCGTTTATGACCTTCTCGTTGAAGACGGTGCATCGATACGCATGACGCTTACCCCCGCCACGTCAATGACAGTCAGCAACGACGTTATTCTCGTTTACACTCTCGAAACAGCCCCAAGCGTCGTGAACGGCTCGAAAATTGTCTCATTCAAGCCTGTTTCAGTAATTTCGACGGTTTCAGGGGCGAATTTTTCATGGACTGGAGCGCTCACCGCCCCACCTGACGTTGCTTGGTTGGCGTTCACGAGTGTCAGAACTGCAAAAACCGCTATTACAACGTCTGGAAACATGAATGCAGTGTTTATACCGCTTTTCGAGCGCGAAGGAGATGTTACAATGTCTTACGTTGTTGTTGTGAACGGCGTCGCGAGAACTTTTCAACTCGGAACGAACCTTGGTCATGTAGTTGAAGGAGCGGACGAATTTTATGGCGTCTATGGCGCAGTAAACTACTCAATAACACCCATCGCCCTCATTCTCGACCAGGGGCTCCCGGTTATCGTTGTAGACGCTTATGATGCACTCTCAGCAACAAAAGCCATTGTTCCAACGCTTATAATTGGTTCAGAAACTTATACACACTCCGCTACAGTTACTGAGGGCGTTTGCACGCTTACAATCACAGCAGAGGGTTATGATGCGACTACTGTCGTAATTACTGCTGATGAAATCACAACTTACAGTACTCTCGTCAGCATGTTCCCCGAAACCGCAATCTTCTCAGTGAGCCACTTCAGCGCCGTGAGGGGCTATCAGGGTGGTCTTATCAGCGATGTCATTGTTATCAGCCCGCGCAGCAGCTTTACGAACAACGTAACAATGCAGTTCATAAACTTCCCGTTCAGCGTTACCGCAATCGTTGACGGCAGCACGAGCGTCCTTTCAGGAAACAATCTTCTTCTCGGTGCTGTAAACGGTGAAAAAGTTATCACAATCATCATGAGCGCCGCCGAAACAACACAAGCACAGGCTTACATAGAACTTATAGGTAACGATGCTTTCACTGGAACGGCGAGCATGAGCTTTGCCGAGTTTATTGCAGTCCTACCAGTTCCGTTCAACATGACCACGCCCGCTGTCTGGGTTCTTGGGACAAACTACGTCAGGATAGCAAACGACACAAACACAATGACCATAACCTTTATCGTCAAAAACGCGGGCGGCACGGAGATTTACAACAAGATCGTGACACTCACACCACTCCAAATCTATACGTTCAGCCCACTTCTCGACGAGGGACAGAACAGCGTTTACATCAACTTCACTTACCTCAGCGACGCCGGTCTCATTACCGGAACTGAGAGCGGTTCAATCTTCTTCATAGCCGAGGCACACAAGCAGGCTGCAATTGATTACAGTGTTCTTACGGTAACTTACAACGTCATAAATACCGCAACCGTTACCGTAACGAACCCGTTCGGGATGGTTGGAACCTACACAGTCTTTATTCAGGGTAACTGGGGCACTGAAACGGGTTCAAAAGTCATCGCAATTCTTCCGAACAGCACCGCAACGGTCAGCGTTTACTTTGACGGGCCCAGCAACGAGGAGATTTCCGCCTATGAAGCTACGATATGGGTCGTTTACAACAACGCGACTGTCTTCAGCACGACCGTCCCCGTCACCGCAACGACCGCTCCTGGCTTCTTTGGCACTGGAATCAGCCAAAACGACGTCATTTACATCATAATTGGCCTCGTGGCCGTTGGTCTTCTTATAATTGCAATAAGGAGAGGTGATGAGCTATGAAACGCAGGGCAATAGCCCCTCTCGTTGTTGTTCTTATTGCTGGAGCGCTGCTCATTGCTGGCGCGGCGATTGGCTATTATGTAAGTCATCACAACAGCAACAATAGTAACAGTACTCACGTGATCTTCACGAAGAGTTACAGCATCAACGACGCACCTGAAACATCGATTTACAGCACCTACACGCCGGTCGACTCAAACAGGGTTGACCAAGAGGCGCAATCGGACATCAACACCCTCATGGTGAAGATTTCGCCCTCATACACGAGCTACGAGCTCCTTCATGCGGGAGACAATCAGTTCCAGTCCGCCGTTCTTATCGCTCCCGATAAGCTCTACGGCCCCATGGTCTTCCCAGCGACCTTCCTTTTCCAAGCGGCAGGCAACACAGAGGTAAAACAGACGAACGTACTCACAAGCATCGTCTTTGAAGTAATTGATGCCCAGGGCAACACGGTCGATAAAATAGCCGTCACGGGCTCATTTTCAGCAACGCCGGGGCAGGTGCTCACCTTTACGGAGATTCTGAAGGCCCCCGACGCCCACATGGACAAAATCAACAGCCTCATCAACGGACACGTGGACGCAACCTGGCTCGACGAACTCACACAAAGCCCCGCGATCCAGCCCTATTACGTGAAAGTAGAGCTCTACGGTGTCGCTCAGAACTACTACTGGGACGATAGTCAATCTACATGGGTTCTCGATAGTGAAATACCGTTTTCGATAACATTCAGCGCGGACAAGATGGATGGACATGAACAACCCGGTTTCTACGTCTTTACGGGATTCAACACTGTAATGCCCGCCGCTCTGCAAACAGACCCCAGAGCTTACTCGTTCTACGCCTACCAAGTCAGCGAGTACGGTGCAATGGGTAACGCTGTTGTCCGCGTCTGGGGGCAGGGTATTGCTCTATTCAACCAGAACTGGGCTTACAGGGCTTACGTGCAGGCAAACACGCCGCTTTACGCCCCAGTCAGCGGAATAACGGTCATTGACGAGGCGCGCGTCATCGTGTTCGCAAGGCACGCGGACGGTTCTGTCGACGTCGCCGCAATTCAACCGCTGAGCTCGCCAGCAACACTCGGCGACCTGCTCGCGTACGCGAAGAAGGTCGAGGGTAACGTCTTCATGAAGAAAGACAGCAACGCGACCGACATCGTGAATTATGAAGTACTTATTGCCGTGCGGGGACATGTGGTTTACAATTCGAGCACGAAGACGTTTTGGGTCCTCGCCAAGCCCGCTGTTTACGTTCAGGACGGTGTTCTCGTCCTCAACAGTCAGGTTTTCAGCGAAATAAGTCCGTTGGTCGAGGATGGCACTATAAACAGCTCTGAGCGCTCTGTTATAAATAGCAACATCGATGCCGCGATTGCCGGCCTCCAGAGCAAAATACAGGCTGCCTCGGCAATAAAATCACAGGCTGAGCGCTATTCAAACACCAAAGCGGCGTACTACGCTGAACAAGCAATCAACTACTACAGCAGTGCTATCAACGCGCTTGAACAGGCAAAGTCGGGTGACGCTCAAGTAGTCCAAAACAACCTTGTCCAAGCCCGTCTCTACGAAGAAGCGGGCGACCAGGCCCTCAAAGCCGCCCAACTGGCTTTGAGTGGACAGTACGACGCCGCGGCGGACGTTTTCCAGGGCGCCCAGAACCTCGCTGAGAAGGCCGAAAGCGCGATCCCGGTGGGCGGAATCAACGCGGGCAGCATTCTGAGCTGGCTCAAAGCGCACTGGTGGCTGATACTGCTCATTATCGCAGCACTGCTCATCATCCGCATCGTACTCGGTTGACCCCAAACCTTTATTTCCTTTTTGATATATAAAAATGGTTCTCACGAGGTGATGTAAGATGTCTGAAAACAAATCAAAAATCTCGTTTTTGAGCAATATCCACGTCCACCTTGGCGCGATCGGCGTCCTCACAGTCTTTCTCTGGTATGCATGCGAGCACAGCATTACATTCGCTGACCTGACGAACGCCATCGCCGGGATTCCGCTCCTCGCGGTGGTATTACTCTGGCTTTTCGATATCGCTGTGGATACAGGGAAAGTCTACAGTAAGATAGCAAATAAATATACGGGTCTTGTAAGCTCAATATTCTTCCTCGTGTTCTTCGCAGCATTTACGGGAATCATCTATGCCCTCCTCATCGCGGCTGGGGCTTCAGCGAGCGCGGTGACAATCCTTACAGCGATGGTCTTCGCCTTCATCGTTGTTATGCCGCGGACGGGGACGTCTGTTTGGATTCTTTACGTTTGGATTGCCGCATCGCTTGTTACAGGCTTCGCACACTTTGTTTTGATTCCTACAATTTTTGCGGGGTGATGTGAAATGAAAAGTCTCGCACACCTGAAATCGAAAAACTATATTTTGAAACTCATCGCCGTTGCCCTCGTGGGTGGCTACACGATGCGTTACGGCATGCAACACAGCGTTACATTTGCTGACATCGTAATCACAATAGCTTCCACGCCGTTCCTCATGATCGTTTTCATCGAACTGCTCGACAAATTCAGCGATAAACTCGACTATCAGCGCTATGCTCAAGTGATTATGGCGCAAGCGGGTATAAAGAACTCAACAACGTGGCATACACCGATCCTATCGTTCCTCATTGCGCTCGTTGCGTACGTTGCAACGTATTGGATGCTGACTGGCTCGATACTTGTCTTCAACGGCCTCAACCCGGCAGCGGCGATTGTGGGCGCAATATACGCACTATACATTATTGCACCCGAAACGGGTGACGACGAGCTCATTTTCTTCCTGTGGCTCGCCGCAACTGTCGCAACCTCGGGACAGTATCTCACACTTCTCGGTAGTCTCGGCGTACTCTCAAAAATATACATACTACATACACACTGACACAGCAACTCCCTTTTCTTTCTATAATTTTTCGGGGTGATGGGACATGATAAAGCGATTGATTGCAGCGCTCGCATTTGTCTACGTCTCGATTGCGTGGCTCTGGGACGTTTATTCGTCCCTCGCAGCGCAGTTCACCTTTGTTCCAGCAGCTTATCAACCACTACTTGCGATTTTATTTGTTACGATTGGGGGAATTGCAGTTTTCAGACTTCTTGATACAGAGAACTGGGGTGTAGAAGACGCTCTTTCAATGATCTACCTGGGTGCAATTGCCCTCTTCGCGTTGAAGGGCGACATCAGCACAGTACTCGCAGAACTCATAAAAAGCGTCGTAAGCTTCTCCGCCGCGTTTCTCCTCGGTATTTGGGCGGCTCGTGGAGGTGGTAGGCGATGATTCTCGACACAATCGGCCAAATCGCGCACGATTACCCATATTTCACACTGGCGGTTATACTGTATCTTTTTGCCGAGCTCTACCCAGAAAAAGCGCCGTTGCATAAATTCGTAAAAACGGTGTGTGTTTGGCTGTCGTTCTTTGCAGTGCTCATTCAGTTCAACTTGATCAGCGTCATGAAGTCGCTGATAGAGAAAATCGCAGCGCTCCTCAGCACTTTACTCTCGCCTTGAAACCTTTTGTTTTACTACCCAAAGTTTTATATCCTTTACTGCAATAAAATAAACGAGGTGGTTTGCCGTGAACCTTGAGAAAATTCTCGCCCTGCTCTTGATTTTTATGGGCGCGGTCGTCGTATACAACCACTACCACAGCGATGGGGGCGCAATCCCGATTTTCGACCAGCTTACCAGCTCAAACAGCCCGAGCCTCACCACAAGCACAGCAACCGATTCGAACACCGACACAATAACGACCACAACAACTACTGATACAACTACCGACACCGCCACAACCACGACAACTTCAAGTGATACAAGTACTGACACCGCGACAACTACGACAACCTCGACTGATACAAGCACAACAACCAGCCCAACGACAACCAGCCCAAGCTCGACAACTTCAAGCCCGAGCGCCTGACCCCGCTTTTTACTTTTTACGGGGTGATGCGGCATGAGAAAGCGTGAAAGAATTATCTACACCCTCGTTCTCACAGCGCTCACAATAGCGTTCATTCTCTACGTTGCAGGCTACATAAGCCTCCACTGACCAAATAAAACTTTGAGGTGATCGCAGTGAAGGACAGGGCGTTCTTCATCCGCGCCTTTTTCATTTTATTCGTCATCTCCGCTGTTATTTTGTGGGGTGTCTTTTATTATAATGCTCACAATACACCTGAGTATAAGATAAAAGAACGCCTCGTCGACCTTGGATATCCGACCGAGGGTTATTACTATGCGGACAACTCGATACGCTACCCAGACGGGCGTGTTGTTGTTTTTCAGTCCGGCAAAGTCGAGAATTACACTGTAAACATCTGGCAGGCAACAGCCGCCGCGTACTCTCTCCTTGAACCTTATCAATCAAAGCTCGAACGCTATAATTTCACCCTCAAGCTTGATTATGAGAACTTCACAGAAACATACAAGGACGGAACGCTTTACTTCGTTTTTCCCGTAAAAATGTCAAGAAAAGGCAAGCGTGATAATATTCTCGTCGGATATGTCTTCGTTGATCGGAAGACGGGCCGCGCTTTCATAAAAGGCTTACTGGGGTGATGTATCATGAAGCGGGTTATTTCATTTATCATATTTATATATATGATGTTTACGATGACAGGTGTTGCAAGCGCGACGCTCGTGACTGTAACATACACGACTACTGTGACGATTTCACATGCACCCGTTCCCTATGTCGTGACGACTGTTGTAGACCAGGTTACTGTGACAGAAACAATGACGGTGACAGATACGGTGACAGAAACAACAAGCGTTACAGACGAGGACGTCTATAAGCAACTCTACAGCGCCCTTCTCCGCATCAGTTACCTCGAGCAGGTTTCTTCAATGCAGTCGAGGAGTATAGCTTCCCTGCTCGCTGAAAACAGCTCGCTGAAGTCACAGAACAGCGTTTATATGTCCTCGCTCTCGACCGCCCTCGACCAAGTAAATTCAATGAGTTCGGTTGTGTCATCGCTTTCATATGAGAATGCAATGCTGTCCGCGCAGCTTGAGTACTACAAAAGCAATTATGAAGCGTTATACACCGCCGTCGCTATCAATTTCAATGAACTCAATAGCGCCACATCATTCTATTCGTCCGTAGAAGAGAAGCAGGAGGCCGCAAACAGGACGTTCTACGCCACCGCAATCGCCGTTCTCCTTGCTGTAGTCGGTGTAGCAGTGCTATACAGGAAGTATATCAGCTATCGCACGATGCGCAGGCACAAGAAGCGCCTGATCTGAATAGAAGACCCGGAAAAACTTTCTTTTGCATTATAGAGGCACAACGAGTTGCGGTATCCGAAAAATCATACAATTTTCTTTTCAAGAAAAGAAACAAAGATGTCACCGCGCTGGGTTACTTGACACTCCATATAACGTTTCGAGGTGATTGCAGTGAGAATTTATCTCGGAATGAACAGTGAAAAACGGAAAGAATTCCTCAAACTCGATGAAGGTATCGCAAATCATATATTCATTTTGGGACAGTCGGGCGCTGGTAAGACCCTGTGGATGCGTGCCCTCGCCGAGGAGATATTTTCAGCTTACAGGAGTCAGAATAGACCTGTATATGTGATAATCTTGGAGAGAAAACACGATCCATCAAAACTGAAACATTACAACCGCTGGTGGCTGAATTTACCGCCCCATGTCCGTAAGGAATGGGAGGGAACGTTCATCGAGGTTTACATGAGAAAAGCCCTCGAACTCGCTGAGGAAGGTTATAATCCGGGTGATTTTGCCCTCGGTTTGCCAAACTATCCGATGAATTTACTCAAATGGACAGACAACCGAACGGGGCTTCTATCGGCGCATGGACTCAAACCCGAGGCGTTTCCCAACAACCGCATCATATTCTACCCCGATCGCTCGAAGAACCTCCAGTATATCCGCTTTGTAAACGGCCCGCGGACGGACGTTTATATCGGTAAAATACCCTTCTCAATTCTCAGATTCGAGCACGTGAGGCGGTTCATCTACGTGAACCCTTCAACGAATTATGGTAGGATTTTGAAGGACGCTTTTGACGTGTATCACATCAAAAAGCCCGAGGACATCATCGAGGTGGCCAAACAACACGCTTTTGACCTGGGAAAGCCTCTCAGTCCCCGGACAATGCAGAACATTCTCAGCGTTGTCAAGATACTCAAAAACCACCCCCTCTTCACGGACAACGAGAAAGATGCCTTTTGGAACTACCTATCGACGGACAGGATAAACGTCATCGATTTCAGCGCCAACAGCCGCATTATTGAGTTTCCAGAGGAGGAAGAGCTCGTGTTACGTCAATTGGTTGATTACGTACTCAGGAAGGCGCGTTACAACAACATACCCGTCTACTTCTTTATTGACGAAATCCAGGACTTTATATTTGGAAACCGCCAGATTGCAAGACAGATAGACCGCCTTTTCAGGCTGGGGCGCTCGATGAATATCACGGTTGTCGCGAGTACGCAGTACTTACATTCACTACCCAGCTACATGCTTGAAGGTGCGAAGCACTTCGCCGTTTTGGGTTATTTTGCCTCGGACAAGGATAAGCAGAAGGTCATGGAGTTCACCAAGGCTGCCAAGCGGATCAAAATCAAGAAGGAACAGAAGATAAAGCCCCTCGTGGGCTGGTTTGTCGAGGAGAAGCGTCACGTGAAGCGCATTTACTTCCGTCCACCCACGTCGTTCTGAACCAGTTTTATTACGATATCAAATAGTATATATCGAGGTGGGACACATGAAGTATGTCAAACGCGATATCTATCTCGACTCCGAAAGGAACGTCATGGTTCGCTACCAGATCGTTGACGACGCCGGGAACGTCTACTACAGCGTGGAAGGGCCGGCGCCCTGGGTCGAATCAGTCGTTTCAAGGAACTACAAGAAGATACTTCAAATATTCCGCTCCTGAGCCCTTTCCTTTTTACTACCCAAAGTTTTATTTTGATGCTTGAAATAATCTTATGAGGTGATGGACCATGATTGATGTTATAATTGGTGCTCTTGGTCTTTTGTTCGGCCTCATTGGGTTATATTATCTATTCAAAAAGATGGATAAAGAAGCGGCAAAATACTTTATTCAAAGCGATATATTTCTTATAGTCTGGGGCATCATCAGCATGTATCATTTATATATACAACACGCCGACCCAATAAGATTTTTTGTTCCTGCCTTCGTTATAGGATTTTTTATCGGAAATCTCATTGATGATATCAAAATTTACCGTGGTGACGGGGTGATGGACCATGAGGCTCTTCTCACGAAAACCCGACGTTGAAAAACAAGTCAAAGAAGAAATACGCGAGGAGGAGATCAAGAAGACGGTGAGAGACAAGCTTCTTTACGAGAAAATCATCGCTGAAGAGTTGGCCGGTCTCAAGGAGCTGCCCCAGGCGAACCTTTTGATAATAACAAAAGAGCGGGGCGCCGAGTGGTTGGGGACACCGCTCAGCTTTATCGTCATCGATAACTTCTATTATATCCTGTTCCAGCCGCGCCCTGAAAGCTTTTCTGATGCTTTATTCAGGCCCTTGGGGCGTCTACTCGGCAAGAAAGAACAAAAATACGTCCTGAAAGTCGAAAAGCACCTTGTGAAGTTCAATGAAGAGAGCGTTTCAGTGTTCGCTGAGAAGCTTGTTCACGATGTGCAGACGAACATAATAACCGTCATAGCGCCCGCAATTCACCCAGTCGAGTCAACAGCAATCGATTCTTATGAAGCCCTGCTCCGTGAACGCGACATTCTGAAAGAGAAGCTTGAGATGGTTCTGGAGCAGGAGAAGAAGCTCATCGAACTCGCCATGACGCTGAACCCAGCCATAAAACTCTACAAGAAGAGCCAGAAGCAAACGGAGGAAGGAGAGAAGAAAGAAGACCTCTTCGGCTTCCAGCTCGACTTCATTGGGGGTGATGAGAAATGAGCGAGGAGATTGAAGAAATACTCAACCTCCCCCTTACGCCTGAAGAAAAAGCCGCAGAAATCTCAGAATTATCAGAGGGAACAGAAAAGAAAAGCGGTGGCGGAAAAAAATCGGTGTGGGGCGTCAAAAAGCGGGACGATTTACGCGACGAATTGCTTCGCGATATCTATAGAAAGCTCGCTGAAATCTACTTTCTCAACTCCTCGCCCGTCGTTCGGGACAGAGTAAAGCAAATAGCGAACGAACTGAAGATGGTGGAGCTTCTGATGAGGTAACCGAGCGATTTGAACCCTTTTTTCTATCATACTTTTTGTATCATATAACCGGCCTATTTGATGAAAATAATAGAAGGTGACTGAGTCACCTGGTTGACAAATATAAAACACCACCGTCCAGTGATATCACCAAGAGATATTATCGAGCGGCGATTATATTGACAAATGTAAAATATTGCCGCCCGATGATAGGTCATTGACCTACTGTTGGGCGGTCGTCATATTGACAAATGTAAAAACGAAAGGGTGTCAGAAATACATTGGGTCATCGTCTGCTCTGTCCGCCGCGATGGCTTTTTTTACTGAATCTGTGAGGAGTTCTTCTCTGTCTTTGAACTGCTCGAGTATAAAGTCGTCATCTTTTGTTGCTTCTTTCTTTGCCTCGATTTCGATGTCAAAGCCGCCCTGTTCCTTCACCGCCTTCGTGTGCATTCTGAGCAGTCGAATGAGGAGGATAGCGCCCTCCTTTGTGGTTTCTATTTTGATATCGCCTTCATCTGTTTTGATTTTCAGGATAAGGCGCTCGTAAGGGAGATTGCGGATAGCTTCTATTGAGTCAGCCATTATAGACCACCTCATTCTATATTACCAACCATGATAATAAAACTTTATACTCACACCAGTTTTATAACCTTTGGTGATAGTAATAAACGGTGATGACACAATGAGGCGCACGCTTCATCAAATCACTTCTGACCGCGCCGCACAGGCGCGGGCTTTCGTAGCTGATTATTTTGAACACGTCGTCGAGTACGCAGAAAACAACCTCTCAGGCAACGTCGAGATGAAAATACACGATCGGCGCTCGCTTCATCTCGACGCGCTCATTTCAACGTTCGTGAGCATGTATCCGAACAACCTACTCCGCGATGCCTTACTCGATGCTGGGGTTATCAATGAAAGCGAGTACTTCAACTTCAGCAACGTCCACGTCAATTTACCCGCTGACGTCGAACAAAAGATTTTTATCAGCTTTGACGCCTACTCGACGATAATTGATGCCGATAAGAAGAAAATCTCGGCTCTTGTGTTTTGGGAGATCAACACGAGGCGGGAGAGGTATTCAGCAAAAAAGAAGTTTATCGACTACGGTCTCGACAGAATAGACTTCATAAGGCAGGGAATGCGTGACAGGGGCACAGAGGTCGAGAAATACATCTACGTGATCGTCGCGCCCCTCGATGATTATGACAAAGCAGGCATAAAAGCTGAGGCGGAGAAGAAGGGTATTATAGTCGTGTTTATCGACTACGATGCGCTGAGAGAAGTGTTACTGAGAACCTTCATTGAAGTACTCGCCGCAACAAAAAACGTTGATGATTGGAGGATTTTTGTCGAACAACTTGAAGAAGCTGGAATAAAGCTCGCTGACGTCATCGATGTCCACGCACCAAAAACAACTATCGTTGTTGATGAAATTGAAGTAACCGAAGCAGCCGAAATTCCCGCTGTTTGACCCCAAACTTTTTATTTTTTGGTTCTTTTCTGTTTTTTGGTGGTTCTCGTGGGTGAAGATGACAAAAAAGAAGTTTTGAACGATGAGTTCGAAGTACTCTATAAGAAGCTCAGAACAGTGTCCAGGCGCTTGTATGTTGTCGAGGAGGAGATTGATGAGCTATATGCAAAGATTGAGAAACTGCAGAAGGGGCAAGAGAACACACAAGCAAGCAAAGAAGTCGATGGACTCAAAAGAATTCTCGATGGAGTTGTAGAAGAAATTGGAACGTTGAGAACTGAGATTGGGACGCTTGAGGACAGGGTAGACGACCTTGACCGTCGGCTCGTTGATTGTGAAGAGGATATAAAGAAACTCTTCGATGAGGTTGATGACTTGAAGAACTATACAACGAGGGCGTTTGCAATAGCAAAGAAAGTAGAACGGCATTTGGGGCTGGAGGAGGAAGAGGAGAAAGGAAAACGTTCGAGGCGGCGTCGATGATTCTCTTTTTATTCTTCGACAATTGTCATTACTGTCATCGGTAGTAGTCGAAACAAGAAGAGAAAAATATATATGGGACAGCGGCGCAGTATGTTCATATGGTGAACACACGATGAACACAAAAGAGAATGACACACGTGTCGATGTTCATATAAAAGTAAGCTCCGCTTTGCTCGCTCAGATCCGCCAAAATGGCTACCAGCTCAGCTCGTTTTTTGAGGCCGCTGGGCTTTTCTATCTCGCTATGCTCCGCTGTGCTGACTCAGCTCCGCAAAAAAGCTGGTGCGGTGGCCGGGATTTGAACCCGGGCCAGCGGCGTGGCAGGCCGCTGTCCTAGCCAGGCTAGACTACCACCGCACAGGCCCGTTAATACTCAATCTTGGCGGCTTTATAAATCTTTCGGTAAAGTTTTTTTCAGTGCTAAGGACCTATTTACCCCGGTGGAACCTGTGAAGAGGGCCCAGAGCTCCTTAGAATATCTGCTGATAGCGGTTGTTGCACTTATCGTTATCGCGGTTGCCGTTAAATACACCCTGCCGGCATCCAAGGGAACTCCCATAACAGGGATCGCGTATATAGATCCCGAGCTTTCTCCTGAAAAGCATAAAAAGCCCGACTATGATCACCCAGTGACGTGGATTGTGTACAGATACCCGGAGGGATGCAAACCCACGAAAAACTGCGACTTCTACGTCTCTGTAAACTTACATTATTATCCAGATAGCAACAAATACATAGTGTATGTCTATGCCAACGGAGACGGAGACAAAATACGGGAGGTTCACGTTCGGCTGTGCAACGGAAAATCCGCCACTTGGCACTTTCCGGAGGACAAAGGGAAGAATAAAATAAGTGGGGTTCAGCTAACGGAGGAGG
>Ga0256838_1000852_pt1 | contig 16057 bp, 21 predicted proteins | sample 4571419metaG_FD_185978 | JGI IMG/M metagenome (GOLD analysis project Ga0256838, IMG submission 185978) | Hydrothermal vent microbial communities from Guaymas Basin, Mexico - 4571-419 | ecosystem: Environmental > Aquatic > Marine > Hydrothermal vents | place: Mexico: Guaymas Basin | collected...
ATACTTGGAAAGCTTGAGAAAGAGGGTAAGATCGAGGTTAACGGGAAGGTAATCCGCCTTGAAGACGTTACCGGACCGAAGAGGAGGGGAGTTAAGATAGCCTACACCGGGGACACTGAGCCCGCGGAGAGGGTAAAGCTCTTCTCCGAGAGGGCGGATTTGCTCATTCATGACGCCACTTACCTAAGCGCCGAAGATCGGGGCGAGGGCTACCACTCAACGGTTGGTGAGGCCTGTGAGATGGCCAAGAAAGCAAGGGTAAAACTTCTGGCACTGTTCCACAGGGCCTTCCGCTACACCTATGACGAATATCTAAGGAAAGCGGAGGCGATATGCCGGGAATTCGGGGTAAATTTTGTCGTTCCACGGGACTTTGACGTTTTAGAGTACAAAGCCGGTAACTGGCAGTTTAGAAACCTCTTGGAGGGAGCAGAATGAGCTACCTGCGCTACGTCAGGGTCATTGGGACGATGCACGTCTCACCGAGGAGCAGAGAGGAGGTCATGAGAGAGATAGAGAAGATCAGGCCGAATGTCGTGGCCCTCGAACTGGACCCGCTGAGGTTTCAGGGAATACTCAGCGGAAAGAAGGCCGAGCTGAGGGGAAGTCTAGCACTTGGGAGGGCCGGGCTGATCAGCTACCTGCTCACAAAGTTCGAGGAGAAACTGGGAGAGGAGTTTGGAATGGCGCCCGGAGGGGAAATGCTCGCGGCCGTTGAGAGTGCTCGAACCCTAGGCGTCCCGGTTGCCCTTATAGACGAGGATATCCGGGTGATAATGAGCAAGATCCTTCAGGCCCCCGCAAGGGAAAAGCTCTTTCTTGCCCTTGAGGGATCCATCTTTTTCATTCCGGGACTTGGAGGCGAAGTAGCGACGGATTCCGATGTCCTGGCCTCCTACGAAGACATGATGCACGAATTCAGGCTCAGGTACCCCTACCTCTACCACGTTCTGGTGGAGGAGAGGAACAGGATAATGGCCGCTAACCTCAGGGGGATCGTAGATGACCTGCTACTAAAAGGTGTTAAAAAACCCAGGGTCGTTGCCGTTGTGGGTATGGGACACAAAAAGGGAATAGAGAGAATTCTGAACTCATGGAAACCGGGAAGGGGGTTTATTTATCCACCCAGAACTGGGCAACCTTTATAACTAAAAAACGGGTAGAACCTGGGGGAGGAGCCATGACAGACACCCTTGAAAGACTCAGGAAGATGCTCAACGTTGAGATTCTTGAAGTTGAGTACCAAGGAGACACCATCGTGGTCTACGTTCCTGAGGATCAAGTTAGGATAGCAGTTGGAACCGGGGGCGCGGTTGTCAAAGCCGCGGAACTAGTGCTCGGCCGGAAGATCGAGGTGAGAGCTAGATGAATTCTAGGGAGGTTGGGGATCTTCTCATATCTTTTCTGGCCCTCTTGCTCCTGTTTTCGAACTTTGAAATAAAATCCATGCCTCTAGTTGCCCCTGCAGTTGTAACGGCCTTCATCTTCCATGAGCTTGCCCACCGCTGGGCCGCCGAGAGATACGGTTACCGGGCGTTCTATCGAAGATGGGATACGGGTATAGTCATGGCGTTGCTCCTGGGTCTGCTTACCCGGGTACTAACCGGAAAAGCCTGGATATTCGCGGCCCTTGGGGCCGTTCACATTTCAGCGCCCTACATGCTTGCCGATAGGGAAGCCTTTGGAAAGATAGCCCTTGCCGGCCCTCTTGCCAACATAGTGGTTGGTGTCGCTGCCCTCGGGAGCTCTCATCTCGTCTCTGGAGTGCTTGGGGATGCCCTCTCCCTAACAGCGGGGGTAAACCTGTGGCTGGCGTTCTTCAACCTGTGGCCTATTCCTCCCCTGGACGGTTACAAAGTCATTCGCTGGAGTCCCGCATACTGGGCGATAAGCATAGGCGTTGCCTATTCCCTGAACTCAATTGTGTAACACTTTCAGTGATACAGAAGGGAAAGGTTAAATATTACCTCTCTTCTATCTACCTCCGGTGATCCCGATGGAGTACAAGACGCCGTTTGGAGTTAAGATAGATCCTGAGACTGGAGTCATTCAAGGGGCCAACAAGCTCGTCAGGAGACTCAGCGACATGAGGGGCTACTTCCTCGATGAAAAGGCCTACGAAGAACTCCTAAAGGAAGATCCAATCGTCTATGAGGTTTACGCAATCGAGCAGGAGGAGAAGGAGGGTGACCTCAACTTTGCCACCACGGTGCTTTACCCCGGCAAGGTCGGAAAGGAGTTCTTCTTCACCAAGGGGCACTACCACGCCAAGGCAGACAGGGCCGAAATCTACTACGGGATAAAGGGCAGAGGGGGAATGCTCCTCCAGACGCCGGAAGGCGAGGCCAAGTGGATACCGATGGAGCCGGGAACAGTTGTTTATGTACCTCCCTATTGGGCGCACAGAACCGTTAACACTGGCGACGAGCCCTTCATTTTCCTTGCCATCTATCCAGCAGATGCCGGTCACGACTACGGAAGCATAAAAGAGAAGGGCTTCTCGAAGATCGTTATCGAGGAAGGTGGTGAGGTCAAAGTCGTCGACAACCCACGCTGGAAGCTCTGATTTCCTTTTTTATCCATGAAAAGGTTTTTATGAAACGATTCTCAACATTCATGCGGTGATCCTAATGATTCGTCCAGCCGAGAGGGCTATGGGTATTGAGTACGCCATCAGAGATGTCGTCCTTCCCGCAAGGGAGCTCGAAAAGAGGGGGATAAAGGTCATCAGGCTCAACATAGGTGACCCCGTGAAGTTCGACTTCCAGCCGCCGAAGCACATGGTAGATGCTTACTGCAAGGCCCTCCAGGAGGGCCACAACTACTACGGCCCGAGCGAGGGCCTGTCTGAGCTTAGGGAAGCGATAGTGGAGCGCGAAAAGAGGAAGAACGGTGTTGATATAACCCTCGACGACGTCCGCGTTACGGCAGCCGTTACCGAGGCCCTCCAGCTAATATTCGGCGGGCTTCTGGATCCCGGAGAAAACATACTCGTCCCAAGCCCGAGCTACCCGCCGTACACCGGCCTCGTCAAGTTCTACGCTGCCGAGCCGAGGGAGTACCTCACCGTTGAGGAGAACGGCTGGCAGCCTGACATAGACGACATGAGGAAGAAGATTGACGAGAAGACAAAGGCCATAGCCGTCATAAACCCCAACAACCCGACCGGAGCGCTCTACGAGAAGAAGACCATCAAGGAGATCCTCGACCTCGCGGGCGAGTACGGCCTGCCCGTCATAAGCGACGAGATATACGACCTCATGACCTACGAGGGCAAGCACGTTTCCCCCGGCTCGCTCACCAAGGACGTCCCCGTCATCGTCATGAACGGCCTCTCCAAGGTCTACTTTGCCACAGGCTGGCGCCTCGGCTACTTCTACTACGTTGATCCAGAGGGCAAGCTCGACGAGCTCAGGGAGGCGATAGACAAGCTCATGCGCATAAGGCTCTGTCCAAGCACTCCAGCCCAGTTCGCGGCGATAGCCGGTCTGACCGGCCCGATGGACTACCTTGAGGAGTACATGGCGAAGCTCAAGGAGAGAAGGGACTACGTCTACAAGCGCATCCAGGAGATACCGGGTGTGAGTGCCCAGAAGCCGCAGGGAGCGTTCTACATCTTCCCGAGGATCGAGGAGCGCTCGAAGTGGAAGAACGACAAGGAGTTCGTGCTCGACGTCCTCCACGAGGCCCACGTGCTCTTCGTCCACGGCTCTGGCTTCGGAGAGGCCGGCGAGTGGCACTTCAGGATAGTCTTCCTCCCGCCGGTTGAGGTACTCGAGGAGGCCATGGACCGCTTCGAGGAGTTTATGAGAAAGAGGCTGAGCTGATTCTTTGTTTTCTTCAAACTCTTTGCCTTAACTTTCAAGGCCTCAGGAGTGGTGGCCCTCCACACAGATCGGTGCCGGGCCAACCGCTCATCATCGGCCATTCCGAAGTTGTTTACCTCCCAGAAAAGCTTTTATGGTTTATGTCAGAGGTTAGGTTGGAGGGTTGAAAATGGAACCCCATGAGTTCAAGCTCACAGAGGAAGGTATTAAAGCCGTGCTTCCCCCCCTTGAGGCCGAGATAATGGAGTATATGTGGAGAGTTGGGGTGGCAACTGCCGGTGAAGTCTATGATTACATGAAGACCAAACACCCTGAAATTAGGCGATCTACGGTTAGCATACTGATGAACCGCCTCTGTGAGAGGGGTCTTCTCTCAAGGAGCGTGGATCACGGAAGGGGAGGCATGAGGTACGTTTACTCCATAACAACCACACGGGAAGAGTTCGAGGAGAGGGTCGTCCAGCGCATCCTGGATGCACTCATGAGCAACTTCAGAGAGGCAACCTACGCATATCTGTCAAGGATCAAAAAGGAGTGAGGGGAAAAGAATGATACTCGCCCCTCTGGCATTGATGTTTCTTCTCATCTACTTCTCTTCCGGATACGTAGGTTTAGGGGTGGCAGGTGTTCTCCTCGTGGGTGTAACGGCTCTTGGAAAGCTTACCCTCCAAGGGAAATGTCGTAAATGTCATCCAATCACCCGCGCCGCCCCTGAGGGCCTCGCTGAGAGGCTTCGCTTAGTCCTTGAGCGAGCTAACCTTGAGGGTGTTGAGATCTATGCACTTGAGGAGTACATTCCCAACGCGTACTCTTACGATAAAAACATCGTCCTATCGCTGGGTCTTTTTGAGATACTGGATGATGAGGAGATAACTGCCGTCGTAGCCCACGAACTTGGCCACATTAAGAACAGGGATACACTCATCTTCCCCCTCGTGGCATACCTCAGGGTGTTTATGTTTCTGATGCCTCCCCTCCTTCTGAGCATGACCTGGAAGTTTTGGACCGCTATAGCAGGATTCGCCCTGTACCTGTGGTTTGAAGTTGAGAGATCAAAGTTCCTCAGGGGAAGGGAGTTCAAGGCCGATGACTTCGCGCTCAGACTCCTCGATAGGCCACTGTCTCTAAAAGCTGCCCTTGAGGAGCTTAAATACTATGAAGACCTCAGGGCTGAGGTTAAGAACCAAACCCTTCCCGGAATAGACCCCACGATAGAGAGACCGTCCAAAGAAGAACGCAACTACTGGAGACCAAGCTTTTTGATGTTCCCCACTCACCCCACCTATGAAGAGAGGATCATCAGGATAATGAACTACATCAACATTTCTTCTTAAAGGGGGTGCAGAGGTGGGAGTAGAAATCTCTCTTGACAAAGAGAGGGCGGAGAGAATAAAGAGAATCCGGCCAACGAAGGACGAGTACTTCATGCTGATAGCAAAGCTCGTATCCCTCAGGGCCACATGCCCACGCCTCAGGGTCGGTGCGGTCGCTGTAAAGGACGGCTACATTCTGGCGACCGGCTACAACGGCGCACCGAGGGGAATGGACCACTGTATTGACGTTGGCTGTCTCATCGTTGACGGGCACTGCCATCGAGCCGTCCACGCTGAGCAGAACGTTATAGCAATGGCGGCGAGGAAGGGAATAAGCCTTGAAGGGGCAACGCTCTACGTGACCCATTTTCCCTGCGACACCTGCTTCAAGCTCCTCGTCAACGCGGGGATCAAGGAGATAGTCTATGAAGAGATGTATCCCAACGAGGCTACCGAGATACTCCTCAAAGAGGCCCAGGAAAAAGGGATAGTAAAGATCAGACAGTTCAAGCTACCAAGAGAGAGGGTAAGGCTCTTCCTTAAGGAGCTGTTCGGCGATGACTTTTAGCGCTCTTCCAGTTTTTTGATCCTCTCGTTTATCTCCTCCAGTTCTATAGCAACCTTTCTCGTAAGCTCTGTTATCTCCCTCTTAGTCCTGTCGATCTCAATGTAGAGCTGAAACATCAGAAGGAATATCAGGCCTATTGACACGACGAAGAGGGCATCAAGGCCCCTACCGAGACCAAGGACATCCTTGATCTCTTTCGATAGCTCAACTGGAAACACTGCAATCACGGCGAAAATCCCAAAGATCAGGAGCCATGAAAGAAAACCCTGCCAGTCTACCCTTCCCCGTCGGTACTCGTTGACAATCCTTACCAGGAGATAAAGTATCGCCACGAGGGCCACAACTTGAGCAACGTACATACCCATCACCTCAGTTTGTCAAACAGCAGGTTCAACGCGATCTTCACACCCTCTATGACGTTGGTTCCCTTTTTCATTGAGTATTCAGTATAAACGGCCTTTATGGGAACCTCGACTATCCTGCATCCGTGTTTTGAGGCCTCTATTATAATTTCACTTGAAACAGCGTAGCGGTCGCACGTTATCTTGATTTTAGATGCACATTCCCTGTTGAAGCACCTCAGCCCGCTCTGGCTGTCGCTCACGTACTTTCTTGCAAAGACCGCCGTTATCGCATCGAGAACGAAATTCCCGAACTTCTTGATGAATGGCATCTCACTCGTATCCCCCTTGAGCCTCGAACCAACTGCAAAGTCCGCCTTTCCCTCGGCTACCGGCCTCATGACCCTAAGGGCATCACTCAGAAGATGCTGGCCGTCGGCATCAAAGGTGATAATGATTTCCGCTCCCTTCCTAACGGCGTACGCTATTCCAGTGCCCAGGGCCCCTCCAAGTCCCCTGTTCACGAGGTGGTTCAAGACGTGGACTCTGTAGGATTCCGCGATTGCCCTGGTTCTATCCCTTGATCCGTCATTGACGACCACTATCTCTTCTCTCCTGAAACATCGGAGGAGGTCATTAAGGACTGAGGGGAGTGTTTTTTCTTCATTATACGCCGGGACGACCACATAAGTTGATAACAACCGCTCAAAGAGTTTTTTCAGATCCCAGAGGTCCGAAACTTCAAAGTCTGGTTCGGCCTCCACGGAGAAGCTCATCCTTCCTGAATCATGTCCAGTTACGAGGATGCTCAGAGTTCCCGCACCTTTTGCTGCCAGGACGTCGTAGCCATGATCCCCGACCGCTATCGCCTTCTCAGGGGGAACGTCGAGCTCGGAGAGCACCTTTTGTATCTGCCCGGGACTGGGTTTGAGATCCTCTGGTTTAACGTCTTCTCTGGCAACTAATGAGTCAAAATAGTTGGCTATGCCGTTCTTTTCAAGAGCGAGAAGTGCGGCCTTCTTCGAGCTTCTCGTTACAAGGGCCAGCTTTACTCCCCTCTCTTTCAGATATTCAAGGACTTCAAGGGCACCCTCAAAGAGGAAGCTCTCTTTCATACGTTCTGCCTCAAGCTCGACCTGGATAGAGTGTAGCTTTTCGAACTCAATGCCAGTTTTTTCGGAGACTTTTAGAAGGGTCTCGTACATTGGAGTTAGGTCTCCCAGCAGCTCTTCTTCTATACCCATTTTCAGCAGCCTCTCTCTGAGACGTTCTTTTATCTCTGAAAATGAAGTCGGAGCCCCCACCAGCGTGCCATCGAGGTCAAATATAACCGCTTTTATGTCCATGACTGCCTCCCCTCTTTTTGGTGTCAGTCCAGCATTCTTTGATGGAGTCGTAGATCGTTCCCCACTCTATATACTCAAGCAGTGAGCCCAAAGACTGCTTCAGCCGTCCGGCAAACCTCTTCATCTCGTCCATGTTCTCAAACTCTGCTATTATCAGGGCCTGAGTTCTACCTGTTGTTCTATAAATGGTTTGGACGTTGTCCAGCACCGCGAACTTGGAGAGTATTCTGTCCACCTCTGGATCCTCGGCCTTGAGCTTTAGGAGCATGAACACCTTGACGTATCGATCAAGAAAGGAAGGATCGATGACGGCTGAGAATCCCTGGATTGCTCCCAGCTCCCGCAGCTTGTCCACCCTGTTCTTGACGCTTGCTGGTGATAGCCCCAGTCCCCTGCCCAACTCTGTAAGAGTAATTCTGCCGTCTTTTCTAAGGATTTTAAGGATTTCCCTGTCTTTCTCGTCGAAGCGAACCATTATTTCCACCGGTCTTCAGCGGGTAATCTTGACCTGTCTCATGAGCTCAAGCGGCTCAGGATTCCTCTCGAAGTACTCGCGAACCGGCTTGAGGAGGTCGATGAGGTACTCAGCTACCGCGTTCTTGAGGTCGAGCGGGTGAAGCTTTCCTTCCGCAAAGTCCCTATTGAGCTCCTCGAAGGTGGTGTAGGTGACGTCGCCGCCGAACTTGGCCGGGCGGTGGATTGTGAACTCGGTCGGCTCCTCGCGGAAGATTATATACTCGGCCCAATCGAGAACGGGGTTGTACTTAACTTCCCTCGCGGGACAGAAGGCCTTCCTGAGCTTCTGCCTTATCTCCTCTGGGCTGTCGTGGATAAAGACCGCCGAGTAGGGCTTGCTCTTGCTCATCTTCATCTGGGTCTTGAGCTCTTTGAACTGCTCCTCGCTCTCTATCGGCCAGACTGGCGGTTCCTGAAGGCCAAGGAGTAGGTGGTGGTGTAAAGCGACCGGCTTGAGCTTCTCGCCCTTCCATTCGAGGGCGTGGTACTTGAGCTTCTGGGCGACTTCGATGGCTATGACGTGGGCCTTCCTCTGGTCAATTCCGGCGTGCGCTATGGTAACGCCCTGGTAGAAGATGTCAGCAACCTGCATGGCCGGGTAGATGAGCTTGGCGAAGTCTATGGATTCGCCCATCTGGCGCCCCATTATCGTTATCGAGCGCATCATCCTCGCTAAAGTCACGTTCTTGGAGATGTCTATTACCGTCTGCCAGTAGTCGCCCTTCTCCAGTATCTCGCTGGCCAAAACGAACTCGACCTTGTCCGGATCGCCTCCCATGACCTTGATGCTCTGCTTCATTCCCTCCTTGAAGTAGCCGAGGGCGACCTTCTGAATGGTCTCCAAGTCACCGCCGAGCTTGTCGTTTATCCAGCTGTGCCAGTCGGCTAAGAAAATCCTCGTCTTTATCCCGGCCTTCTGGAGGTCGGCTATCTTTGCTCCGGCCATGAGTCCGGTTCCGAGGTGAATGTAACCGCTGATTTCGAATCCTATATAGTGCTGCATCGGAACGCCAATTTCGAGCAGGTGCCTTAGGTTTTCCTCCGTCAGGAGCTCCTCTGTTGGCTTTCTTTTTATCAGCTCTATCTTTCTTTCCACGTCCATTTATCCCACCTAACCTAAAAACGAGGATCGGTTTAAGGATTTTGCGGCCGAAAGGTTAATTAGATTCTCCAACTACGAGCATCTGAGCGCTAGGAGGTGTTCAACATGAAGGTGCTGTTTCTGAGTGCCGACCAGTTCGAAGATGTTGAACTGATATATCCTCTCCACCGGCTGAAGGAAGACGATCACGAAGTTTACGTTGCCAGCTTCGAGAGGGGAACCATAACAGGAAAGCACGGCTACCCTGTGAGGGTTGATCTGACCTTTGAAGGGGTCGACCCAGATGAGTTCGATGCCCTCATCCTTCCTGGAGGAAGGGCACCTGAGAGGGTGAGACTCAGCGAGAAGGCCGTTGAGATAACGAGGAAGATGTTCGAAGACGGAAAGCCCGTGGCCAGCATCTGCCACGGCCCGCAGATCCTTATCTCCGCCGGGGTTCTCAGCGGAAGGAAGGGAACCAGTTACAGTGGCATAAGGGACGATCTTATAAACGCTGGCGTCAAGTGGGTCGACGAGCCCGTCGTTGTTGACGGCAACTGGGTCAGCTCAAGGCACCCCGGCGACCTCTACGCCTGGATGAGGGAGTTCGTCAAGCTCCTTCGCTGAATATTCTTTCCTTATTTCTTAGCCCGAACCGACCACAATATAGGGCTGATTATTCTCCAAAATACCTAACATATACCAAAATTCAAGAATGTTTACAATCCTTTTTGTATATTTTCCAACCAATACAGATATGTAATAGATAAAATCCAATATATTACCAAAAATTTTGGAAAATCTTTAAATAGGATGAACGCAGAGTATTGAAACGGTGGTGATCATGAAAGTGTGGGAGGGAATAAGGCTCTATGAAAATATTGTGTGTAAATCCCCCGAAGACCTCTTCCTCCTCATTCAAGAGGCCCTACGTGTTGGCAGTGGTGCCCTCATCAGAGTGTTTCCCAGTGACGAAAGGGGTGCCTACATCCATATCTTAACTGATGAAGAGAAACTCCTGCTGGCGGAGGTAGTCTTCATACGGACAGGGGGCAGGCTTAAGGGCGAATCTGCAGTTAGGTACCTCCTAGAGGCTCTAAAGGCCCCGGTAGTCGTGGACGTTTACTCCCTCGGGGATGAGGAAGTCAAGAAAACGGTGCTCTCTAACCTTGAACTGTATGAAGAAACACCCCACACACTCCTATTCGAGATGTTTTCACCGAAACTGTGGCAGTCCTCCCCCACCCAACTTAAATCAGAGCACCCCGTCACGTCACTTGAATAAGATGCTCAAATCATGCTTCATGCTTTTTGCCTTTCCGGCCGTTTTTTTAGGTTCAGTTCTCAAAGTGTTTTTAAATTGATGCTTGTGATAGTGATATTGAGCGACGAAAATTATTATTTTTCAAAGGATAACAGAGTACTCTCAAATGTTTGGGTGGTATGAATGGATAGATGGAGAATAGTCCGAGCATTCATACTCGGACCGCTTATCGAGGCGGCGGTTCCCAAGCCCGGCAACGTAAACCGCCTTAGGGACTTTGAGGACTTGACGTTTTATCACTTCTTGTTTGCTGACACTGCAGTTGCGGGGGTTTACTACGAGGCCGTGAAGACCGCGGAGCTTTTGAAGAAAGGCATTCTTGAGCCCTGGGAAGCAGGATTGGGGGAGCTGATACTGCGGGCTGTACGAGCATCGCACGAGGCTCAAGACGCCAACCCAAACTTCGGTATCATTGCCCTCTCGATTCCGCTCATGATGGGGGTGGCAATCGGGAGAAACATGCTTGATGCAAGGAAAAAGGCGAGACTTCTGATAGAAGAATCAACGGTCAGGGACACCATGGAGTTCTACCGGGCAATACGGATTGCCAACCCCAAGGGAATCCCCAGCGGCATCAAGTACGACGTCTATTCCGACGACTCTTTCAGAGAGCTGTTCCGGGACGAAATAAACCTAGCAAGACTGGCGGAGATAAGCTGTGAGCGGGAGCTTATATTCTGTGAGTGGCTCAATGAATACGAGCTGAGCTACTCGACCTTCGGACGTCTCTACGAGCTGATAAAGGAACTCCCACTGGAAGATGCCGTGGTGGGGGCCTTTGTAGAATTACTCGCGAACAACCTTGACACTCTCATTATAAGAAAAGCGGGGGTTGAGGAAGCAAAGCTTGTCCAAGAGAAAGCAAAGAAAGCTCTCAGGGGAGAACTAACTGTTGAGGAACTGGATGCATTTATGCGAGAAAAAGGAGACCTGAGGAACCCCGGTAGCTTGGCTGATATTATGGCAGTCTCACTAAGCCTTCTCGCACTAAGGGGGTTGAGACTAGAGTTAAAGGACGGAAAGGTCTGGGGAGTTATAGAACGACCTTAAAGCGCTTTGCCCCACCCAAATCAAGGCCCAACATCTTGCTGTCTATAACAACAGCGTCTCCTTCAAGCTCCTCAAGAATCCTGATCTTCAATCCCGAAAGCTCAATGACGTCTTCATCGCCCCCAAACTCTTCCTTCACCTGCTCTTTTATAAAATCGTAGGCCTGTTTTCCAACCAAGACAACATCCGGATTGTATCCATCGAGTTTTAGCTCGTTGGCCTTCTCTTCTACCGCACTTAGAATACGGATCAAGTCGCCCCTCATGGTCTACACCTGTAGAAAAATGGAAGACAGAACTTAAAAGTCTTCCTTCAGAGCCCAAAGGCACCTTTTATACCGTTTATGACCATCTGCACGGCCATCGAAGTCAGTATCAGACCCATCATTCTAGTCATAACTTTGATACCAACCCTTCCAAGTCTCTCCTGTATCCTGTTGGAAGAGCAGAGAACCAGCCAGACCGTTAGGCCTATCGCCAGGATGCTTGCTATTACTGCAGCTTTCTCCGGAATGGTAGTGCTCTTGGCGGTATAGATCATCACGGTAGTTATCGCACCCGGACCGGAGATCAGGGGTATCGCGAGCGGGATTATGGCGACTTCCTCCAGTGTAACGACTTCCTCGCTGAACTCCTCTGTTTCTTCATCGCTTATCTTTACTGAGGACAACTTTCCGGACAGCATCTCCATCGCCATCTTGAAGAGGAGGATGCCACCAGCTATGGCAAAGGCATCTACACTGGAACCAAAGAACCGAAATATCCACTGCCCGAGGAGGGCAAAGACCATGAGCGTTACCGCTACGGTTATGGATGTTTTTCTTGCTATCTCCCGTCGCACTCCCTCTGACAAGTCGTGGGTAACGCTAAGGAACACTGGGACAGCGCCAATGGGATTCGTTATGGCAAAAAGCCCGGAATAGATTATGAGAAAGTACTTAATGACCTCTATCACTTTATCACCCTGTGCGGCTGGAAGAAAGGAAGTTAAAAAACTAACTTTTGATTATCTCAACAGAATACGTAACCTCTGCCCCACTGAGCTTCACGTGTGCACTTGCAGAGCAGTATTTATCTTGGCTTAGTTCTATTGCCCGTCTAGCTTTCTCCTCACGCACATTTCCATAAATCCTGTAGTGGAGATGAACTTTCTTGTATACCCTAGGGTGCTCCTCTCTCCTTTCCCCAGAAATCTCAACCTCAAGGCCTTCAATGGGTTCCCTCATTTTCTTGAGAATCATGACAACATCATAAGCAGTGCAGCCAGCAACGCTTAGTAGAAGAAGCCGCATAGGGCTTATGCCGCCCTCCCCGAGGATGATTGAACACTTATCACCTTCGATCCTCCCTATGAACTGATAGTCTTTAAACCACTCCACTCTGCCTTTAATCTCGTCTCCCATATTTTTCACCCCTAAAGGTAAACGCAATCCCTTTTAAGGTCTTTTCGTAAGTACAGATATGTATATCCGGCCCTTTGATCCCTGGAAGTCGAAACTCTGCACCTGCCCATTTAAGTACACGCTAAACGTGTATACAGGCTGCGACCACGCTTGCGTTTACTGTTACATAACCAGTTACATCCCTAATGCCTTCAGGGTGAGGATTAAGGAGGGTCTGCTTCCAAAGCTTGAAAGGGAGCTCAGAAAGCTTGACAAACGGTACATCGTGGCTCTCTCTTACTCTTCCGACCCGTATCCAACAATAGAACGGGAGCTTGGAATAACGAGGAAAGTTCTCAAACTCTTTCAGCGCTATGACGTCCGCTGTCTGCTTCTGACGAAGTCGGACATCTTTGAGCGCGATCTGGATATCTTAAGTGAGCTTCGCTGCGCCGTGGGAGTCACCGTTACGACTGTGGACGAGCGGAAGGCCAGGCTCCTCGAACCGAACGCCCCTTCTCCTAAGGCTAGGATACGGGCGCTTCGAGCGGCCAAAAGGGAAGGAATTCCTGTCTATGCTAGAATCGATCCGATAATTCCGTTCTATACGTGGGGGGACTTCGAGAAAACAGTTGATGCTCTAAGCTTTGTCAGCCACATAACCGTCTCGACACTCAAACTGAGACCCGACTCAAAGAAAAGAATGTTCGCCAAGTTTCCTGAGCTTATGGAAAAGCTGTGGCCGCTTTACGAGGGGGGAGAGCGGATCGGGGGTTACTACTACCTGCCCAAAGATTTCCGGCTTCGACTCCTCCAAAGGGCTGAGAAAGAAATAACTAAACGGGGGATAACATTTGGCTCGTGTAGAGAGGGTTACCGCTCGTACCCCAGCTGTGACGGGTCTCATCTGGTTCCTTGATCCTCAGCCTTCATTTCTATGTTCTCCCTTTCGATTCTTCTCTTCTGGCTTTCTTTAGCGGCCTTAACCAGTGCCTCGTAGAGGGAAAGCATCTCTGGGAGGAACTGAGGATTCCACTGGACGCCTATATAGAATCCATCCTCGGCCTCTATGGCCTCAACGACACCGTCTATCGAAAATGCTACTGCCCTAAATCCCTCTCCTACCCTCTTTATCCCTTGGTGGTGAAAGCTGTTAACATGGATAAAGACCTCATTTGTACTAGCGATGTCGAGCCGATCCTTAATGATATCATAGAGAGCTGAAGAGGTTTTTAGCCTTATTCCGTGCAACCTCTGTTCAGGGTTAGTGGCCAGGGGATCCCAGTCGTGCTTTATCGCCTTCAAAACTTCCCCCTGCAGATCCTGATAAAGGGTCCCGTTGGTTGCGACATTCATGATATGCATTCCCCTGCAGACTCCGAGGACGGGTATATCCATTTTGCGTGCTTGTTTGAACAGTTCTATCTCAAACTTATCCCTTTCATAATCGACGTTTCTAATGTATGGTGAAGGATCTTCACCGTAGAAATAGGGATGTACATCTGGCCCCTCCGTAAGAAGGATCCCATCTGCAATCTCTGTAACGTCATCAGGATCCCCTGCACCGGGATGTATTACGGGGATCCCCCCCACACTCTTTATGGCATAGAAGTGATTGAGAATCCATCTACTGGATTTAGGGTCACTGAAGTTACTCGATATTATCACGATGACAGGCTTCATGATCACCCCTCAGTGACAAATAGAAAAAGTGTATAAAAAAGTTCTGGAGGCTAAGCTCTCTTGAGCTCTTCCTTAATTGTTTCCGCAAGCCTCTTAACGCCCTCACGTATCTTTTCCTCAGGCACGTAAGTGAAGTTCAAGCGCATGGTGTTCTTAACATCGCGGTGAGCGAAGAATGCTTCGCCAGGCACGTAGGCAACGCCCTTTGCAACGGCCTTCTCCATCATGAGTTTGGTGTCGATGCCCTCTGGCAAGGTGACCCAAATGAACATTCCCCCATCCGGCTTGGTCCACTCAACGCCTTCCGGCATATACTCCTCAAGAGCTTCGAGCATGGCGTCTCTCCTCGGCTTGTAGAACTCTATTATCCGGGGTATATGCTCGTCTAGGTACCCTCCTTCGACGTACTTCCACGCTATGACCTGCCCAAATGTGTTTGCACAGAGGTCAACGGCCTGTTTTGCTATCTCTATTTTCCTTATGAAATGGGGGTGAGCTGCAATCCACCCCAGCCTGAAACCGGGAGCAAGTATCTTGGAGAACGTTCCAAGGTAGATGACGCGCCCTTCGTCATCGAAATGCTTTATCGGTGGGACGGGCTTACCGGAGTAGCGGAGCTCACTGTATGGATTGTCTTCAACGATCAGGAAATCGTACTCTTTGGCGAGTTCTATGAGCCTCTTCCTCCTGTCGAGGCTCATCGTAACACCCATCGGATTCTGAAAGGTCGAGACGGTGTAGACGAACTTAACGCGCTTGCCTTCCCTCTTCAGCTCCTCAAGCTTCTCCTCAAGGAGATCAATCCTCATTCCGTCGTGATCCATGGGTATACTGACGAACTCCGGTTCATAATATTTGAAGGCGTTGAGCGCCGCGAGGTACGTTGGAGCCTCGACGACGACAACATCCCCAGGGTTTATGAAGACCCTTCCGATGAGGTCGAGGGCCTGCTGTGAGCCGGCAACCATCATTATCTCGACCTTGCTCATGGGAATTCCATAGCGCTTTTCCATCCACCTTGCGAGGGTGAGGCGGAGAGGGGTGAATCCTTTGGTCGTTCCGTACTGCAGGGCCTTGTCGGCGTGCTCCGTGAGGACCTCCTGGGCAATCTTCTTGATGAGGTCTACCGGAAACGTCTCAGGGGCGGGCAAACCGCCAGCCAGGCTGATAACGTCGCTCGTTTCGACGAGCTTAAGGAGCTCCCTAATCTCCGAAGCCTTCATCCGAAGGGCCTTCTCGGAGAAGAATGACTCAAAGTTGAGGGGCTCAGACGCGAGTTTTCTTTCAAGTTTTTCCTGCATGGATACCACCTCAATGAACATTTAAAGTCATCAGTACTAAACTGTACATGGGTAACTAGGCCCCAAGGGTTATAAACTTTTCTTTAAATAGGCGCTTAGGGCTTTCTATTTACAAAGTTGAGGTTTGAAGAAATATCATGAGTACCGATCAGATTTTTGATACACTAAACTCATAAAAAGAACTCAAATGGTCATATTTTGACTTTAAAACTAGAGAACACACCTTCATCATTTATTTTGAGAAAGGGTTGTATGGCGCCGGGGCAGGGATTTGAACCCTGGCGGGCAAACGCCCACGGACTCTCCAGGGGCTCCGATTTTGATTT
>Ga0256838_1000853_pt1 | contig 16054 bp, 17 predicted proteins | sample 4571419metaG_FD_185978 | JGI IMG/M metagenome (GOLD analysis project Ga0256838, IMG submission 185978) | Hydrothermal vent microbial communities from Guaymas Basin, Mexico - 4571-419 | ecosystem: Environmental > Aquatic > Marine > Hydrothermal vents | place: Mexico: Guaymas Basin | collected...
CAACAATAAGTGGGGGGGTTGCTTCTGGATTTATTATAAATGATAGGGTCTATCATGCAGGAGATACTGGCTTATTTGGAGATATGGAATTGATTGGAGAAATATATGCCCCACAAATTGCCTTATTACCAATAGGTGGAAGATACACAATGGGGATAGATGAGGCATTAGTGGCTATTGAGCTAATATACCCAGAGATTGTAATTCCAATGCACTATAACACATTCCCATTGATTGAAGTTGATGTAAATGAGTTTGTAAAAAAGGCAGAGGCATTGGGAGTTGAAGTTGTAGTTCCAAAGATTGGAGAGCCATTGGACTTATAAATCCTATTTTTTATCTATTTTTATTTATTTAATTCATAACATTAAAGTAAAATAATTATTGATGGTGTTTTGGATGAATATTGCTCAATCATATATTACTGATGAAAAAGGAAATATTAAAGGGGTTATTTTAGATTATAAGACATTTAAAAAAATTGAAGAGTTGTTATTAGATTATGGACTTTTAAAGGCGATGAAAGAAGTCGAAGATGAGGATGAGGTTGATTTAGAAACTGCTAAAAAATTGTTAGAGTAGTGAAACAATGGATAATGTCTTTTAAAAGTCTTTTATTAAAGATTTAAAGAATTTACCTAAAAACATCCCAAGAAAAGATTAAAAAATTAGTTTTTGAAGAGATTCCAAAATAAAAATAGTTTATCTGAAATTCCTAATGTAAAAAAGCTAAAAGGAGCAGATAATTATTAATCGAATTAGAGTTGGAGAGTATAGGATTGGTTTTAAATACGAAAATGGAAAAATTGTGTTTTATAGGGTTTTACATAGAAAACAAATTTACAAAAAATTTCCATAATTGCCTTTCTAAATCGTCCAAATTTTTTAATTTATCTTATATTTTTAACATTGATTTTATGTGTTCAATTAAATCAAGAGCATCATCCATCTTCTTTAACTCTTCAATACTGATAACAGGTAGATTTTTATATTCCTTCTCCTTCTCTTCTAATATTAATAATGAATATCCATCTAACAACCTTGACAATTCTCTAACAAATAATGCCTTTCTCTTTACTTCTTCACTACCTTTTTCTTCAATATTTGTTAATAAGATATTTAAGTTGTCATCTACATCTTTCTCAGCTACGGCATCAAATGGGGCTTTTTCAACAACAAATGACTTAAATCCCAACTCATTTAGAAAATTTATTGCCTCTTTCTTAAAGTCCTCTAATTTTTCTAACCTATTTTCAACATCCTCATCATTAATAGGTTCAAATAAATCAATTCCTTTAACTAATGGCACATCTAAAAACTCCTCAATTTTTATAGCTACTTCAACAGAAGGATTAGCCATCTGAGTTTCATATTTGTAAATTGCCTTTCTTGAAACACCAGCAACCTCTGCCAATTTTCCTACTGAAATACCCATTGCCTCTCTTGTTTCTTTTAAAACCTTCCCATCTATCTTTACAAAAAATCCTCCCCTATTTGCATAAACTACTGGTGGACTACCCTCTAAATAATCCCTAAATGTCTCAAAAGTTACAGCTTTTATATTGTATCTGTCATAAACAACACCATGCTCCATAGGGGCGTTTCTTGTTCTAATTCCTATAATTAGGGGAGTTCCATGCAGTATCTTGCTAATCTTCTTTAATTCTTTTGATTGTTCTCTACTCAAACTATCAATGTTTTTTAAAATCTTCAAAATTAATCTAACATCTTCCCTACTTGCAATCATGTCAAAGCAACTTCTTCCCAATGGTTTTGAAACTGTAAATCTATGAGCTCTTAATAATTCTATGCATTCAGATATTAGAATCTCTCTCATAATCATCACCCATGAAATTTTCTAATCTAAATCAACATGATATTTATTTTTTACGATTTGCATCTCTATATTATTGACTTTACCAATATAAAGCTTTTCTACCAAAAATAGAATTTTTGTTCTAATATAATGAACAACAAAATATTAATGTGAGCATAGCACACACATATATAAAAGAGTTTCTACTTAAACCCCATACACACCATTTATAAATGAAAATCATCAACTATCATAATGTCTATGTGGGAATATGCCAGAGCATATTTTATCTGGAATAAAGGCAATAGTAGCTATGAAATTAAGGAGAAAAGGTCTCATACAAAGAGAAATAGCAAAAATTATTAAAAGCGATAGGTCAATCGTCTCTCATTACCTCTCTGGAAGATATCCAAAGGAAAAAATCTTAAAAATAGCAAAAACCATTGAACAACTACCTCCAAAATATGGAGCTAAGCTCATTCACTCTTTAACTGATGATAAAGGACTTGCAAAAAACTTAATAAAAGAATTATATGGGGTAAAACTTTTATGGGATGAAAATTCCTGCATAGCATGCGGTTCTTGCTTGGGGTGTGTGGCACTCACACTCGACAACTTCACTGTCAATATAGACGAAAATGCCTGTTATCTATGTGCATCTTGCATATTTAGATGTCCCACAAACTCATTAAAATTCATTGAGGAGGAGTAACTATGATTGAGCAAGTAAAAGAGGTCTATGAAAACGGATTTGTGATATATAGAGATGGAGAAGTAGAAAAAAGGGAATTATCTTGGAATGATGATTTATGTGTTGGTTGTGGCATTTGTGCAGACATCTGCCCAGTAAATGCCATAGCCATGGGACCCTTGGGAGCTATAGCTAAGGGAGATGTTATAGCTCCAAAATTGGATATAGATAAAGATATATGTGCTTTATGTGGTTTATGTGCTTCTGCCTGTCCATTTGATGCATTGGACTTAAAAATAAATGGAAAATCAATAAAAGAGGATGAAAGGTATCCAAAGATTAAAAGAGATATTAAAATTAACCAAGATAAATGTGTATTATGTGAGCAGTGTGAAATGGTTTGCCCACAATCAGCAATAGAAGTAAATAGGGAGTTAGCTGAAAGAAGTAAATTTGTTATTGGAGAGATAAACATAGACAAAGAGAAGTGTGTTCTCTGCGGTATCTGTGCTGAGTATTGTCCAGCAGATGCTATAAACTTAAAATACAACTATCCAACACCAACAAATCCAAAACCAATAACTGATATTGAAGTTGATAAAGATGCATGTGTCTATTGTAAAGTTTGTGAGTTTGTTTGCCCACACAATGCTATTGAGGTCATCTGTTACAAGTGTCCAATGATAAAAAGAGTTCCAAAAGCAAAGTTGTATGAAGATATTAAAGGAAAAACAGTTGTTGATAAGGATGCATGTGTAACATGTGGATGGTGTGCCTACATCTGTCCAGTTGGAGCTATTGAAGTAGAGAAACCATTCAAAGGAGAATTAATAATTGATGTCAATGCCTGTAATGCATGTGGAGCTTGTATTGCTATATGTCCATGTAGTGCCTTAGAATTCCCAGTACCAAAAGACAAGGCAGAGAAAGTTCCAAGAATTATTGTTAATCAGAACTTGTGTGTTTTATGTGGAGCTTGCAGTAAAGCATGTCCAGTTAATGCTATAAAGGTTAAGAGGACAGAGATTAACTTTGAGAGAGAACCAAAGGCAATTGCTTGGAAGGAAGCATTTAATAAATTAATAAGCCAATAAAATAAACAAAATCAAAATCATTAATTAAATCAATCATTAATTAAAAATCATTGAAAGGTGAGGAAATGAAAGCTTATGAGTTGGTAGTTTATCCAGAAAAATGTCATGGATGTGGGAATTGCGTTGTATCTTGCCCAGTTAATGCTAAACATCCAGAGACATGGGGAGGAAAAGGACCTTACAGTGATGATGTAGTTATTAGAGTTGAAAATGGGGTTGTTACAATAGTAAATCAAGATTTATGTGGTGGATGTGGGGCTTGCATAGATGCATGTCCAGTTAATGCCATAGAATTAGTTTTTAAAAGGAAATAATTAAAATTGGTGAGAAGATGAAGTTTATTTTAAACACTGGAAGGACAATATGGCAAGGAGAGGCAATAGAAGCAGGGAAAAATCTTGATTTGTATGTTAAAGCGGCGGGTGTTGTGTATATTAATGAGGAAGATATGGAAAAATTGGGAGTTAAAGAAGGAGACAAAGTTAAAGTTAAGTCGGAATATGGAGAAGTTGTTGTTTATGTAAAAAAGGCAACTGAAAGAATGCCAGAAGGTATGATTTACATACCAATGGGTCCATGGGCTAACTGTGTTGTTAAACCAGACACACACAGCACAGGGATGCCAACATTTAAAGGATATCCTGGATTTTATGTTGAAGTTGAGAAAACAGATGAAGAATTTTTAGACATGAGAACTTTAATGAGGAAAAAATACATAGAATCAGTAGAATAAACTCAAAATTAAATGTTATGGTGATAAAATGGAATACATAATAAAAAACGGAATTGTTTATGACCCATTAAATGGCATTAACGGAGAAAAAATGGACATTTGCGTTAAAGATGGGAAGATAGTTGAAAGTGTATCTGATAAAGCCAAAGTTATCGATGCTTCTGGATGTGTGGTAATGCCAGGAGGTGTGGATTCTCACAGCCACGTTGCAGGAGCAAAGGTTAATGTCGGTAGAATGTTTAGGCCAGAAGATAGTAAGATGGAAATTTTTGCCAAAAAAGGTTTAAGAACAGGAACAGGGTTTTCAGTCCCATCAACCTATAAAACAGGTTATCAATACTGCGAAATGGGATATACAACAGTTATTGAAGCGGCAATGCCTCCGTTAATCGCAAGACACACACACGAGGAGTTCTTGGAAACTCCACAAATAGACAAGGCGGCAATGCCATTATTTGGAAACAACTGGATGGTCTTAGAGTATCTAAAAGAAGGAGACATTAAAGCATGTGCCGCCTATGTTGCCTGGATGTTAAAAGCAACAAAAGGTTTCGCTATAAAAATAGTTAATCCAGGAGGAACAGAGGCATGGGGATGGGGTAAAAATGTCCATAGCTTAGATGACCCAGTCCCATACTTCGATATAACTCCAAGAGAAATAGTTAGAGGATTGGCAGAGGTTAATGAATTACTTGGATTGCCACACTCAATCCATGTCCATCCAAACAACTTAGGACACCCAGGAAACTGGGAAACAACATTAGAGACAATGAAGTGTGTTGAAGGAATTAAGGCAAAGCCAAAAGTTGGAGAGAGAGAAACAGTTTATTACAATACACACTGTCAATTTCACTCATACGGAGGAACTTCATGGAAGGACTTTGAAAGTAAGGCATTAGAAATTGCTGAATATGTAAATAAATCAAAACATGCGGTTATTGATGTTGGGCAGGTAACGTTGGATGAAACAACAACAATGACAGCGGATGGACCAATGGAGTATGATTTACACATGACTAATGGTTTGAAGTGGGCAAACTGTGACGTTGAACTTGAAACAGGTTCTGGAGTTGTTCCTTTCATTTACAGTCCAAAAGGACCTGTCTATTCAGTGCAGTGGGCGATTGGTTTAGAACTCTTCCTATACACAAATACAGATAAAGTAATGCTAACAACCGACCATCCAAACGCAGGACCTTTCACAAGATATCCAAGAGTTATTGCATGGTTGATGAGTAAGAAGTATAGAGATGAGTGGTTATACAACAAAGTTCATAAGTGGGCTCAGCAGAGAAGCCATGTAGCAGATGCGGATAAAGAATACGATTTATATGAGATAGCAAAAATAACAAGGGCAAACCAAGCTAAGGTTTTAGGATTGAGTGAGACAAAAGGACACTTAGGAGTTGGAGCTGAGGCAGATATTGCCATATACGAAATAGACCCAGAGGAGAAGGATGGTAAGAAGATTGAGAAGGCATTTAGATATGCCAAATATGTGCTAAAAGGAGGAGAGGTTGTTGTTAAAGATGGAAATGTTGTTAAAGAGATGTTTGGAGATACAATCTATCTTGATGTCCAAGTTGGAGAGGAGTTGATGAAAGAAGTCCTTAAAGATGTTGAGGAGAAGTTTAGAAGATACTACTCAGTCAATTTAGATAACTATCCTGTCTCAGAGGAATATGCACACAGTTGGAGACCTATAAAGATAGATGCAACTGACATAAATTAAATTTTTTCTTCAAAATTTAATTTTTAAGTGATTTTAATGATAACTTCAACAACTGACAACTTAGAAGGTTTTAAGGTTGTAAAATATTTGGGTGTTGTAATCGGCTATGGGGATGACCCAGACGATGCCTTAGAGGACTTAATAAACACAGCTGAAAATATGGGTGCTAATGCAGTTATAGGAATAAGAATTTCCAATGAATTAACAACTGAAATATCTAATGAAAACTATGCAGTTCCAGAATTAACCTACTACGCCTACGGAACGGCTGTTATAGTTGAAAAAGAATGACGGTGATGATATGAAGGAGTTAATATTAACACTACAAAAGGAAATTATTGTTCCAGTTGAAATGGACAAAGTATTACCAGAAGTTATTGAGAAGATGAGTTTAGAGGAGATAAAAAATATTGAGTTAGTTCAAGGGAGAAAGAGAGTTAAGTTAGATGATATTTTTGATGTTGAGTTAAATGACATTGAAGGGGAGCCAAGAGTTGTAATTAAAAACTCAAATCAAAAGTTAAAATACATTGGTTCAAAGATGACAAAAGGGGAGGTTATAGTTGAAGGGGATGCTGGAATGTATGTTGGGGCAGAAATGAAAGGAGGAAAGATAGTTGTTAATGGAAATGCTGACAGCTGGGCTGGGCAAAACATGAAAGGAGGAGAGTTGTTAATTAAAGGAGATGCAAGGGATTATGTTGGTTCTGCTTATAGAGGAGATTGGAGAGGTATGAGTGGAGGAACAATTATAGTTGAAGGAAATGCTGGAAATGAGATTGGAGAGTTTATGAGGAAGGGAGTTATTCACATAAAAGGAGATGTAGGAATAATGGCAGGAATTCACCAAAATGGTGGGATGATTATTATTGATGGAAATGCTGATGTGAGAGTTGGAGGAGAGATGAAGGCAGGGGCAATAATTGTTTATGGTAAGGTTGAGGAAGTTCTCCCATCTTTCAAGTTTGAGGGCATAGTTGAGAATCCTATTATAAAGTTGAGTAAAAAGGATGAAGGAACACCAGTAACAGGAACATTTTATAAATTTATTGGAGATTATGTAAATAGAAAACCAAAAGGGCAGTTGTATATATCAGTTGATAGCAATCCTGACTTAATTTAAGTTTTAAATTTTTTCTATTTTTTATAATTAAAAAGTTAATTTGAGTTATATTTTACAATTTTTCACCCAAAGAAGCTCTAACTAATCCATCAAATAATGGATGTGGCTTGTTAGGTCTTGATTTAAATTCTGGATGTGCCTGTGTTGCTATGAAGTATCTATTTTTGCTAATTTCAATAAACTCCGCTAATCTTCCATCAGGAGATTTCCCAGAAATTGTTAAGCCATAATCTTCCAATATCTCATGATATTCAGGATTGACCTCATACCTATGCCTATGCCTCTCATGAACTTCCTTCTTACCATACAATTTGTAAGTTAAAGTTCCTTCCTTTAATATTGCTGGATAAGCCCCCAACCTCATAGTTCCTCCTTTTGCATCAATCTCCTTCTGCTCAGGCAGTAAATCAACAACAGGATATTTGGTAGTTTCATCAAACTCCGTTGAGTTAGCCCCTTCTAAACCACAAACATTTCTTGCAAACTCTATAACTGCACACTGCATTCCCATGCAAATACCTAAGAAAGGAAGGTCATTTTCTCTTACATACTTTATAGCATTTATCTTTCCTTCAACACCCCTATCTCCAAAACCACCTGGCACTAAAATACCATCCAATTGGTTATCTTCTCTATATCTATCCAATAACTCTTCAAATTCTTCACTTTCTAATCTCTCAGAATGTATCCAATTTATATTGACTTTTGTGTCATTTTTAGCCCCAGCGTGGATTAATGCCTCCATAATACTTAAATAGGCATCTTTTAACTCAACATACTTTCCAACTATACCAATAGTTATCTCATTTAATGGATTTACAACCCTATCAACAAACTTTCTCCATTCATCTAAATTTGGTTCTCTATCTGGAAGATTTAGTTTCTTAGTAACTAACTTCCCCAAACCTTCTTTCTCTAAGTTAAGGGGGACTTCATATATTGTTCTCGCGTCCCTTGCCTCAATAACTGCCTCCTTATCAACATCACAAAATAGAGCCAATTTCTCTCTAATTTTATCACTTATCGGCATTTCAGTCCTACAAACCAATATATCTGGCTGTATTCCAATACCTCTCAACTCTTTAACGCTGTGTTGTGTAGGTTTAGTTTTCAACTCCCCAGCGGCTTTTATATATGGCAAAAGGGATACGTGAATATATAAAACGTTCTCCTTACCAACGTCTTTTTTAAACTGCCTTATCGCCTCTAAGAAAGGTAAGCTTTCAATATCTCCAACAGTCCCACCAATTTCAACTATTGTTATATCGTAGCCCTCCCCAAGTTTTTTAATCCAGTCCTTTATTTCATTTGTTATGTGTGGGATAACTTGAACTGTCTTTCCTAAATACTCTCCCTTCCTCTCTTTTGTTAAAACACTCCAATATATTTTTCCTGTTGTTATATTATTATCTTTTGTTAAATTTTCATCAATAAACCTCTCATAATGCCCTAAATCTAAATCTGTCTCTCCTCCATCTTCTGTAACAAAAACCTCTCCATGCTCATAGGGAGACATCGTTCCAGCATCTATTTGTAAATAAGGGTCTATTTTAATCATATTAACCTTAAAGCCCCTTGATTTCAATAATCTTCCTAATGAAGCCGCTGTAATTCCCTTTCCAAGTGAAGATATGACTCCTCCTGTAATAAATATAAATTTCATTAATCCCACCCGCTGAGTTTTATAGGATAAAATAAACAAAAATAAAAATTAAAAGCTTACAAAAATAATCTTATAAAAATAAAATATTATAAAACTTTACAAACTGCATGGATGAATAAAACCACCTTTAATCATCAAATCAGCCAAGGTTATAGCAACCATTGATTCAGCTACTGGAACAATCCTTGGCACTATAACTGGGTCATGTCTCCCCTCAATTTCAATCTCAACATTTTCCAAGGTTTTTAAATTTATAGTTCTCTGCTTTTTACCTATTGAAGGAGTTGGCTTTACTGCAATTCTTAAAACTATTGGAGTCCCACAACTAATCCCTCCTAAGATACCACCACAATTGTTGGTTTTAAATCTTACATTTTTATCCTCATCAAAATACATCTCGTCATTCATCTCACTTCCATACATCTCAGCCGCTTTGAAACCAACTCCTATCTCAACTCCTTTAACGGCATTTATACTCATTAAACCTCTTGCCAACTCTCCATTTAACTTATTAAATATTGGATTTCCTACTCCAACAGGGACATTTAATGCAACAATTTCAACAACTCCTCCAACGCTATCCTTATTTTTCATTGCATTTAAAACATACTCTTCCATTTCTTTTTCATTCATAGATGGGCATCTTAATGGATTACTTTCAATAATTTCCATTAATCTTTCCAATGATTTTTCATTTTCAAAAACTTCTGGATTTTTGTAATAGTTGAAATCACCCTCAATCTTTCCAATTTTTATGGTGTAGCCAATAATTTTTATGTTGTAAGTGTATGATAAAAGTTTTTTAGCAATAGCTCCACCAATAACATGCCCTATTGTTACCCTACCACTTGCTCTCCCTCCACCCCTGTAATCATAATTTTTATATTTAAGCCGATAGGTTAAATCTGCATGCCCTGGTCTTGGTGTATCTTTTATTTTTGAATAATCCTTGGGTCTCATATTTTTGTTATACACTATTGAACAAATTGGAGTTCCAGTAGTTTTTCCCTCAAAAATCCCTGATAATATTTCAACCTTATCCTCTTCTTTTCTTGGTGTTGAGAAGATGCTCTGCCCAGGTCTTCTCCTATTTAGCTCTTTTTGGATATCTTCCTCAGATAATGGGAGGTTAGCAGGGCATCCATCAACAACTGCCCCAACTGCCTTTCCATGACTCTCTCCAAAAACTGTAACCCTAAACATATCCCCATAGGTGTTCATTAATGTCACCAAAAAATCTGCTTAAAATAAAAAATAAAATTTAAAAATAAAAAAAGTTTTTGAATTTACCTATAAAGAACTTCTAAATGCTTAGGTTCTTCAACTTTAACCTTCTTTTTACCCATAATCTTCTCTACCGCTTTCTTGAAATCTTCCATTGTTACATAGTCCCTCAACTCTCTAATTGCATTCATTCCCGCCTCTGTGCAGATTGCCTTTAACTCAGCCCCTACACATCCCTCAGTCATCTTGGCTATTTCCTCTAAATTAACATCCTCAGCTAAGTTCATTTTTCTTGTATGAATCTTCAATATCTCCAATCTACCTTTTTCATCTGGGGCTGGAACTTCAATAATCCTATCGAACCTTCCTGGTCTTAATATTGCAGGGTCTAAGATGTCTGGTCTGTTTGTAGCTCCAATTATCTTAACATCTCCCCTTGCATCAAACCCATCCATCTCAGCCAACAACTGCATCAAAGTTCTTTGAACTTCCCTATCTCCACCAGTTAAGGCATCTGTTCTTTTTGCGGCAATGGCATCAATCTCATCTATAAATATGATTGATGGAGCTTTTTCTTTGGCTAATTTGAATATATCTTTAACTAATGTAGCCCCCTCTCCTATAAACTTCTTAACCAATTCAGAACCAACGACCCTTATAAATGTAGCGTTTGTTTCTCTTGCTACTGCCTTAGCTAATAATGTTTTACCTGTCCCTGGTGGTCCATAGAGTAAAATACCTTTTGGTGGCTCAATTCCAACCTTCTCAAACAATTCTGGATGTTTCAATGGGAGTTCAACGACTTCCCTAACCTCTTGAATTTGTTTTTCTAATCCACCAATGTCTTCGTATCTAACATTTGGTCTCTCTTCAATTTCCATCGCCTTAGCTCTGTAATCTTTATTTTCTGGTAATACATCAACAACTGTCAATGTTTGCTGATTTAAACAAACTCTTTTCCCAGGAGTTAAATCCTCAGGATTTACAAAGTGAGATATATTAACTAAAAAGCTTGGTCCTGTTGAGCTTTTAACAACTACTTTTCTCTCCCCTACCTTATCAACCACGGTCCCAACTATCAATGGTGGAACCCTCATTCTATCTAATTCTCTCCTCAAAATTTCATTTTCTTTCATTAGTTGTAAATTCTCCCTTTCAAGTTCTTTTTTCTCTAATTCTAATTTTAAAATTCTACTTTCTAATTCTGCAATTCTTGCCTTTTCTTGAAGTTCTTCTTTGAGTAAATTATTATTTATGTTATTTTCATTAGCTTCTTTTTCTTCTTTAAATTCTTCGGTAAATGATTTCTTTTCTTTTTTTAAGTCAGTTGAAATAAATTCTTCAAAAACCATAATTATCACCAAGTAAATTTAAGTTAAGTGATGAGGAATTATAATCATTATCTTTATTTTAGTCATCATTATTTATATAGTATTATGCAAAATATAATAAACAATCTTTGTATTTAAATTTTATGTTTATTTACTCAGTTCATCATAAACTTCTTTAACTTTCTCAGCACATTTTTTCCAAGAGAAGTTTTTTGAAAACTCTTTTCCATTCTCTCCAAGATTTTTTCTTAGTTCTTCATTATCTATTAACTCTAAAATTTTCTCCTTTAAATCTTTTGGGTCATTTTTCTTAGCCAGTAGTCCGTTGTATTTATCTATAACAATCTCCTCCAATCCCCCAACCCTTGTGGCTATTACTGGCTTAGAGCAAGACATTGCTTCAACAGCTACCATTCCAAATCCCTCACTCCTTGAAGGAACAACTAAAAAACTACACTTCCTCATAAATGAAGCAACTTCATCAAAACTCTTTTTTCCCAAGAGTTCAACATGGCTCAAATCATTTTTAACAATAAAATTTTCTATTTTTTTATATAATCTCCCATCCCCTATGAGTTTAAAATTAAAATCTATACCCTTTATTGCCTCTATTAAAATATCAACTCCTTTTTGTGGAACAAAAGCTCCAACAAATAATCCAAAGTTGTAATCTCCTTCATTGTATAGAATTTCTTTATTCACCCCATTGTAAATAACCACTGCCTTGTTTCTTAAATTTTCATCTAATTGATTTTTTATATATTTACTTACACAGATGATTCTATCAGAATTTTTTACAGCATATTTAAAAAAATATCTTCCCTTAATGGAGTTTTTTAATATTAAAGCATCGCTACCATGGAGAGTTAAGATATGAGGGATTGAAAATTTACTTTTTAACAAAGCTCCAACACAACCTTGTGGAAATGCATAATGGGAATGAATTAAATTAATATCCTCCTTTTTAATAATATCTTTCCCTATTTTGTAGGCATTTATTAAATAACTAATTCCTCTAAATTTTTTTAAATGGGGAACTTTGTGGATAATCACATTTTTATATTTGTTTTCTTCATAATCATCATAGGTTAGAATATGAAACTCAACATCTTTTAAACGCTTTACTAAATTTTCTACATGTATTGTTATTCCTCCAATGTAAGGGTGATATATAGTTGGCATTAAAACCTTCATTTTATCACGTGATAGCATGAGAGAGATTGAATTTAGGTATCTTAGAAAGGGAATTATTATTTTGTTGTTGATAGTATTGTTGTATATAATTTTTCCATTCATTGATGTCTTCGCTTACTCATGTGCTTTTGCATATATGGCTCTGCCTCTATATAAGTTATTTAGGAAAAAATTTAATAAAACCATATCAGCAGGTTTGGCAATTAGTATATATGTAATTCCAATCATGGTAATAACAATTTATGCCGTATTTACATTTATAAATATAGTATTTAACTTCACACCCGAATTAATAGAAAGATACATCAACATGGTTTTTTCAATATATGACAAGTCGATATTAAAAATAGCAATCAATGAAAAATTTATTACAAAATATATTGATGAGATTATAAAATATATAATTAATCAATTCTCTGGCAGGGTGATAGATACTGGATATTTAATGATTAAATTTATTATGGTCTTGTTTATGACATTTTACTTTTTAAGAGATGGAGTTAAAATTAAAAACCTAATAATTTCATTTGTTCCAGATGATTATAAGGAAAGAATGAATGTCTATTTAAATTACCTCCATGAATCATATAAAAACTTGTTTATAAGTTGCGTCTCAATCTCTGTAATTATTACAATCTTATCATATATTGGCTATCTTATAGTTGGAGTACCCTATGCAGAGCTATTTGCAGTAATAACAGGAATATTTGCCTTGTTGCCTATATTGGGGGGGTGGATGGTATATATTCCAATAGCCATATATTTCTTTTTAACGCATGATTATATAAGGGCAGTTTTCTTATTTGTATATGGTGAGATATTTCTTTCAATAGCTCCTGATTTTATCATAAGACCATATTTAGTTAAAAAAGAAGTAGATATTCATCCAGTCCTTGTAATTGTTGCATTTTTAATGGCTCCATTATCCTTGGGGTTTGGTGGGTTTGCCATTGGCCCATTAGTCGTTGGAGCTTTAAATGCCTTTTATTTAGCAAAATATAGGGATAAAAAGATTTAAAGAGGTAGAATATGGAAAAGAAAAAAAGAGTAATAACAGCTGGAACATTTGATATCCATAGGGAAAACCCTATTGGTATACCACGTCCATTAAGTTGGGGCTTTCAGCCCCAATTAATGTCCAAATTGAAAATAAAGGTGTGAATATTATGAAAAAAAGAGTAATAACAGCTGGAACATTTGATATATTGCATCCTGGACATTATGAGATATTAAAATTTGCTAAGAGTTTAGGAGATGAATTAATAGTTATTGTTGCAAGAGATGAAACTGTAAAGAAACTAAAAGGTAGAAAACCAATAATTCCAGAAGAGCAAAGGAGGGAAATGGTTGAAGCATTAAAACCAGTTGATAAAGCAATTTTGGGAAGTTTAAAAAATAAATTAGAGCCGATTTTAAAATTAAATCCAGATGTTATAGTTTTAGGACCTGACCAAACAACTTTTGATGAAGAAACACTTAAAAAAGAACTTGCCAAATATAATTTACATCCCAAAATAGTTAGATTTAAAAATTACAAAAAGTGCCCATTTCACAGCTCTTTTGACATTGTAAAAGAAATAATTAAAAGATTTTGCAATAAAGAGATTAAGTTATAAGAAATTCATTTTATAATGTTTTAAAAATTTTAAACCATTTGTTCTTATACTAACATAATTTTCTTATAATACAAAAAATTTCTATAAAAAAATAAAAAATTATATATACTGCTTTTTAAAATTTTCTTATGTTCATAATCTGAGGTGGTATTATGAAAAAACTGTATTATGGGATAATGGGATTGGTGATATTATCCTTAACCTTAATGGCTGGATGTGTCCAAAACCAGCAAAGCTCAGAAGTTCCAACTTTGACAGTTGCCTACCTACCAACAGACCACCAGGCATCACTGTTTGTTGCAGCTGATAATCCAGATTTGTTTAAAAACAAATATGGAATTTATCTAAAAAAAGTTAATGATAAAACGGAGTATGAGTTATACAAAGGAGATAACAAAATAGCAAATATTAAAGTTATATTAATTAAAAGTGGTGGAGCAAGTATAATGAATTTAATGGCTCAAGGACAGGTTGATGTTGCCTTGGTAGGGAATCCTCCTGTAATATTTTACATAGACCAGGGGACGGATGCTAAAATCATAATGAACTTGCACACAGAAGGTTCAGCCGTTGTGGTTAGGAAAGATATTCCAGCAAACAATTGGAGTGAGTTTGTTAATTGGATAAAAGAACAGCATAAAGAAGGAAAGCAGGTAAAAATAGGTTATCCATTACCTGCATCAATACAACAGGTTATGATTGAAGACGCTTTAAAAGCTGAGGGCATAACTTACACAGAAAAATCCAACAATAAAACTGCCATGGTTAGATTGGTAAATTGCAATGGGCAGGGGGCAATGCCTCAAATGTTGGCTCAAAAGCAGTTGGATGCAGTTATTGCATGGGAGCCAATGCCTGAGATTATAAAAAACAGAGGAGTAGGGAAATCTATTGTATATAGCGAAAACTTACCAAGTGCTACGGGAGGAACTTGGGCAAATCACCCATGCTGTTGTTTAGCTGCCTCAGGAAATGCGTTAAAAAATAAGAGAGAGGTAGTAATAACCTTTGCAAAATTATTAAAAGATGCAACAGACGAAATTAATAAAAATAAAGAGTTGGCAGTTAAGGCATCAGTTAGATGGCTTGGAACAAATGAAGAGATTGAAAAGAACTCAATTGCACATATAAAGTATGATTATAGGTTAGAGCCAGTTATTCCAAAAGTTATACAATTTGTTAAAGCTATGGAACTTCAAGGGAAAATAAATAATAAGTTAAAAAATGTCTCATCAGAAGATGCTAAAACTATAATATTTGACTTGCAAACATACAATGAAATAATGAGTAATTAAACTTTACTATTTTTTATTATTTTTTTATTATTTTAAGTTGAAATAGTTGTTTTTATATATTATTGTATATATAATTTGAAACCAACATTTATAATTTTCTTTTTGAATATTTAACCTAAATGGTGGGAATATGACATTAAAGCTATTAAAAGAAGAAAATGGACTCTCTCCAATGTTAAGGGAGTTTAGAGAATTAATAAATGAAAATAACATAAAAAATGTGGCTTTTGTTGGCTCTATTGGGGTTTGCCAACCTTTTGCTGAATTATTTGGATATGCGATAAGAGATAAAGAGAGTTATTTCATCCCAGATGGGGACTTAAACAATGTTAAAAAACTTGTCATTAAAGATATAGGTATGCAAATGGAAGATTTCAAAAACTTAGATAGGGTAGATGCGGTTGTTTTATTTGGAGGTTTAGCAATGCCAAAATATGGAGTAGATGTGAATAAAATTAAGGAACTAATAAATAAGTTATCCCCTAAAAAAGTTATTGGCATTTGCTTTATGAGTATCTTCCAAAAATCTGGATGGGATAAAG
>Ga0256838_1000856_pt1 | contig 15998 bp, 16 predicted proteins | sample 4571419metaG_FD_185978 | JGI IMG/M metagenome (GOLD analysis project Ga0256838, IMG submission 185978) | Hydrothermal vent microbial communities from Guaymas Basin, Mexico - 4571-419 | ecosystem: Environmental > Aquatic > Marine > Hydrothermal vents | place: Mexico: Guaymas Basin | collected...
TCACACAACGGACCGCGAACGTATCTTCGGGTTTTATGAACCTCTTCGCTACTTCAGCGGCCGCTTCGGCTATCTTCTCCAAGTCCGCTTCCACCTTAGCGTATATAGGTATCGCCTTCTCGACTTCGGGGATTTCCTTAAGTATATTCTCCCGCTCCTCAGGAGGTACGTTCTCTAAGAACACGATACCAGTCGCTCCATAAGGCCTAGGCTTTACCTTAGCGTTCGGATACTTCTCTATTAAATAAGAAGCCGTAATTTTCTCGAGCATCTCGTGAGTCTTGATGATGATCACGAGGAGAAGAGAAAAATTATTTTAAAAAATCAGGCTCCAGCTCCCTTCTTCTTCGTGAACGCCCGCCGTAGTAGTATGAGGATGATGATCACGATCGCGATGACTCCTCCGATTAGGGCCCGGTTGTGGCCCTTCTCGGCTCCACCAGCGGCTTCTCCGGCGGACGGAGCCTGCGTGGATACCCGAGCCCGAGCTACGCCCTTGTAGTAGGTGTAGTATCCGGCATCCTCTAGCGTCACGCTAGCGGTGTCGGGGTTACCGAAGGTTAGGTAGCCCTCCTGGTGTACCGCGAAGGTTAGCGTGACTCCGCTCTCGGGGTCATCCCGGTGTAGAGCCCGGTACGGATCGTCGCTGGTGGTGTGCCTCACGTGTAGGGTGATCTGCTGGTTGGGTAGGTAGTCCTCGTCGAAGTTCACGAACTTAGCGGGTCCGGTTCCTACTAGTAGGGTCCGGTCTAGGTTCTGGGTCGGGTCCTGGATGTTCTGCCGGATGTGCTTGGGTAGTACGTAGGTGTTCACCCGTCCTAGGTACCGCGGGCTGGTACCGGAGTAGTAAATCTCGAAGGCGGTGTCGTTGATCTTCATCGCTACGACGGTTCCCTCGGTGGTGTTGAACGGTATGGCCGCGGTCACGGGCATGGCCATCTGGCCTAGTACGTCCTTGTGCTCGTATAGGTAGTTGTACGTGAACACGAAGTCGTCGATGGTCACAGGCTGACCGTCGGACCGCTTTACGCCCTCGCGGATCACGAACACGAAGTGCGTGTCCTCGAATCCGTCTCCGTCTACGTCGTCTACAACCTCCATCTTGTAGTTCTTGATTAGCCGCGGGATCCGGGCCTTGTTAGGATCGGGGTCTAGCGTGTACGCGGGGTTCCTGATCATCATCGTCTCATAGATCCGTCCGAGCACCTGGCTGTCCCGGACGCTGGGGCTCGGATATAGCGGAGTCCGGTGCTCGATGTCGGCTAGGATTCCTATGTTTAGCTCGGTCTCGTTTACGTCGATGCCCTCGATGTCGGTCTTGTAGGAGTATAGTAGGCTCCGGAAGTAGCTTAGACCGAGTATGGTCTTAGCGACGTTGTGCATCCGGTGACCGTATACCTCGTTGAAGTAGCGCTCGTATAGGGTTACGTAAGGTAGAGCGTCCATGAGGATGGCCTGGGCCGCGTAGAAGGCCCGCTTTAGCTTCACGGGGTTAGTCTCGTACCGGGTTAGGTAGGCGTAGTAGTCGAAGGTGCTGTTCGTGAATCCGGGGAAGTTTAGACCGCCGGGGGCGAAGTAGTCGGTACCGAAGAATAGCGGTAGGTAGTCGGGGTCGAGTCCTAGACCCCGTCCTAGGATGTACATGTCGAAGCTTCCGGTGACGGGCTCTCCAGTGTTGGGGTCGGTTCCGATCTCGATCTGAGAGATTAGGGTGTTGAAGTCCACGGGGTTGTTGATGATCTCGATACCGATCTCCTGAGCGTGCTGCTGGATCATGTCTCCGACGCTCACGCGTATGGGGTCATAGTTCGGAGTGAGTAGAATGGCGGAGATGTCGCTCTCGGGGTCGTTCGGGTCATACTCGCGTATTCCGTCTCCGTCGATATCCGTCCGGCCTAGCTGGTCTAGTATAGCGGCGGCCTTCTGAGGATCGTAGGTGTAGGTCCGCTCGAAGTCGGCGGGAGTCCGGGTCTCGTTCTGGCCGTCTCCGTCGGTGTCGGCTATGATCGTCACGTCCTTTAGGGTACCGTCGGGGTTCTGTACGGAGAAGTCTCCGTAACACGGAGGTATGGGAGTCGCTAGGGCGATACCCTGACCCTGTAGTAGGTTAGACACGATGTAATCGCGGTCGATTAGATAAGCTATGGCGTGCCTGAAGAGCCTGTTCGCTAGGAACGGCTTATCGGCCTTCTTGAGGTTGAACGCTAGGTAGTAGAATCCGAAGTCTAGGGACGATACTACTTCTAGGTTGGGGTCGCTCTGAGCGTCGCTTAGCTGGTCGGGGCTGATGTACCGCGCCATGAAGTCTAGCTGTCCGCTCTTGAGGGCCTGGTACATGGTGTCGGCGCTCGTGATCACCTTGAGGTTAATCTTATCGTAAGCGAAGTCGTTCGCTACCATCCGGTTGTCGCTCGTGAGCTTGTGGTCTATAGAGGTCTGAGCATAGCCGTACGGCACAGCTAGCGCAAGTATTACCAAGAAAGCTAGAGCTGCTAAGATGATACGACGATTCATACCTCTTCCTTCTTAAGGGATACTATTAAGATTAATCTCTTATCGATCCCTGTATACGTACAATAAGAAGTATTCCTCACCGGCTACAGAACGGGTAAACAGAACCCTCGTATGAAGGCCTCTTGATCTTATTTCTTCGAGGACGACATAAATAGGATTAAAGGACGTCAGAAGTAAAAACGCTCCGCGACGTACTTTATGTAAATTATTTACGAACTTCATCACCTCACGTATTCCCTGAGGCCCTCCACACCGCGCCATATCTACTTCGTCCTCAGGCTCTCCGGGTAAATACGGAGGGTTAAAGGCCACGTAGTCGACCTCCTTAAGCCGATACATCGAGTCCCCTACGACGAAAGACCCTCTTATGTTATTAAGCGAAGCGTTGAGCTTCGCGCACCTCACCGCCTTCGGGTTCACGTCGCTAAATATCACCTCAAGACCATAGTTCTTCGCTACGTGTATTCCGACTATTCCCGTACCGCACCCCAGGTCGAGGAACGTCCCCTCGGAAGGCTTAATCATATCTATCGCGTCCAATAACGCGAAGCTATCCTCAGCAGGTTCGTAGACGTCTTCGCACGTTTCGATCACATACTTATCGAAGCGTATTCTCATAATGAGTGAAAGAAGAACTCGTTAAGGACCTCGTGAAGTTCTACGTCCTAAGATACGCGACCTCTTTAATAGTGTCGAGGACGGTTACGGGGAAGCATAAGGTGGCGTACGTGGACCTGATGACGATAGACGCGATAGAGAATACCGTGGACGTACTCCGGGAGCATCGCGGTGAGTATATGCCGATAGAGATCATAGAGGAAGAGGTGGCGAAGAGGATGGGATATAAGGTAAGGCGTAAGAAGACGGGGGAGATCACGATACTATATCAACCGCCCGGTGCTAAGAAGGCGAGAAGGCTCAGCGAGGATACTATGGATAAGTTCAGGCGTACAGTGAGCTACGCTCTAAACGGATTACGCGACCTCTTCGGGATAGCCGAGCTCGTGAAGCGTCCGGGCCGCGAATCCCCCGAGCGGTACGTCTCGATAGATCGGAGTAAGAACCTCGCCTCCCGCCTGAACGACGTCGTGGAGCGGATCGATAAGATCACCGAATATCTCACCACGGAGGAGTCCGCGTACATATGTCCTAATCTAGAATGCTCGGTAATAGAGCTCTATAGGTCTAACGAGGCGGAGATGAACGAGTATAAGTGCAAAGGGAAGTCCATCGAGAGGATAGAATACGGGGAAGCGGAGAACGTGATCGTGAGGCTAGAGGGATGCGGAAGCGACCTAGACGAAGTGGACGTATATCTTCTAGAAGAAATAAAGTCGCTCCTCAACGCGATAGTAGAAAGGATCTCAAAGTGAACCCCTCGGGGCGTATCTCATAATAGAACGCGAGTTTTTTACGCGTTAGAAGACGTAGGTACGCGCTACCATATATAAGTTCGATCCGTTCGTCGATCACGTACCTCCGGATCCGAGGCACTCTAATAGAAGGTATACTCCCCGGATCGCGTATCTGGGAAGTAACGAGGTAAGGCCTTCTGAGGCCCTTAAAGAACTCAAGGATCTTACGCTTAGGAACGCTCATCAAGAGCTCCGTGACGTCGTCCACGATCGTTACGTCCGCATCCTCAAGCCCGAACTTAACGTTAGACATGTTCGCCCCGAGCTCCCTTAGACGCTCTACCGCGTTAGAAAATTCGGTGTTCGGAACCAAGAGGGATACGTTATAATGATGAGAAAGCCTAGCGGCCGCGGTGAGACAGAACTGCGTCTTTCCCGTACCCGCGGGTCCCGTGATCCCTAGCCTACCCTTCGGTAGCTTACCTTCTAAAGCCTCTATCCGACTCTTAAGGATGTCCGCGTTTATGCGTCTCATATATGAGAGATTGAGGGAGCTATTAGGACCGATAAGCGTGTGGCGGGGTACGGAAGACCCTCGGGAAATCGCGAAGATGGCCGTATTAGTTCAAAGGACCCGTCGGGAGAACGTAAAGAGAGCGCTAGAGACGGGGGACTTTAGGATCGTAGGCTTCTACGAGCGCAAAATGAGGACCATAGAAGAGCTAAAGAAAGTGCGGCCCGAGATACCGAAGCGGCTCGATGAGGGGGTAGAGGTGGCTAGAAGAAGGCTCATGAGGGTACCCGGTATCGGGAAGGAGACCGCGGACGTGATATTACTTCACGCGTTCAAAGCGCGGACTTTCCCAGCGGACGTATACGCTAGGAGGTTCTTTAACATGTCCGGATACGAGCGCTTAAGGAAGTTCGTGCTCAAGCACTTCGAGGGAACCGTAGAAGAGCTAGAGGAGTTTAGAGCTCTAATCGTGGAGTACTCAAAACGCTATATCCCTACGAGACGCCGCTCTTTAGGCTCTATTTGAACCGGATCTGAGCGTATGTGCTTCATGAAGACGCGCGAGATCTTCTCCACGAACGCGGCCGCGGATATCGATAGCCGCGGATATGAAGCCTCTAGCTTTAACGTAAGGCGCCGCTCCTCTCCCGGCCGCTGTTTCCTAGGGAACCGCATGTTCTTTACCTTAAGGTATACCCCTAGTTCCCGAGGGTGTACGCGACGGAACGGAAAGATCCCGTGGAACACGGGGCTCTTAGGTGAGAACCTAAGCCGCATATATGCTATCTCAGAAGCGTCCAGCGGCCGATATACGGGATAGTTAGCGCCGCGTATGAGTATCTCGAGAGGATCATTATAGATATAAGTGGGCCGCCCGTCGACCTCCTCGTCCGAGACTATGGCTATATACTGCGGGTATTTTACTTCCTCTAAGAAATCTAAGAGGACTCTCGAGGCCCGATTATGTAGATAAGGTACAAGGACGCGCGAGAACGGTTCTATGGTATGCGCCAAACTCTTGAGCATACGGCTCCTAACGATCTTAGGAACGTCTACAGCGGGAGCGTTCGTATATCCTCTGATTCTTAGATACATAAGATAAAAATCGCTCCTTAAGCGCGTTATAGAACTTCTCGAAGAGCTCGGGCTTATCGGATAACCTTTCTAGGAACCTCTTTATCGCCTCGGGCTTCCCGCCTACTAGCTTAGCTACGTCCTCTCCAGAGAGTATCTCCGCGAGATAATCTAGCTCTTCGTCGGTGATCTCGTCGAGTATGTAGCGCACCTTCAAGGCGCGCTCGAATCCCGAGAACTTCTCCCTAGCGGCCTTCTCGAACTCTTCTAGAGGAACGTTCTCCGTTAGGTACTTCTCTATGTAGTCGGCTAGTAGTATGCCTCCCTTTAGCGAGGAGTCTACGCCTCCGCCGGTAAGAGGATGTACCATCCCCGCAGCGTCCCCGACGAGCGCCACGTTTCCGGTAGCGAAGCGCTTGTTTAATCCTCCTACAGGTATAGCGCCATAGCGATACTCGATAGGCTTCGCGTTAGCGCACTTCTTCTTCCCTAGAGGATGCTCGAACATCCGGTAATGTAGATACTCGCGGGCCTTCTTCGTGATATAAGCGCCTATGCCGAGTCCGACGTTAGCGCGGTTCGGACCTTTGGGGAACACCCGGACGTATCCTCTAGGAGCGATCTTGTTCCCTACGTAGAACTCTAAGAACTCCGGATCGTCGACCTCTACGCCTATGAGCTCGTATTGGGACGATACATCTAGATCCTTAGGGTGTATGTGCATCCTTAAGCCCGATTTCCTAGCTACGATGGAGTTCACTCCGTCGGCTCCTACGATCACCTTCGCCTCTATCTCTATCGTCCTTCCTAAAGTCTTGTCGAACACCTTTACTCCTCTCCGCTTCCCGTCCTCACCGGGTATTAAGTCGACTACCTGGGCGTTCACTAACGAATCGGCTCCCATTTCCACGGCCTGAGCGAAGAGTTCCTTATCGAACACGCGCCTGTCTATTACCCGACCGCCGTACTCAGAGAGCTTGTATTCGACCATATGTAGACTAGGCGAGTATATGCGCCGACCGATGATCTTCTGTACGATCGCCCTCTCGGGCATCTTGAACTTCCCCATCGTTATCGCTCCCTTTCCTAAGCCCTCGCCACAGTAGACGGGTATTCCGGGATAAGCCTTCCTCTCCACTACGAGCACGTCGATACCTTTAGCCGCTAAGTGTATGGCCGTAGAGGATCCTGCGGGACCCGCACCTACGACCACCACGTCGTATTTCATCTTATGAGGAAACATATCCGAAGAAAGCGGATTTAAGATAAATTTGGTTCGTCAGAGAGGTCCACGCTCATCATCGATCAGAACTCGGCAAACTCATCATCCTCGACGTTTAGGGCTCCTAATACTTAATAACTCTTCCCCTATATGGTCCGTGAATGGAACGATGTTTAGGGTTAAATGGGAAATTAAAGGCTTAAAAGTTCCTTAAGAAGGAAAAAATTTAAAGTGATACTAGATAGAAAAATCAAAATGATTCCGGTAGACGCTGAGCTATTGTATGCCGTAGGGGACGTACGGGTAGCTAAACCGAGAGCTTATAAAGATATCAAGCGCGTGAGGCTTGGTTCCTTAGTATACGTTGATGAACAACCTATAGGACGCGTAATCGATATAATTGGGCCCGTAAAGCGCCCCTATATCGTAATCAAACCTCTAAGGCCCATGCGTGTGGACGACGTATACGGAATAGGGGTGCGTATAGTAGGGAGGTGAGGATTATGAGTGAGGACGTGAAGCTTTGTCCTAAGTGTGGTCACCCCATGAGGCGCGATGAGGATCGTCGGGTATGTGATAATTGTGGCTATACCGAGCCCATCATAGAGTTCGTCGCTTACCCCGGACCTTCTCAGGACGAGGAGTACGTCTCTTCCTCCGGCTATTCTAAGAGGTATACTACGCCTATAGCTTATCCTCAGCAGAAGAGCTTGAGGCGCGCTAGGGATCACGCGTATCAGATAGTGATCCGCCTCGGGCTACCCGATCAGGAAGCTAAAGCGATCGTCGAGGAGGCGATGAAGATATACAAGCAGGCCGCTGAGAAGGACATCGTAAAGGGCCGCTCCGTGTACGCGATGATCGAGGGCGCGATCTACGCTATGATAAAGAAGTACGGACTCCCCATAAACCTCGACCGCTTAGCCGCTACGATAGCCGAGATACGTAAGAGCGAGAAGCCCGATCAGGCGAAGGATATACGTTACCTTAAGAAGCAGGTGAAGAGCGAGATCCTAAAGAACTACAACCTCCTCCGCTCTAAGATCGGCGGAAAGTTCTTCGCTCCTCACCACACGATGCCCCCCTACATCGATAAGTATAGCGAGGATCTAAAGGTGTCCGACGAGGTGAGGCGCCTAGCTCGGGAGATCTTTAAGGTCGCTAAGGAGCGCCGCTTAACCGTCGGGCGTAACCCCTCCGGAATCGCCGCCGCTTCCATATACGTAGCCGCGAAGATCCTAAAGCGTCGCGATATACAGCAGAGAAAGGTTGCTAGGCAGGCGGGAATTACGGAGGTAACCTTACGTAATCGCTCCCGCGAACTCGAGCGCGTGATATGCGAACACGCTGAGGAACTAGAGCCTCGCTTCTCCGAGGCCGTAGGCTTTCCTATAGACCTAAAGGGATACTGTGAGCAGGTGATGAAGAGGAAAAAGAAGCGAATTTTTAATATCGTTTTATGTTCTACGTTCCTTTGTGACGATAAATAGTGAAGTTACTCCGTACGTCGGTTATAAGCTCGCTAAGGCTATTTATAAGATTAACGCTTTTATAGCCGGGACGACCGCGAACGACATTTTAGAGTCCATAGGATCCGACGTAAAGCCGGCTAATCGGTTCCAAGATTCAAGAAAGGAGCTAAGCGGGGAGAGCTCTAGGGTAAGGTTCCTCAAGTTATGCGCGTTACCCGATCTCACTTACGTACTAGACGAGCCCCCTACATGGTACGTAAAAACGTCTAGAACGTCGGGGCACATAGAGCTTAGGGACTATTTTGATGGATCTCCCATATACTTATCGATCGGGCTGGGCGAGGGCGTCCCGGTATCCCAGGGGACGCCGCCGATAGACGTTAACCCGTACATAGCTCTAAAACCCGAGGAGCGGCTGTTGTTACTCAAAGGTACTCTATCGGTATTGTATAAGTACGATATCGACGACGATGAGCTCAAGGAACTTAAGGAGTACGCGTACTTCGGAGACTCTTATAGACCGTACTATGAAATACTAACGGAGTTCCTATTACAGGTACCGCGCGAGTTACGGAAGAACCTCGGGGCGTTAATGAAGAAGTCCGACGAGCGGAGGCCGCTAGGAGGGTATATGAAAAAGACCGCATACATCTTCACGCGTGCATTAGAGAACGGTCGCTTCACGATGTTCGATGAGGCCCATAAGTTCTTGAACTCCTTAACCCCCAGGAGCCGCTCTAGGGAATTCGTTCATAACCTGTTCGAGAAGTTCGGAATAATACGCGTAGAGGAGACGCTTAAAGGTCCAGGACGTAGGCCCCCGATATCCGAAGAGGGTCGCAAGAAGATCGTAAATGCCGTGATGTATCTCACGGTATTCTACGCCTCTATGAGTAGGAGCGTGAGGCTTCGTAAGACGACGATGGGCGAGATACTGAAGAGGTTCGCGGAAAAGTATAGCGATTACTTTGGGATCAAGGGGGAGCTCGGGGACACGTTTATCTCCAAAGTCCTCGCTGAGGCCCGGTATAGACGCTTTAGGAGGATATGCTTGATCGTGAACCCGCTCGTAGAGTATCCTAGAGGGAGGGAGATCATAGAGGGAAGATCCGTGAGGACGAACTTCGTAGTAGTAGAGATGAACGGAATGTTCTATCGCATGCTCGGAGGTAATATGCCTCTATTATCGCTGCGTCAAATATTACACCAACATTTCGGGTCCACGTCCTTCGTATACGAGGAGACGTCTAAAATGGGTGTGCGGAACAAGTTTAGGCTAGTCTACGGTACCGCGGCCCTAGCGGAGTCGATACCCGGAGAAATATATCCGCCTCTGTTAAACGATGCCGCGTTCTACTTAACGAACGACGTGAGAATCTTAGATCTAGTCGGTTCTGGAGGGATAAAGATATACTATAAGACCCTCACCCCGCACGATCGGGAACGCTTCGTGACGCGCGTATCAGAAGCTTTCCTACCTAAGGATGAGTTATACCATATGACCTACGAGTTCCTAAGGGACTACTTATCTAAAAACGAAATACAAGAGGTAGAGGACGAAGAGCGATCGCCGCCCAGTACCGGGGTAGCACTTGTAGCATTCTTTTTCTAGGATCTCCCCTACTAGGTTCTTCCTCATTATTTCTATTACTTCCTCTTCGTGCCGCTTAAGCGCCCGCATTAGCTTCACGTAAGCTACTTCAGGGAGCATATCCACCGGCACTACCCCCGCTTGTAGTAGCTCGCGCCCGCGACGATATACGTAAGGACCTAGCTTACCCCGTATACACTGAGTCGTCATGAACACATAAGTTCCGTTCTCTATAGCCCTCCTAATAGGATCTAGTAACCTTCCGGGCGTGTGTCCCATACCCGTTCCGGCTAGTACGATTCCCTTCATACGGTCGGCTAGCCGGTCTATGAGTTCCGAGGGTATCCCCGGATATATCCGAACTAAAGCGACGCGCTTTTCTAGCCCTATCTTATACTCCTCGCCCGGTCCTAAGAGGTCGTCGCGCAAGTATTCTATTCTTCCATTACGATGTACTCTAGCGATGGGCTTCGTTGAGATGCTCATAAACGCGTCGCGACGCGTGCTATGATTCTTCCTAGCCCTCACTCCACGATGTATGAGAACGTAATCGTCGGAGGACGTGCCGTGCATGGCGATCACGCTCTCACACGCCTTCCCGTCTACGGCAAAGCGCACGCCCGAGAGGAGATTGAGATAAGCGTCCGTGCTCGGCCTATCGGATGATCTCTGGGCCCCTACGAATACTACCGGTCCCGGAGTACGCGTCATGAACGCCACAGCGGAAGCCGAATACGTCATCGTATCCGTACCGTGGGCTATCACGACCCCCTTAGCCCCGGATTCAAACGCCTTCTTTACGGCCTCAGCGATCCTTATCCGATCGTCCGGCTCTACGTCCTCAGAGAGCTTCTGCATTATCTCGACGCTTTCTATGTTCGCTATGTCTAGTATCTCTGGGACGAAGCTTACGAGTTCCGCTGCGGACATGGCCGGATATACGGACCCGCTCTGATAGTCCACGCGTGAGCTTATCGTACCTCCCGTACCTATAACTACGACTTTGGGAAGACCGGGCTTGTGAGTATACTCCGACTTCGGAATCTTCATCGTGATCTCCTCGATCTCCTCTATCCTCGCTATGTCCTCTACCGGTATGACTATGTTGTACCCGTTAGGGAGTTTAATCATGATCGCGTCTATACCCTGAGGCTCGGGCATTCCGAGACCTTCGAACACCGAACCGTCCTTAAGAATCACGCGAATCCTCTTCACGCATCTCCACTCGATAGAGCATTATAAACGGAACTTAAGGAGATAAACGTGGAAGGGGAAGAGGGGTTCTTAGAGTATTACCTTGAGAGGTCGCCCATCTTATTTTATATAATAGGTATAACGTTCGTCCTCATCGCCACAGAGAGCCGGATGTACGTACATTTCGTACTGCAACGGGCAAACGTTACGGAGGTTTCGATGAAGTACGTGGACACTCTAATGAGTTCTAGGATCTTAAGCTCTACGCTCTTCGTCATCGCTTATCTAATATTACTCATGGGGGGATTTATACGGGCCCTTGTGAGGCTTTTGGAGCCGGAGAACCCTATAAGCGCGAAAACCGCGATCGCGATCTCTTCCCTCGCCACGGTCGTATATTATATCCTTAGGTTTATCATCCCCGACTTCCTCATAGCAGCGGTCGCACCGATAGTCGTGGATCTTTCGGGAGTATCCGACGCGAACGGTTTCACGAAAGCTGTTGAGGATGCTATAAAATCGCGGTCGGAGGCCCACAAGACGCTATCTTATGTCGTTCTATCGTTCTCATATATTTCGACGGCAATATACTTAGGGATCATACGGTATTCCCTATACAAGATCCGCGGGGCGCGCGTGGCCACTTACTCCATATTCTTCATCATAGCCCTTCTCTTGGTCGGTGCGTTATGATAGAGGGGTTATTTTCTACTATTCGCCTTTCTTTAACCACGCTCGCTAAGGCCTTACAGGATAGAGATAAAGAGGCGCTAAAGAGACTAAAGAACGTACGGAACGAAACGATTAAGGACATAGATTCGCTACAGGACCGGTGCCTACGCGAGATCGCTTTGAGACAACCGTTCGGTAAGGAGTTCCGTAGGTTAGCCGCGCTCATGAAGATCTCCACGAGCCTCGAGCGCATCGCTCGCTACGTTTCCCATGCCGCGGAATATTCGCTCGAGACGATCGATAAGGTTCCCGAAAATATACTAAATAAGCTCGCTAGGATGGCGTATTTGGCCGATAAGGCGTTGAACGATTCGATAGAGGCGTTTACTAGGGAAGATCTAAACATGCTTAAGCGTAGCGAAGAGATAGAGGAGGAGCTCGATAAGGAGTTCGACTCCGCGCGGAACCTCATCATCTCACGGGGAGAGGATTCGTGTAACGTTCGTCCCGCTATACTCGCCGCCTTAATAGCTAGGAGCGTGGAAAGGATAGGCGATCACGCGATAGAGATCGTACGTCGGACGGAGTATTATCTAAAGGGAACCCTTCCGCATGCGCGATCATGAGGGTGTTGGTCGTAGGTCGTGGTTTTTCCGGTTCTTTAGTTTCTTTATTACTAGCCGATAAGGGATTTGACGTAACCTCGGCGGACCCCAACCCGGTGATTCCGCACTGTACGGGAATAGTGTCTAGACGTTTCGTGTATACATTGGGAATCGATCATCTGATACTTACGGAACCCCAGCGTCTTATAATTAATATAGGTAGAAAAGAGGTACTCATAGAGGCTCCTAAAAAAGCAGCGGTAATAGATCGCGAGAGGCTAGATGAGGAGCTACGCGAGGCTTCGGAGGCTGCGGGGGCTAAGGTAATTAAGAAGCGCGTGAAGGAAATAACTCCCGAGGGTCACGCTCTTATAGACTCACGGGAGAAGTATCGGAGAATAATAGACGCTGAAGGAGCTAAAAGATCTTTAGTTAAGCGCTTCTTCGGGGAGCTCGAGACGTTTCCCGGAGTGCAGATAGATGCGTACGCTGAACGGGATGATGAGGAGGTGCTCATAGATCTAAACGTACCAGGGCTCTTCGGCCGGATCGTCCCCTTAGGAGATAACAAAGCGCGCATAGGCGTGGCTACTAGGAAGAATCACCGGAAATACATGAGGAGATTAATGAAGCGCGCTGGGTTCAAAGAGGAGATCTCTAGACGTGGAGGACTAGTGGTGGTAAGCGGACCTAGAGGAGGCTTGCATAAGGGTAAGATAATGCTCGTGGGCGATGCGGCGGGTGTCCCTAAGCCTCTTACGGGAGGAGGTCTCGCGTTCGGCCTTCACAACGCGATCGTAGCAGCGAGGAACGTCGAGGATCCTAAGAGGTACGAAAGGGAGTACATGAGGATTATGGGGCCCGAATATAGGACACAAAGGATCTTAAGGACCGCAAAGGACCTCTCACGCTTAGCGCCCCCGATAGGATTCATACTGTTACACCTAGCATCAAAAATCTCCTCGCGTCTCGATATGGATTTCCGGTCCGGAATTCGCACCTATCCTTCAGAGGACATATCGCGCATACGTTCTTATCTATAGGCTTCTTCTCTAGCCTGATGAACGCCTTAACGCGTTCGATTATGAACTTTTTCATGTCCTCCTTCAGCGAAACGCGCCGTATCGCTATCGGAGGATCCCGCTGCTCTATGTAAGCTATGAGTAATCCGTTCACGTCCTCCCCCGTCATCGTCTTATACAGCCGCATATACACCGATAACTGAGCGAGCCGGAGGGTTACTATGGGCTCCCCTACGGTACTCTTTATCTCCACTATGTACTTCGTCCCTCCCCTCTCCGCGATTCCGTCTACGAAACCGTGAACTATCGCGCGATCGTATCCCTTTACCCTCTCATCCAGCTCCACTAACGCGTATACGAGCTTTCCGCGTTCGATAGTTTTATATCCTAAGTACTTCTCAGCGTAGCTTATTAGGGAATCCTCGAAGAGCTTTCCCCTAAGATAATAGTGACTCCCGTATTCTTCGCTATAGAAGACGGAGTAATAAGGGCATGAGACGAGGCGCGACACGGAGATCCGATAAGCCTTCTGCGCGTCCTCTTTAAACTTCCCCCTAATTTCCTTATAGACGCTAGTATCGAAGGTCTTCTCCCCAAGTATGTTCAACCAAAAACCCTCGGCCGATTGGCGTCTTACGTCCACGTACTTCCATAAATCCATGAGATACTCTCGAGAAATTCTCTTAAACGTCACATCGGCACCTCCCGTTTCGTAAGCTCTTATGAGCGTATCGAGTATCGCGATGAATAAGATTATTTTTATTTCCTTAAGCGTTAAGTACTCTCTATCCAAGAACATCAAGGTCTTTAGGGCTAACGAGGGATCGCACGTCTGTATGAGTAGGAAGAGCTCCTTCGGGTCCACCTCTTTCCCTTTATTTAAGCGCACGAGCGCGTCCGTTAGTTTCTTGATACACAATGCATCCTCGGGCGAGTATACGTAGAACTCCCGCACGTATTTAGGCTCCCTCTTCGTCCGGAAGACGCTTACCTCCCTAATTCCCTTCTTCGAAACGCTAGGGATACGAATTCCTATAGGGGATACGCTCGAACGAGCTATTACATATCCTATAATGAGGCCGAAGATGTGAGCGTCGTGAGCAATTCCAGGTTCTAGCCCCGTTACGGCCATGATCGTCTCGAGAAGGAACAGCGTGATCGCTAACTGCTTTACGTTCATCCTCATCGGTATAGGTACAGGAAAGAGGATCACGTATAGCTCTAAGCCCCTAAGATACACGACGCTCATTCCTAGAATCCCCATCACCGCTCCCGAAGCGCCTAAAGCGGGTACGTACGCATACTCCGGCATCACAGTTAAGCATAGTATCGCGTGTAACATCCCGACGATCGCGGCTATTATTAGGTAGCTAATGATGAAGGGGATCTTACCTATTCTACGTTCTAAGTGCCTTCCTAATACCCACAAGAAGAGCATATTAAAGAATAAATGAGCCACGTTCGCGTGGAGGAACGCGTGGGTGAGGACGGTCCGGGGGCGTTTAAACACAAGCGCTGGTATTAGCGACAAGTATATTATGATTTTAGGGTACACGAGCTCTACGACGAACATCGCTGCGGTAAATAAGATGATCACGTTCGTCGCGGAATCAAAAACGTTCTCCATGGGAATGCAATAATGAGGAGGAATTCTAACCGTTCGGGTCAAGAAAAATAACCTCTTCTCGCTCCTCCTCTTCCTCTAATATCGAAGCGCACTTCTCTTCGCATACCTCTTCACACTTCTCCGCACATTCGTCCTCGCACTCTTCAATACACTCTTCGATGCACTCGTTAATCTCCTCTTCATCCTCGTACATCGACATACACTTCTCTTCGCACCTTTCTATACACTCCTCCATGCATTCTTCCATACACTCCTCCATACACTCCTCTAGACACTCAGCGTAGCGGTCTTCCACCGATTCTTTCTCTTCCTTTTCCTCGCTCATACCGTCTTGAGCCTCCTCTAAATAAGTCTATTCTATGCCCGATGTTCCCTAAGTCTTCTCTACGCCCCTATCTTAGCGCTATAGTTATAGTTATTATAAGGGGTGGGCCCGGCGGGATTCGAACCCGCGACCACGGGGTTAAAAGCCCCGCGCTCTATCCTGGCTGAGCTACGGGCCCGCTCCTATTTCTTCTTAGGAACCTACTTATAATTGTTTTCTTCTTATCTCCAAATAAAACTCGATCGATCTGGTAACGAAGTTTAGCGGCTATGCGTAGCACTATATCAAAGCGCTTACCCCGAGGATGAGACGTAGAGATTACCTTCCGAGAGCCCCCGAACCTCTCTACGTTTTCGAGTACGTCCCGAAGCTCTCCGCGGCCGAGAAGCTCGTGGAAGAACTTATCGCTCACGTATAGTTCCTCCACGGCCCCCATCTCCGCGGCCTCACGCACGCGTTTGAGACCGTATACGTACTTCTTATCTCCCTTAAATATGGAAGCTAGTATTTCCTCCACCAAAGAGCTCTCCTCTAATATACGCTGCCTCTCCGCTATATCCTTCGGGGCTCCGCGTCTTATCGCCTCGTACACCCCAGCGATGCCTCCCATAGAGGTATCTACTAACGCCGCGGGTAACCCTGACCGTTCTAAGAAGTCTTCCTTTATCTGTCCCGGGCCTGCTATGATGATTCCGTCCACGTTCTCGTACTTCTTCGCCTCCCTAAGTATCTCGGAGAAATATGCTTTGATGAGGCTATCGTATTTCTCTCCCGTCTGATAATGTTTCCCGGGTATGTTCGATCTAATCTC
>Ga0256838_1000857_pt1 | contig 15998 bp, 17 predicted proteins | sample 4571419metaG_FD_185978 | JGI IMG/M metagenome (GOLD analysis project Ga0256838, IMG submission 185978) | Hydrothermal vent microbial communities from Guaymas Basin, Mexico - 4571-419 | ecosystem: Environmental > Aquatic > Marine > Hydrothermal vents | place: Mexico: Guaymas Basin | collected...
AAGGCGGCTGTCTATCTCGTCCCGGCGATTTCCGGCAACGTAGCCCGGGTAGCTCCACAGCGCAGCCCAGACGATGCCCGAGAAGGACACTGCAAGTATGAATGCAACGGTTACAGACGTTACAGAGTTGTACCTGTAAACACCTGCAAACATCGCCGCCGAAACAGCGAAGGAGACGATAAACGTTAGAATTGTCAACAGAAGGATGCCAGAAACGTACTCCTCGACTGTGTACGGCAACCTCGCAATCTTTAGCCGGTCGGATAGCTGCTGAAGCCGTGCACGATACCTGTGAATGTGTTTTCCAAAGAGCCTATATCCTATTCTCATTACCGGCTTCAGCATAGCCTATCTCCTCCAGCAAGCGCTCAGGCTCCTTGTAATACCGCGCAATTACCCTGCCAACGTCCCTGTAATAACGGATATTGTTGTCCTTCATCCATTTCAGCACGTACGCCCTCCTGCGTAGCTCCCCCCACACACTTTCAGGAGATATGCCACGCTCACGTATAATCTTGTCAAGCACGTAGCTCTTATCGGATGCGAACTCGAAGCGGTCGTCACCCGGCAGCCAGTGGGCGAGCTTGTTCGTAACAGGACGGCCGGACTTCATATCAACCGTAACCACTTCGTACATCTCACGAACACGGCGAACATCGACCGAACCGACACGCGAGCGGCCCATGAATAGGATTATATCCAGCGCGTGCAGGAGAGATGCCGGGAGAGAAATCGGAGGCGTGGTGAGGCGGTCCACGAGTGTATCCATATCCTCCGCGTGGATTGTTGCAAGACCCGGGTGCCCCGTGGCCATTCCCTGGAAGAGAACGTATGCCTCCTTGCCTCGTACCTCACCGACAACGATGTAGTCGGGGCGCTCACGGAGAGCCGCCTTTAGAAGGTCGAACATCGTAACCGCGCCGGCGCCGTCAATGCCTTCCCTCGCAATTTTCTGTATCCAGTGTTCGTGGGGGAGGCGAAGCTCCGGCGTATCCTCAATGGATACAACCTTCGCCTCAGGGGGAATGAACAGGGACAGGGCATTGAGCATGGACGTTTTGCCAGATGCAGTCCCGCCGGATATCAGTATAGACTGGCGGTACTCAATGGCAAGCCAGAGGTACGCGGCGAGCAGGGGCGGTATTGTGCCGAAGTTTATCATATCCGTAATCGTGAGGGGGTCCTTTGTGAACTTTCGGATGGTGAAGGTGCTTCCACGGGTGGATATGTCCTTTGTAACGGCATACGTGGCCTGTACACGGGACCCGTCGGGAAGTGCACCCTCGAGGAGGGGGTTCGCAACAGAAACGTGCTTACCGCACATCTGCGCGAGCTTCACGATAAAACGGTTAAGCTCCTCCGACGAATCAAAACGAACATTTGTCTTGAGAGAGCCATACTTGCGATGGTAAACATATATGGGTATGCCCGGGCCTATGCAGGAGATGTCCTCGAGCTGGGGGTCGCGCATGAGGGGTTCTATGCGCTCAAGACCGACAAAATCGCGGATAACATAGTACGCCAGCTTCTCTCTCTGCGATGGCGTCAGGTCAAAACCGTACTCGTCGACAACCTCCTCGAATTTATCCCGCATGTACTTCTCGGGGTTGCCTTTCTGGGATATATCGTAAGAGCTCACCTCAATGAGGTCGAGGAGGAGGCTCTTTATGCGGTCAAGGAGCTCCTCCTCATCCTTCGTAAGCGGCGGCTCAATAACGTCGTAGCGAACGGCGCTTTCTTCCTCATGCCAGTAAATATGTGCTTCCGCGTGGGGCGGGATGAGAGGATACCTCTCGTTGACGTCCCTGAAGCTCGGCGGGGTCCATTCCACAGGAACGGATTCCCGCAAATCCTCAGGGAGAGCATGCAGAATAACAGGGGTGTTCTTCAGTATCTCGCCTTCCGCCGAGGAGTTACCAGCATTGAAATCGTCCACCTTCAGCTCGTCAAACACGATTATTGGCTCCACAGGTTCCGTTGCAGCCTCTACAACATCCGGAGTTGCGGAAACGGATGAATTAGCACCGACATCCTCGAATAGGGGTACAGAAGCCTGTTGCGTCGCCGCAGAAGTTTCAGGAGCTGTCACGGATTCAGGGGACGTTACCTCGCCGCCAGCTCCCCGCTCCCCCTCGCGAGAATCTCCGGACACGTCAAAAGCTGGCAGGCCCACTGGCGTGGCAAATGGCATATCGGAAGGCGAAGAGAGACCATGTATAAGGGCGAATACATCCTCCTTCGCAGCCTTCCTGAGCAGTCTCCTTGCCGCACGAATTAGCCGCTTATCCACATCATAAAAACGCTGTCCTCTTTTTTATTCGAATCGTCACAAAAATATACCTGTGGATGACCCCGAAACAATAGGAGTAATCCCCGATGGTAACAGACGCTATGCGAGGAAAGTCGGAATCCCCCTCGAGCAGGGGTATCTTCGCGGGGTGAGGAAGGCCGAAGAACTCATGGATTACATTGTGGAGAGAACACGGACAGAGAATGTCTATTTCTACACGCTGTCGCTGGAAAATCTACGGAAAAGGTCAAAGGCCGAACTCAGCCTCCTCTTCAAAATATTCGAAAAAGAGGCGAGGCGAATTCTGATAAATAACCGCTGGAATGCGCGCGTGAGGTTCATGGGGCGTATTCGCGAGCTGCCGAGCAACATACAGAGAATGATTAGAGACGTGGAAAAGAACACGGAAAGCAACAACGGACCCACAATTGCTCTAGCAATGGCATACACCGGAATAGCAGAGGTAGTAGACATGGTGAAGCGTGTTGCAAGGGATGTTGCTGAAGGCACGCTCTCGGTGGACGACATTGACGAGCAGACTGTATTCTCCAACCTGTATGCCCCCGACGTCCCCTTCCCCGACCTAATCATACGAACCTCGGGAGAGATGCGGACGTCCGGATTTCTGCCAATCCAGTCTGTGTATTCCGAACTCATTTTCTACCCGAAGCTCTGGCCAGAACTGGAGAGGAAAGACTTTGACATAATCTACGAAGATTTCAAATCAAGAGAGCGGCGCTTCGGAAAATAAACCCTAGAAAACCGGGCGAGAGTAAAAACAGCGGGTCATCCATGTCCCCTCGCTCGGACAGTTTCTCATCTATCCCGTATTCCTCTACCAAGCGCAGTAGCCGCTCCGAGTCGACGCGATTGAGATAACTACGAGCGACCCAGTGGATTAAAAGCCGGGGGTAAATATACGTCCTGTGGAAACGCTGATACAAACAGATATCTCCCGAAGCTATTGCATCAGATAGAGCGTCCGCCGCACGGAGCCCGTAAGATATCCCCCCACCAGTCGTAGCCTTGGTCTGCACCGCAGCATCGCCCACAAGAGCTGCATTCCCGGAAACCACCCGAAGCATTGGCCGGTCTACAGGAATCGGACGCGCGCCCCGAAGCTCCAAGTTATCGTACCCGAGGCGCCGGGCAAAGGCTCTCAAGCGCGCAAGGACCTCCGAAGAATGCGCCGAATCCACGCCCAGGCCCACTTCGGCAACCCCCTCCGACCGGGGTATTACCCACGCAAAAAAGCCGGGAGCGATGCTACTGTCAAGGTAGACATCCACGTAACTGTCGAACACCCCCATGACAAAGCCGATTGCCCCCATAATGTAGCGCGGAGCCTTCAGACCCAGTGCCCTGCGCACGCTGGAAGAAAACCCATCAGCACCCACAGTCACGTCTGCTCGCTCCCCCGTCCATCTCCGGCCAAACAGGATGCTCGCACCGGCGGACTCGGCACGCTCCGCAAGGTCACTGTCCAATACTCCCCTATCAAAGACGTACGCAACCCTCCTCCGCTCCACAAAAATTTCCTCGTTACCTGCATGAATCCGGGCGCCATGGACCACGTTCTCCTCCAGCCCTTTCAGACCGAACCGCTTCACGGTTCTGCTGCTCAGCAATCCGCTGCAAACCTTTCGCGGAATCCCCTTCAGCTGTTCAAAAACCGTGACGGATATTCCTTCCCCCGCTAACCGCTCGGCAACACGGAGACCGGCAGGTCCTGCACCAACAACCAGAACGTTCACAAAAAGAAAGGGGAAGGATATTACTTTATCCTCTGCTGTGCGCTAACGACGGACCCGCCAGGCGCGTGAACATCTATTATAATACGTGCCGGCAGTTCCGTGCAGGACTTCGCATTGGTGGCGTTACAGTCCGTCGAGCTCGCCAAATCAAGGTCCTTCTGCTCGGCAACAGGAATCGTTGCGGTCTGCTGGCAGCGGTATACTGCATTCACTTCGCCCGTTGCAGCATCCTTCACGTAGAACGAAAACTCACCGGTAATTGGCTCGTCGCCAATGTTCCTCAGCACCACGTGCAGATGGTGAGAATCGTCACAGTACACCGACGCCACAGCAATGCGCTCCTTGCCTACTGTTCCTGCGCCGCGGGATGCCTCTGCCTGGACGGATGCCTGCATGGACATGAACCAGGAGTAGGCAACCACTGCCGCGGCTATGGCCACGGCGACCATGAGGACTGTTGCCACGACGGGAGATACACCCTTCATCCTTTATCACCTCACACGCTGCTGGATGCTGGCGACAGCGCCACCGGGCGCCATTACCTCGACAACGACAACGGACTGGTCAGAGGGTATCGTGTTGCAGTCGGCATTGCCAGTCTCCCAAATACTGTTAAGCTCCACCGTCGTGGAGCCCACGCTTCCTGCAGGCACGTTGACATCCTTGGCACCGGAGTAAAGAACAACGCCGGTGGCGGCATCCTTTATGGTAATGGTGTACTGTCCGTTCACGTCTTCGTCGCCCATATTCCTCAGGACAATCTTGAGCTCGTCGTTATCGGTACCGCTCACCGTAACACAGTAAACAGAGTCTATACGGATGCGCTCCTTGCCTACTGTTCCTGCGCCGCGGGATGCCTCTGCCTGGACGGATGCCTGCATGGACATGAACCAGGAGTAGGCAACCACTGCCGCGGCTATGGCCACGGCGACCATGAGGACCGTTGCCACGACGGGAGATACACCCTTCATCCTTTATCACCTCACGATATGCGCTCCTCGCGGCTCGCGACGGACCCGCCCGGTGTTATGACCTCCACGATAATCCTGTTACTCTGGGTGTCCGCCACCTTGCAATCCTGCAGGCCAGAGACACCCGTAACCGTTAGTACCTCCGTGCTCCCCTCTGCTATTGTTTTCTTCGCAGTCTTCGAATCTATGATTTTGCCAGTGGCCGCGTCCTTGACGTTAACTGTGAACAGAGCGTCGGTAAGTGGCTCGTCGCCGATGTTTCGCACGTATATGTTCAAATCATTGGAATCGTAGCACTGGACAGCCTCGACCACGATGCGTTCCTTGCCCACTGTTCCTGCGCCGCGGGATGCCTCTGCCTGGACGGATGCCTGCATGGACATGAACCAGGAGTAGGCAACCACTGCCGCGGCTATGGCCACTGCGACCATGAGGACCGTTGCCACGACGGGAGATACACCCTTCATCCTTTATCACCTCTCGAAGAAAAAGAAGTTTGGATATATAAACTTTGCTCAGGTCACCTCCTTCTCATCACGGGTCAGCCTGCCCGTTCAATCATCATCGCTGAAGAAAAATAGGGGATGGAGATTATAAGCGAATAACCGTATAGTGCTTTCCAAGGAATGGCAAAAGCGGGCGCTTTACCTCCACGGCGAGTTCTCCCGTTTTCGCTATGCGGTCAAGGGCCTTTTTTACTATGTCCTCCCTCACGCCCAAATCCTCCGCTATTTCATCGGAAGTTTTTACCTCGCCCTTCTTCATCCGCTTGACAATCTTCGCAATCTTCGTGGCTGCCGCAAGAACCAAATCACGCTCAGCAAGCTTTGACAGCTCCCGACGCGCTTTGCTCCCTGCCTTGCCCTGCGCCTCTGCCTCCACGGTGTCAAGCTTCTTCTGTATGCGCTTAACGAGCCTCTCTATTTCCTTCATCGTCCTCGCAGTGCGAATTATGCGGTCCGAGTGGGCGGCAACGAGATGCGCGTGGGCGGAACCGGTTCTATCGGCGAGGTCCTTTGCCGCCGACTTTATCCTCTTGGCGTGGGCCTCCTTCACCGCCGCTACGTGCTTAACATGCGCTGCAGTTTCCGAAACGGGGATGACTATACGCTTCACGTCAGAATGATGGTTGAGGAGCAACATATGATGCACTTTACCCTCCTTAACCGCCCTAATCTCCGATTCCACGACCTCGCGAAGCTTTTTGACCTTCGACCGAATCTCATCCAGCTCGTCAGAAAGGCCTGCCTCCCTAACCTCCCGGGCATAGGCGCGGAGCGCCTCCATATCCTTTAAAATCCCCTTGAGCTCGCCCTCGTCGAGTATTGCCCGGGCATTCTTCACCGCGCTCGCAACACTGTCAACAACCCTGTAAATATCCTCCAGTTTTGCCTTCACCGCCTTGACGTCCGCCTCTGAAATGACGGAGGATATCTGTGCTATTTGCTCCTCTATTTCCGCAAGCTCGCGGTTGGCAGCGGCCTGGTCCGCGCGACCCTCCTGAACGGCACGCTGCAACTCATCCAAACGCTTAGATAGTTCCGCAAGCTTCGATGTGGTGTCGTACTTCTTTACTGCCTCGAGGATGCCCATGAGCTCAGAGTGAATCACGGACATTGACTCCTTGAGCGTCTGGATGCTCTTTATAACTTCAGAGTCCCGGTGTTTGCGCAACTCGCGGTTGGCGGCAATTATCTGCTCGCGAAGCGTATCAAGCTCCTCTTCCAGCCGCTTCTGCATCTCGACGAGCTTCGCAGGCGTCTCGGAAGACTTGGCTTCAAGCTCAGATAGCTTCTCATCTAAACTGTGGAAGCGGGCAATAAGCTCCGCCACATCCCCTGAGTGCTCGGTTAGCAGGCCCGTGTTCTTGTGCATAAGGTCGGTAAGCGCCACAAGCTTCTTCGAGATTTCCGAAAGCTCCTTGCGGACGGCGGAAACCGTGGACTTTGTGACGTCCTCTTCCAGCATCTTCTCAAGGGCAGACATACGCTCGTCGATATGGTCGACATAATCCTTGAACAGCTTGTATTCCTCTTCCTCCTGCGCAGATATATGGGTCAGCGTCTCCGAAAGGTTTGCAAACATATCTTGCAAGGATTTTTGGAGCGCGGCTAGCCTCTCTGCATCCTCCTCGGATGTGGCCACCTGCAGCTGGTGAAGCGTCTCGATTATCTTCTCGGTACGCTTGGTGAGCTTCTGAATCGCTTTCTTCCTCTCGTCCAGGGACCCGGCAATCGCCTTGTTCACAGCGTCAATGGCGAGGTTCAGGGATTCTATTTCCTTTTCAAGAAGTTCAAACTGGTGCTCCATCCACTCCCTATCCTTTTCGCGCTCCGCAACAAGGCGCTTTACTTCTACCAGCTCTGCGCGAAGCTCCTCCAGCTCGGATAATTTCTCTTCAACGGATTCAACCTTGGAAACAACTGTCGTTGTGCTCTTCTGTATCTCTTCTGACAATTCCTGCGGAACAGACGAAAGGGAAGACTCCATTCGCGCCACGTGCTCCTCAACAACGGACTCCACGTTCTTCGGAACGTGGTCCATGGATACAATGAGGGTATCCATGCGGGCGCGAAGCTCGTCGATTTGCTTTAATTCCTCGGATATACCGGCAAGCGACGCTTTAAGAGATTCCAGCTCCTCGGCTATGGACTCGACCTTCGATTTTACTGCTTCCACACTTTCGCTCTTCGCGGTCTCGCCCACGTCCTTTTTTATATCTTCGAGTTCCCCCAGCACAGACTCCAGCGAGCGTACCCTCTTGTATATCGCTGCAAGGCGCCTGGAAAGGAGCTTTGTCTGGGCTTCTGTTGCAGATTCGACAGCGGATTTCAGGGTAACCACATGGTCGTATATCTCCGCATTCTTCCTGTAGAGGTCGTCAAGCCCGTCGAGCTTTTCCAGTTTGTCCAGATTCTTTGCCTTCTCCTCAAGAAGACTCATACGCTCGGAAATCGACGGGAGAATATCGGATAGCTTATCAATCTTAGGCGCAAGGGGAGACAGAGACTGAGAGACGGATGAAGAGACGAAGGTCTTGAGCTCCTCGATAGAAGAACGAATATTCTCGAATTCGGGGGGAATCGCATCTACCTTTTTCCCGAGCTCCTCCAAAAGCTTCAGGTGGTCCTCTATCTCGGAAATACCATTGGAAACCTCTGTTAGCATTGTTTTTATCTCTTCTTCGTCACCTTCCTCCTGGGCAGCGCGGAGAAGAAGCTCTACGAGGGCGTCAACCTTTCTAAGAAGCTCCTTGCTTTCGCTGGCAAGGCGGCGGATATCCTCCAGTTTCTCCATCTTCTCGTCTTCCTCAAGGGAACTGTAGAATTCCTCCAACTTGAGCTCAAGTTCGTCGGCGCCCACCTGTTTCTTTTTCTTCTTCTCGGGAGTGGCCACGATGAAATAGGGCGAAACCAGCATATAAATATGTCAGAAGAGGCGAAACTACCGGACAGTGGTTTCATATAGTTCCAGAAGTTCCTCGGGGGGTATCTCGAAGGGCCTGCGGTCATCTTTGTATCCCAGGTTGGAGAGCTTCTTCCGCTTACTGGAGAAAATGGACGTAAGGAACAAATAGTACCCAGAAAGGTCGTCATAATCCCTTACCTTCGAAAAGACAAAGCCGGCAACGCTGCCGCGCGGATGCGGATAGAAAGCATCGGCAGGAAGGCGGTAAGCGTCATCCACGCTGTAGAATGTTTGTAGAAAAGCGGCCGCGGCGGAGTACTCCTTCCAGCCTGGCTCCGCGGTCAAGGAAAGGACAACGCTCTCACGGGCGACGCCATATATGCGTTCATAGCCGTGCAGAATGCCCCGTACAATTATTTCCTTTGTACGCTCCGGAGGCGTTTCGACGAAGAGATTCTTTCCCGCGGGAAAATCCTCCGGTGGATTCTCAAGCACGGCAATGCCAGGATACTCGCGCCGCAGAGCGGAGCGCATGGGCTCGTCATCGAGGGCCACGCCCCCAACATAGCGGAAGATAAATCCGGGAAAGGCGTGGGGGAAGACAACATCACCGAACTCGGCAAACTCTTCGAGGAACTCCGTATCGACAAGCACCTCCTTGCGAAGAAGGGAAGGGGGGATTCGATACCGTATCATAAGCTTCCGCAGCTCAGGGATAAGAAGCATGGCCTCACCGTCCGGGGGGACGGGCGAAGAGGTAGTACTTACAGGGCTCCGTGAGCTCCTTCAGGATTCTGTGGACAATGACCTTCACGGGGTCACCGAGAAGGGGAACACGCTTGCGGATGTCCTCGAAGGACTTAAAAGGCTCCTTTTCCCGCTCGTCGAGTATATGGAACAGGTGCTTCTTGCCGATGCCTGGCAGAAGCTCCAGGGAGTGGAGACGAATCGTTATGGGCCTCGCCTCGTTGAAGAAACGCACGTACTCATCCTCCCGCTCGAGAACGATACGTTTGATTGCCTCTTCCAGGTTAGACTTGGCAAGGGATGTCAGCTCGTCATATGATACTCTTCCCTTCACAACGCGGACCTTTGGCCTCTCCCCCTTCCCAATAAAAACCTTCTCAAAAATCTGGAGGTCCGCACCGTCCTTGGGGACAACTTCAAGGAGTGTATAGTACCGAGTACCCAGAACCTGGGCGATAGGTGTAGCCCTCGGGTCCGAGGGCTTGCCCATTGGCAGATAGTCCAAAACGAGGGCGTAGTCCTCCTTCATGTCCTCCCCTAACTCCTAAGTACCTCGAGAATCTTGTCATAGAGATCCTCTGTAACGCCCTCTTTCTTTGCGAGAACCGTGTAGAGGTCAATCTTATCCTTAGGCCAGACGTTAACGATTTTCACCGCAAGCTCATCGGACAGACCCATTTCCACTAGCTTCTCAACGGCCGCGCGAGCCTTTTCCGCATCGACATGGGCGACGCGCTTGACGTACTCCATTGTCGCCTTCTGCTCATAGGTTGGCTCGCCCTCCACGGACTGAACTATCTCCCCCGCCTCGGGAACGGTGATGGGTTTGGAGGAGATTATTTCCTTTCCTATCACGCGACCACCCTCTTCAGGTGGATTGGAAGGGCGAGCAGTATCTTTTCGGCGTTACCGTCGCGTATTTTGACCTTGTACGCTGCGCCCTGTGTCCCCACCACGACGCCAACGCGGCCGTTGAACCTTGGGTGAGGACGGCCATCCTGGATGCTCGGGTGAATGTCTATGACGACGCGGTCGCCTTCATGGAATATCTGGAGCATCCTGGATATCGTAACGGGCGGGGTCTTGCTCCTCCACTTCCTCAGCTTGTGACGGGTCTTCCTGTGAAAACCTGCTGTCTTGCGCACCATGGCAATCCCTTAAAAGAGAGTTATAGGAAGATATTAAATAGATACGCATGGGCTTCGGGGCGACCTATGAGCTGGCCATTGTATTCTTCGTCGTGGTGGCGGGACTTCTTTTCATTGTGCTGAACTGGACGTTTCTTTACCAGCCGATACTTGAGCTGACCATTTTCTTTGGCATCGTCGTTCTCATCTACGGCTTCGCCAAGAAGAGCTACGACACGCTTTTCTCCGGCGTGCTGTTGATAGTCGCGGCGCTCGCAATGCTAGCAGCAATGCCCGGAATCGTGCCGACAGCGCCGGGAATGGGCATTGTCCTGAACGTCACCTGGCCCCTCACAGCGCTCATGACGACCTTCTACTCGCTGGGGCCCATCGCCCTCGGCCTGCTCCTCCTTTTCCTCGCCTGGCTCCTTTCTAGATAAAAAAAAATCCTAAGATTCCGCCATCCGAACGCGCGTGAACAATGAAATGGTCAGAAGGTGTGGCCGGCCCTCCGAGCGGGGGTTCATGGCGTCAGCTTACGCACCGACCCTCCGCCCCGCGGCTCTAACAGCCGGCCGGTATTAATGGGGCATTAATAATTATGAAGGTTCGGTACCCGTACCGTGCAAGTTTTTTACGATTCACAATCCGAACGTCATACTGAAAAAGCAGGGTGCCCTTTTCACAACATGCTGTCGTGGGGGCAGGTGCGAAGAAGCTACGGGCTGGAGATTTCGAGCGAACCGGTGATGCGCGAGAAGCGGGGGAGGAAAATCGTCTTCTGGTTCCGCAGCGACGGCAACGGTGCTGTGGCAGATTTAGCGGTTGTCCTTAAAAGCAAGGGCGCTCCCGTTGAGCTCATATGGGACGAGAATGAGGGCCTCGTGGGCATTTGTCTGGATCGGAACGGAATTCTCTCCTAAACCCAAACCTTTTTGCCCGCCCTCAAAAACCGAATTTCCTCGGCTGCAATTCCCTGGAAGGGAAAAATCAAACTAACCGCCTAAATAAAATGTGCAAAATGAGTGGGCCCGCCCGGATTCTCACGACCATTGCATTGTTCACGCGCCGCCCTGCTCCTTGACTTCGTCAAGGTGCGCCCGACTCGAGGAGTCGGTGCGTCTTCGCTGCCGCTCGATAGGCCATTGAGTATACGGGGCTGAAAGCCTCGTTATACGAACTCGCAGCTAAATGAAATGTGCAAAAACGAGTGGGCCCGCCCGGATTTGAACCGGGGACCTTCCCCCTGTCAAGGGGACGTCATAGCCGGGCTAGACCACGGGCCCATGGCCAAATTCTTTGGCCGGACGACGGTGAGTGGGGCATTTCGCTTCGCTCCAGCCCCACGCCCCATCACTTGCAGTTACCATGCTAAAGGGAGGGAAAGATTTTAAGCAGACTCGACAACCACCCGCTCCACGTGGTAGTCGCCGGGGAGCTTCATCTCACCGCGGCGGAATGCCTCCTTGACAACGTTGTCGGCGGGTGCCTTCAGCCAGACCTCAAATATGCGGAGGCCTGGACGTGCCTGAACGGCGCGGCCGATTGGTTTACCAAACGCCTTGGTCATTCCCTTCTGAAGACGGTCTGCACCCGCACCCGTGAGCATTTTGTTCTCACGAAGCACGTGGTGAGGATAGACCATAAGACGGAAGTAGTAGTTTCCTTTGCCTATTCTGCGCTCGATGTAACGGTTAATTGCCATGCGGGCCGCTTCAAGCGCGTTCTCACGAATCTGGAGCTTGCTATCGCAGACCAAGAAGTACTTGTACTTGTACTCCGGAAGCGGCTTGCCCGTTCGGAATCTACGAATTCTAAGACCGGGCACACCACCGATGTAGTTCCTCTCAGGCCTGCGGACTGCTAGGCGAGTATACGGACGCTTGTGCCTCCTGTAGCACCGTGCAGGTCTTAGAGATGCCATGACCATCACCAAAAGACGCTGCAATATTTCAGGGGGGAACGCTTTAAATCGTTTATGAGGGAGCCGTTCCGACAGCCATAAAAACGGGGGAACCATTTGAATAACGATGCGACGCCTCCTTCCCATACTGCTGCTAATGCTCATCCCGCTCACCCATGCATACATCCTCGTATACTCCAACGGGTTCGACTATCGGCAGAACTACGGCAGAGACGTATACATAAACGTCCAGTCAGTAGACCAGATTGTAAGAACGTGGCAGGACTGGGGGTTCTCCGACGTACAGGCAGGGAGCAGAATCGACCCCAACGCCGACGGGATTGTTGTCCTTGGGTGTACAAAAATAGACGACGAAGACCTGCAGGCCCTCGAGGAATACATCAAAAACGGGGGACGGGTGGCCATCGACCTGTTCTGCCCGGGAAAAATGGACGACTTCATGTACCAGTACGGGGTCATTCGCTCGGAAAAGCCGTATCAGGGAACAATCCTTCAAAAACTCAGCCTGCCATACGCGGAAGTTCGCGGATTCCCCGTAGACAGGCCAATCATCATGAGGGACACTCCCGTAAACTCGAAGTACGTGAAGATGATATACGTTGGCCCGTCATTCACCAAGGTGGGAGATACGTTTTCCGATGTCTTCATCACCCCCACGGGGCAGTCAGTCGCGTTCATTGGTGCAATAGGGAATGGAAAGGTCTATGCGAGCGGCTGTCTGCTCTGCTCCAACCAACTCCTCATGGCGAATATACTTGATTGGTTAAAAGACGGCAAAATCGATTTTCCCAGCTTCGAAGTAGATCGGAGGGTCTACCCATCTGTCAAAAAGGTGGGGGAGCCCTTCTACGACGAGATTAGAATATCTGTGCCGCCGGAGGAGAAACAGTCGCTGGACATAGCTGTGGCATATCCGTACAACGAAGAGGGGTTCTGCAAGCTGGTTCCCGTGCAGGAGAGGGACGTACAGGGCAACACGATAGTTTTCAGATTCGAGTACAAAGCGGATGAGGCAATGAGCTGCAATCTTGCTCCTGTAATCGTCTCAATGACCTGGATCAGCCCGGAGGGAAAAATAATTCGCGAATTTAGCATTCCGAGCGAGTACATTCAAGTAATCGCCCCAAAGTTCTCCATTCCACCGAACCTCCTCCCGTATATCGCGCTGGCAGGGATAGCTATCCTTGGGATCGTCGGATGGGTGCTGTGGAAAAAGCGCGAGGAAAGAAAGCTCAAGGAAATGAAACTCCACGTAAGAGCGCTGGAGCAGGGGTTAAAGGACCTGCAGAAAAAGTTCATGACACGCCAGATAACGGAAGATGTCTACAAACGGCTCACAGAGCGGTATCTCGCAGAGATAGAAGAGCTAAAGGCAAAAATACAAATAATGGAAGAACAGAAAAATAGGAAGAAATCTAGCGGCGGCGCATCTTAAAGAAGTAAGCTCCCGCAGCAAGCACAGCAACCAAAAGCACTAGCACCGCCAAAGTCTGGCCGTTACCCCTTTCCAAAGATATATACTCCGTATGTTCAAAGTGGGAACACCCCGGAACGTCCGCGGAAATTGTGACGGAGTCTACAGCCCTGTCATAGGGAACGAAAAATACATACTCCATTGTAGCTGACGAGTACTGGGGGGATACTGCATCATCCCCCACCACTACAGAAAGTGTCGGAATTAGCAGGGGGTGCCCGTCTGAGTCCACAACCTTGAAACGGCCAGCGACATATTCCTTTCCCCCGATCCTCGTCAGTTTCGCCGAAAAAGCTGCCACCCTGAGTGAACATGGAGCAAAAAGAACGGTGGTAGTCGTCTTCGGTATCTCTGTGGCTCCCTCTATCTCATAGTGCCGCACATCAACCTTGCCGCGTTCCGCACGCAGGTATATGCGAAGGATCGGGTCCGGGTTTATGAAAACAACGTCTCCACGGATAGAGGAAAATGTCTGTGCAGTAGATTTTGGAATATTTTCGTCCGCAGCCACGTAGCCGACACCCTGCGCCACGAAAACAACAACCACGGAGTTATTCTCCAAATACGCCAAGCGATTTACACGAACCCTGTCGTTACCCAGTATGTTCAGCTCGGCAGGGATGTATTCGCTCATACTCGCACCGGGTCGGATGTATCGTATCTTCACACCGGCGGAGAGATGCTCAGGAGGAATGGGATCGGTACAGAGGTAGGGGCCAACGGCACGGTAAAGGGCATAGAGGGGGGCAGTGCTGTCCAAGGGGTGAATATAAATTTCCTCCGCAGGAAAACGAGGCCGAAGAATGCAGAGAACGCTACCTTCTGACGAGGCCGCGGCGAGAGAGGATGTAATAAACAGTGCGCTCAGGAATACCCATACTGCGAGCAATCTCAGAGGCCCTTTCCCCATGTGTATATCTTGTGCATATCTCGTTAATAACGTCTTCGGAATACTTTGGCGGGCGGCCACGGGAGCGCCCTGTTGGCACGACCTCCACACCAACCTCTCTGAGCGCAGAAATAACGCGACGGGAGGTCATCTCGTACACACTGCGGGGCACCCGAATCCGTTTCAAATTGGGAAAACGCTGGAGAAGAAGTGTGGCAAGGTTCGCTGAAAGACGTCTGGGAATATACACCTCCTCTGCGTTGGATGGATACTTACTCAGATCCATTGCGGCCCCTCCTCAGGAGCTCCATGAACTTCCTGACGCGCCGGTCTTCCGAGAGCGATGCACGGACGATATCCACCGCTTTCTGTATGTCTGCAACGGGAACGCCATACTTATCAGACAGCTCGGGTATGCTAATTCCGCGGCGGAGGTGCAGGAGCGCAAGGCCCACGTGCGCGGAGGGGATGTTCAAAACAGATTCCAGATACGTTTTCTCCCGCAAGAGCTCGCCCTCAGTACCGAGAAGCTCCATAACTGCCTCTGGCGTGGGCGGCAGCCCCGAGAAGAGCGGGGCGTTCCGGCGCACACGCTCAGGAGTCAGGAGATAGTAGTGGAAGAGGAAGTCGTGCAATTCCTTCAAGAGGAGCTCCCTGACATGGCTGAAACGGAATGCCCTGCGCTTCCTCAGCCCTTCAATTATTTCCGGGTCCACATCCCCGTCCTTCAGGAACCCCGCCTCCTCCAATTCCTGAAGAAGTTCCCAGAGACGGTCGGGACGCTCACGTATGCTCTCCAAATCATACTTCCGCACAATGGACTCGTAGGCAAGAATTCTATCATAGTTCTCAATCGCTCTTCGCTCCTCCTCGAGAATCCTGTTCCACTCCCTTGACAGCGCCTTGTTCAGAAGTGTTGAAACGAGAACCTCCGTGGATATTCTATCACCGAATATGCCCTTTTCCGCCTTCTTCTGCTGGACAAAACCCTCCTCATCCACTTCCAGACGCTCTTCACGGACGCCCAAATACTCGAGAACGTCGCGGTAGACGGCGAGAACCGTTCCTCCGTAGCGCTCGAGGGATGCAAGGTACTCCCCACCGTACGGCAGAAACGGCAAAAGCTCCTTGAAGATGCCATGCTCGAATATGCGAAGGGCAGCACGGTTTGCGATGTATGCGGCGCGGGCACGGTCGTAGGTTATTTTTCGCAGCTCATAGGCGTATCGAAGCGCCCGCAACTCAGGAAGTACCTCCCTCCTGTCCTCCTTATCCATGGTCTTGAGCGCCTCGTGAAGGTAATGCATGAGGTCCATAACCGCAAAACGGGGGTTCTGGAAGTGGAACGCTGTCATTTCTTCCCGGAAAAACAGGAGTTTACGTATACGTTCCCTCGCCTCCTTCTCATCCCTTG
>Ga0256838_1000859_pt1 | contig 15993 bp, 19 predicted proteins | sample 4571419metaG_FD_185978 | JGI IMG/M metagenome (GOLD analysis project Ga0256838, IMG submission 185978) | Hydrothermal vent microbial communities from Guaymas Basin, Mexico - 4571-419 | ecosystem: Environmental > Aquatic > Marine > Hydrothermal vents | place: Mexico: Guaymas Basin | collected...
TCTCTCCATTTTTATTGATTTAATCAGTAGATATAAGCTCCAAGTTGAAGAGGTCTTCATGTTTGTGGTAGAAAACATAGTGTATACATTTTGTATGTATATGGTATAATCTATATAGAGAAAGATGATAGGAGGTGAAGGGTATGTGGTTCTGGGGTAGAGGACCAGGATGGGGATGGCGCCGTGGATGGGCTGCATGGGGATATGGCCCATACGGCTATGTTGATCCCCAGTATGCTACAGAGATGGAAAAGCAGTGGCTTAAACAGTATGAGGCCTATCTTGAGGCCGAGCTGAGACTTGTTAGGGAGAGACTTGCTCAGCTTGAGGGCAGAGTACCTCCTGCACCGCCTGCTGAGCCTGGAGTATGATTAGATAATTAAAGGGAGGTGAGTAGTATGCCTTATGGAGATTGCACAGGACCAGATGGACTCGGTCCCATGTGGGCAAGGGGAGGATATGGTTATCCTGCTACACCTGTAAACTATGCTGGATATAGAAGACCTTATGGATGGTTTGCCCCATACTACAATTGGGGTTATGCGCTTGGTCGTGGACTTGGTAGATGGCTTGGTGGTTTCTTTGGTGGATACGGCTGGGGTCGCGGTAGAGGCCGTGGTGGCTGGGGCCGTGGTCGCGGATACGGCATGGGCTATGGCATGGGATATGGCCGTGGCTGGGGCCGTGGAGGTAGAAGAGGCTTCGGCGGTAGAGGACGCGGAGGCCGTGGCGGACGCGGTTGGGGCCGCGGAGGCTGGGGCTGGTAATAGCCTCTGCAGTTTGTAGTTAAAGGGGGCCCCAGGCCCCCTTTCTTTTTTTACTGGATGTGTGAAATATGATTATTCTTTTCATATGAATGATGTATACACTTTTTATATATGTGGTATACTTGAAAGTGTGAAGATATATAAACTTTTTGGGAGGTGGTTAGTATGATCGTAATACTGTCTGAAGGTCCAGATATCAATAGCCCCGTGGCAAGCAGATTTGCCCGTGCTCCATATATAGGTTGGGTTCAGCCCGATGGTTCTGTTCAGTTTGAGCCCAATCCAGTGCTGAACGAAGCCCACGGTGCTGGTCCGAGGTTTGTCATGATGCTTTCGGAGGCCGGTGTTACCGATGTTATATCTGGTGCGGTACCCGGTACAAATGCCATGACAGCGCTTATGGAAGTAGGTATTAATATGTGGGATGCTGCAGGCATGACAGTGGCCCAGGCCCTTGATGCTTTTAGAAATGGTGCCCTTCAGCCTACACCAGTAGCCGGTCGTCCCGGTGGAGGTATGGGTCCTGGTATGGGCGGAGGTTTTGGCGGCGGCTTCGGCGGTGGATTTGGCGGAGGCCGTGGCATGGGTAGAGGCATGGGCGGCGGTTATGGCCGTGGTATGGGAGGTGGCCGCGGAATGGGCGGCGGCCGAGGATTTGGTGGCGGTCGTGGCATGGGCCGTGGTAGAGGCGGTGGTTTTGGAGGTGGCAGAGGTGGCTGGTAATGTCTGCATCTTTGCCACCTCTCCCTCTGAAAATGCTCAGATCTTTAAAGGTTTTTGTAAGGTGCCTTTTATTGGATTTGTAGAGGGCGATGATATTGTGTGGATAGAGAATCCCTTTGTAGAAGATAGCGGTGTTGCCTCTATATTTCTAAAATTTTTGCTTGATAAGGGAATTACAGAAATCATTGCTGGTGATGCTCCCGGAGCCGGTGTGTTTCCTATTTTGGAACGAGCAGGTATCAATGCTTATAAATATGAAGGCACAGTAAAAGATGCTATAAATGCCTATAAAAGTGGAAAACTTACACCTGTTAAAGACGGATTTCCCAGAGGTGATTGCAGATAACGGAAAGGTGGTGAAGCCCTGTGTATATCGCTGTTATCAGTGGAAAGGGTGGCACAGGTAAGACGACAGTATCTGTCAATCTTGCATATGTTGCCAGTCAGCATGAGCCAGTTTATCTTGTAGACCTTGATGCGGAAGAACCTAACGGACATTTGTTTTTCAAAGATAAGATACAGTGGCAGGGGGAAGAGATAGTGTATAAGAAACTGCCCCGTGTTAACTTAGACATATGCACTTTCTGCGGTGAGTGCCAAAGGGCTTGCCAGAAAGGTGCCATTGTTGTTGGTAAAAAGACTGTAATGGTATTTGATAATCTCTGTCACGGATGTATGCTGTGTCAGTATGTGTGTCCCGAAAAGGGGGCCATTACAGAGGAGTTAAAACCCATTGGTTATGTCAGATGGGGAAAAATCTCTGATACCCTTGATTACTATATGGGGCTTATGAATGTTGGTGAGTTGTCTGCTACACCTGTTGTACGTGAGGCAAAACACAAGGTACCCGGTGATAGGCTTATTATTGCCGATGGTGCTCCCGGTGCCTCATGTCCTGTTGTTGAGGCCATAGATGGGGCAGACTATGTCATACTGGTAACAGAACCAACACCGTTTGGCCTTCACGACCTTGAGGTAGCTCACGATATTGTGCGGGAGTTGGGGCTTCGTGCCGGTGTTATCATCAACAGAGATGATAAAGATAGGCCGTTTGAGCCTCTTGAAAACTTTATAAGAGATAGAAAGCTTCCAGTGCTTGCCCGTATACCATTTAGCAGGGATATTGCCAGCGTTTATTCCCGTGGGGGCATCCTTGCAGAGCATCTTCCATTTGTCAGGGAGATATTTGAGGATGTCTACCAGAAGGTGGTGAAGCAGAGATGATACAGATAGCCGTTATCAGCGGAAAAGGTGGCACAGGCAAGACAACACTGACAGGTTCTTTGGCCTCATACTTTAAAGGGAGAATAGCCGTAGATGGCGATGTTGATGCCTCTAACCTCTATATGCTCTTTGACCCTGAAATGAAAGAGAAGCATGATTATGTGGCGTCTAAAAAGGCCGTTATCAACAATGAGGGTTGTATAAAGTGTGGTATCTGTAAAGATGTGTGTATTTTTGATGCCGTGCGTATAGATAAAGATGGCAACTATTACATTAATACCTTTGCATGTGAAGGGTGTGCCTATTGCTTTTATGCATGTCCTGTTAAGGTGATTGACATGTACGATGAAAAATCCGGTGAATACTACTGGGGCGATTCTGAGCGTGGTCCAGTTGCCTATGCAAGGCTCTTTCCCGGTGAGGAGACCAGCGGTGGTCTTGTAGCCGAGGTGAGGCGTATTGCACTTCAAAAGGCCCTTGAAAATCCAAAAAAGCCTTCTATTATCATAGATGGAGCCCCCGGTGTGGCATGTCCTGCCACATCGTCTATCACCGGCACAAACTATGTTGTTGTCGTTACAGAGCCAACAGTGTCTGGTCTTCATGACCTTGTGAGGGCCGCAGAGATGATAAACCACTTTGGTATACCATTTGGCGTTGTTGTCAATAAATATGATCTGTCTGAAGAGAAGACTGCCGAGATAGAAAACTGGTGCCGTGAAAACGGGGTAGATTTTCTTGGCAAAATACCGTTTGACCCCAAGGTGGTGGAGGCCACCCGTCTGGCAAAGCCTATTATAGAGGCGTTTCCCGACAGCCCATCGGCAAAGGCCATAATGAATATCATTAAAACTATAGAAGAAAAATTCCAGATATAGTGGGGAGGGTAACCTCCCCGTTTTTCATTGGAGGTGTTATCTGTGGAAGCGAAATACAAGTATGTCTTCGGTCCAGTTCCTTCTCGCAGACTGGGACAGAGTCTTGGTATTAGCCCTATTCCACCAAAAACATGTAACTACTCATGTGTTTACTGTCAACTGGGACGAACAAAGACATTTACCAATACACGGCAGATGTTTTTTCCACCGGAAGAGATCTCTGCAGAAATCAAAGATGCCCTTTCTAAGTATACCGATGTAGACTTTATTACATTTGTAGGCGAGGGAGAGCCTACACTGTATCTTGGTATAGGTGATGTTATACGCATGATAAGAGACTATACACCTCTTCCTTTGTCTGTGATTACCAATGGTGCCCTTTTATATGACAAAGATGTGAGAAGAGACCTAAAACCTGTATCTGTTCTGATGCCAACATTTGATGCACCCGATGAGGATACATGGAGGCGCATAAACAGACCGCACATAGACCTGAAATTTGACAGGGTGCTTGACGGTCTGTTTTCTATGAAAGAAGAGATGGATGGCGAGATGTGGCTGGAGGTTATGCTTGTAAAGGGTATAAATGATGACGAGGATACCCTTTATAGGATGAAAGAGGTTATAGATAGGCTAAAACCCCACAGGGTATATATCAATGTACCGATTAGACCACCGGCTGAAAAGTGGGTGGAGATGCCCGACAAAGAAACGCTGGAAAGGGCTACAGAGATACTGGGTGCTATACCTCTGGGTAGCATGGAGGAGGGCACATTCTATGTTTCTGGGAATGATCCTATAGAAGGTATACTTCGGATCATTAAAAGACACCCCATGAGGGAGGAACAGATACGCAAGGTGGCAGAATGCAAAGGGTGGGATGCAGAGAAACTTCTGAAGGACCTTGCCTCCCGAGACGATGTTGAGATATTACAGGCACATGGAACAAAATTCTACCGCTACAAGGTGTGGAGGGTATAATAAAAGCATAAGGCTGAATATCTTTTAAAGGGAGGAGGTCTTACCTGATGTGGTATTTTGTTGTAGCTATTTTATTTTTTGCTCTTGGTTTTGCAACGGCTTATCTTATCAATTGGAAGCTGTTAAAAGATGTTTCCCGTGCTAAAAAGGTTTTAGAGGATAACAGAGATGTATATGAGGCTCATATAGCCAATTATGAGGGAGACACTCTTTCAAGATTTATACAGGCTTTAAAAGACCTTCATAGTGAGGTACAGATGCTGAAAAGCAGGGTTCAGGGGATTTCTTCGTCCATCAGTGATACATCTGAGGCTCTGGGTATGCAGAGAGAGAGCCTGAGAAAGGCTATGGAGCTTATTGAGGAGTCATCAAGAGTGGTATCCGATTCGCTGGGTAATGTAGAGAGCATATCTTCACAACTTGATGTAGCGGCACAGTCTTTAGCCAATAGTGTTGAAGTATTATCCCAAACTATCAGCACAATAGAAGTTTCTACAACAGACGCAGAACATAGTCTTGAGCATGTTGAAGCGTCTATTGGTAAGGAAGTAGAAAATATACATTCTGATTCTCGCAGACTTAAAGAGCTGGAGCGGGCCGTTGGTGATATAGAAAATATTACGAGTCAAATTGAGTATATTGCAAATAAGACAAAGTTGCTTTCACTCAATGCCTCTATAGAGGCGGCCCGTGCCGGAGAGGCAGGTAAAGGCTTTTCTGTGGTTGCCATGGAGATAAGAACCCTTGCAGATAGTTCCCGTGGGGCAGCTGAAGAGGTAAGGCAAACGGTGAAAAACCTTGTTGATCTTATTCATGAGGCCTACGATAGCAGCATTACCCGTGTTGAAGATGTGAAAAAACTTCAGAAACTGGTGGCTGAGACCAACAATAAGGTGCGTGTGATTATGGATGCCATAGAGAAAGTTGATATTATGGGCTCTGACCTTGCTGCCGTATCAGAAGAGCTGTCAGCTTCGGTAACAGAGGTGTCTGACTCTATAAAGCGCATTGCTTCTACTATGGATAGGCTTGTTGAGTCTATTAAAGAGATGGCTTATGTTGAAAATGAAATAGAGCGTATAGATAAATCTATAGAAAACCTACTTGAGAATGTGCAGTGAGCTATTTGGTATAGGGTAATAGGGGAGATGGCATGCCATCTCCCTTTTTCGTTTTTGTAAACTGTCATGTAATAAAATATTTATAGATAATCTTATCTGTTAGGGGGTGCGGGGGATGTGGTATTTGGTGATACTGGTGCTCGGTATTGTTGTGGGGTATGCTATTCGGTATATGCAATGTCTTCCCAGACAGCGTGAGCTAGATAAACTTCGGGAGCTGACCCTTAGTGGAAGGGTGCTTACCGATGAAGAGGTTGAAAAATATGTTCGCACACAAGAATGGGTAAAACATCTTTTGGTGATACTAAAAGAGCTCCGGAATACAATTGATAAGTTAGAGAATGCCATTAGGGAGACAACAAGTAAAGTCAAAGGTGCGGCCGATGCCCTGGAGATGCAGAGAGATAAGCTGAGAAATGCCATTACCGATGTGGAGAAATCATCGGAGGTTATTAACGAAGCTTTGCAGGGTGTAGATTCTATATCTAAACAGTTGGAGATTGCTGCCAATGATTTGGCTGTTAGCACGGAGAAACTCTCATCGGCCATAGGTCAGATAGAGGATTCTACAGCAGAGGCAGAGAGGGGACTGGGCGATGTAGAGAAGGTTATGAATAAGGAGATGGAGCATGTTCGTGAAGATAGAGATAGGCTGAAACATCTGGAATCGGTGATATTCAGTATAGGTACCATAACCGATCAGATAGAAAAGATAGCAAAAAAGACAAAGCTGCTTTCACTCAATGCCTCTATAGAGGCTGCCCGTGCCGGTGAAGCGGGAAAGGGATTTGCCGTTGTGGCTATGGAGATAAGGAATCTGGCCGATAGTTCCCGTGAAGCTGCGGAAGATGTAAGAGAAACGGTATCTGATCTTATAACCCTTATCAAGGAAGCCTATTCTCAAAGTGAAGAGCGGGTTGTTGATATGGAGGCTCTTGAAAAACTTCTTCACATCACTAACGACAAGGTGCGAAGTATTATGGATGCTATTGAAAGTATCAATGTTATGGGAGAAGACCTTGCCGCTGTTTCAGAAGAGCTGGCGGCGTCTACATCTCAGGTGGCTGAATCCATAGAGAGTATTACCATGAGTATGGATACCCTCAATGGTGCCATACACCATATGGCATCACTGGAGAGGGAGCTGGCACAGCTGAGGCAGGAGATAGATGAAGCTCTGAAGGTTTTGCAGATGGAGTAGGTAGTATAGTGTTTCAAGGTGAGAGGGTATCTATCTTTGTTGGTATCCAGTAGTATGGAATGAGTATCTTTGTGGTTGTTTGAGGTTTTTAGATAGAAAACACTCCGAAGATAAGCGCCATAAGGGATACTATATTTCTTGCTTGGTATTATTTTTTCTTTTTCATGCTGTTCATATTCCTTAATGTGTTAATGACAAGCTTGGCGGCAAGTGTAAGGGGATAGAAGATATACATATGGCCTTCTTGTTCTTCGCCGTCTATCCACACTGTAAATTGGACAGAGGCCACTTTTCCCTTCATGTTTTTCTTGATATCTTCAAGCATGTCTTCGGTAAGCCCGTTTTCCAGTAGAAGGAAAGTGGGAGTAGTAATATCTACAAAGGCACCTGTTAGTTCGGAAAGGGCCCTTGCAGCGGCACCCATCATTTGATTCATGGCCTCCATAAGTGCAGATGACGCCAAGTCATCAAGCTCTGTTACTTCCATGCCCATGGGGGCAAGCATGAGATTGGCTATTTTGATAGCCATGCCCTCTCTCAGTGTCATGAGAGAAGAGCCTGTAATATCACCCTTGTAGTTAACAGATATGAGTATTTTCATGTCACCTGGGTTTTCTACAACAGGTTTATCGCCAAGCCATACCTTGGGGGATGTAAACTGAATTTTTCTGCCTGTAAGCTCCGATAGCGAGATAGAGGCAGCACCCATGGCAATACTACCAATTTCGCCCAGCATGGACATCAGGGCATCGCTATTGACTGCACTCTCTTCAGGCATTTTTATCACCTATCTTTATGTTCACTCATCACTTTATTATATCCTATATACCTTGCAACGAAAAAACCCACCGCCAAAGGCGGTGGGCCATGTTACCCCCATTGTCTACTTACTCTTTGGGCTCAACGATGAACTTGATAGCTGTGCGCTCCTCCTCACCGATCTTGACATCGGTGAACCCGGGGATGCACACGAGGTCAATACCATTTGGTGCGAGATAACCTCTTGCGATAGCGATTGCCTTAACAGCCTGGTTTACAGCACCAGCACCAATTGCCTGCAGCTCGGCCTCACCGCTCTTACGAATAACCTCGGCGAGTGCACCGGCAGCCTTCTTAGGGTCAGTCTTAGCAGAGATCTTCAGAACTTCCATCACTTGATCCCCTCCTTTTCTAATGGGTTTTTACCCAAGATTTATTATACCATTTATCTTTTTCTTCCAATATGGGTGAAGAAGCGCAAAGTGTCCACTTTTGTTTCTATGCAGTATACCAACGGAGACAAGTTTTTCTATGAAGTCTAACTTTTTTATCTTGGGGTATTTGAGCCTTATCAGTTTTTTAGGTGCTACTACTTCACCTTCGGTGGCTACAACCTTTAAGAGGAAGAGTGCCGGTTCTGGTAAGCTGTTTATAAGGTTTTGCCACGCTGTGTCAATGCCCGACTCCCATATGTCTCTTGCAAATTCTGGGTTTCGCACCTTGTTTCTGATGTATAGGGCTATTTCTAGCCATGTGCGTTTACCATTAGGTTTTTGGGCTGGTGCCTTGAGTATCTCTTCCACCATATACCGTGCAGCATCGGGACTATGGGCACCAAGGTTGATATCTCCATGTCTGTCAAGCATTAGGGTTATTGTTGTATCACTGGGTTTAATGCCACCGATATGCACATCGTACATGTCCTTATCGGCAAACAAGAGCACAGGAGTGTCAGTTGCCAGTGCCAGTTTCTCAATGTCTTCTGCTTCTATATGAATATTACCCTTTAGTTTGATAAACCAGAAAGGCCTCGGCAGTGTGCGTATAAGGAGATAAGCAAGTGCGGTTTTCCCCGTGCCGGTGGCTCCTCCTATTGTCAGTCTGCCCTTTCTGATAAACCTGTCTTTGATATCGTCAAAGTCAAATGTATGCACAAGGTGGCTGCTGCGATGAACAGGGATGTAATCAATGGCCGGCGATATCATCTTCTTGTTGGTAATGAGATAGATGTCTGCAAGTTCTGTTTCTGGTAAACCATCTACCTCTCTGTAGTTGCAGCCCATGCTACGGGCCAATACTTCTCTCATATGTACATCTTCTACATTGGTTTTAAGCCAATATGAAAATGCGTCCCTAATAATTTCTTTCATATCTATCACCTCTTCTATTAATATATACCTTGTGGGGGTGATATTGTATGTTGCCACTTGTGGGAGCAGGTGAAATGGCACTGCAAGATGCACTGGTGCAGGAATCTCTTGGTATTCCTGGCTCAGTGCTTATGGAGAGTGCCGGCAGAAGTGTAGGTGAGTTCATACTGACAACGCTGGATCCAGCAGAAGTTACTGTTCTCGTTGGTCCGGGTAATAATGGTGGTGATGGCTATGCCGTTGCCAGATATTTACTGTCGTGGAATATACCGGTAAAGGTATATGCAGCAGAGCCTAAATCTCGGCTTGCCATTATGCAGAGGCGACTATTTACCCGTTCAGGAGGTAAGGTATTTCCTCTGAAGGATGTCTTTGCTGTTGACAGTATGGATGTTGTTGTTGATGCCCTATTTGGTGTGGGGTTAAAGAGGCCTCTTGATGGTATATATGCAGATGTTGTTAGCTATATGTCTGAAGTATCGTCCCGTGTTAGGGTTGCTGTTGATATGCCATCGGGACTTTCTGCAGATACAGGTATGCCTATGGGAAGTGTTTTTCCGGCTGACTATACCATTACATTTGGACTACCTAAACTGGGTTTGTTTCTTGAGCCTGGCTTTATGTTTTCTGGCAAGATAAGGGTAGATTCTATTGGTGTGCCCTTGTCTGTGTGGCTCTCAAGCATATCCGTGAAACATTGGGCTGTGGTCAAAGAGGATGTTCAAGTGGCATTGGCATCGCTAACATCTCCCAGCCATAAGGGAGAGGCCGGAAGGTTGCTTATTGTTGGAGGTGGAGATATCTACAGCGGCGCACCGCTCATGGCGGCCCTCGGTGCTATGGCCATGAGAACAGGTCTAATATATGTAGCCGTGCCAGACAAGATAAAGCCGTATGTAGCAGGAAAGTATCCAGAACTTATTGTAATAGGTTGGAATGAGTTTGATACAGAACTGTTGGAGAAAGTTGATGCCATTGTTGTAGGACCTGGTATGGCACAGCTGCCACCATTTATAGACAACATCTTAGATGTGCCAGTACCCCGTGTTGTTGATGCCTCTGCTATACGGAGGGATATTCTTATAGGCATGAAGGGTAGTTATGTTATTACCCCTCATCCCGGTGAAGCGGCGCGGTTGCTCGGCACCGATGTAGAAAAGGTGAAAAACAATAGACTTCGCACGACACTGGAGCTTCTCAACTATGCCCCTGTTGTTGTTTTAAAAGGCAGACGTACCATTACAGCTTCAGGTTCTGTCAGGTGGATAAATACATCGGGCAATGATCTCCTTGCTATTGGTGGTTCCGGTGATGTTTTGTCTGGCATAATAGGAGGCTTAATAGCCAGAGGACTTGATATTGCTACATCCTCATGGGCCGGTGTCTATATACATGGCTGGTGGGCAGATTATATGAAAGACAATGGTGGTATGTTACTACCTCACAAGGTTATAGATATAGATTTCTTTACAGAGCTTTTTAAAAGATCATCCTAATAATCCAATAGAATATGGGGATAAGCACAAGGCTTGCCACAGTGGTCAGGGTGACCGCTGCGGCGGCCTTTCTACTGTCAAGGTGTGCCCCTGATGCATATATAACACTGGCCATCATCACAGGCATAGTTGACTGAAACATAATAGCCATGGAGGCCATGTGGCTAAGCTGAATCATGCCCGGAATGAGAGGAAGCAGATAGAGGGCGGTGAGTACAACTCCCAGGTGAATGACAGGTGTGATGACAAATTTGCCCACGAAGGTTAAGAATATAAACCGAATATACTGAATAATACCTGTGAAGTTTGTGATAAGTCCCAGACTGAGCATAATGAGTGGACTTGATGTCTTGCCAACGGTTTCCGCTATTGAGATAACAATATCCCACCCAGAGGCCCATGATGACGGGGTTAGGGGTATGATGAATCTCAGAAGAAAGCCGATGATAAAACCTATCAGTGGGGGGGATAGGATCTTTTTCTTCTTGCCCTTGCCTCCCAGTGTAGGGTATATGATGGTGAGAAATGTTGTTGTCTGAGTAATGTTGTATGCCACGGCATATGTTAGTGCTGAAACTCCAAGCAGACTTTCTACTATAGGGTAGCCCATATATGCCGTATTTCCCATGATTGCGGTAATTTCTAATAGTTTTTCTTCATCGTGGGGTACAAGGCCCGAAAACAGAAACTTGATAACACCCCATGTCAAGAGAATGGATATAAAGGCAATGATGGGAACCAGCCACATATCTTTGGGAATGTTGGCCGTATATGAGACATATAGCAGAAGTAGTGGGAGTGTAATGTTGTAAACAATCTTTGTAAGTCTATCTCCATCTTTTTCATCAATATTGGGCGAGAATACCTTATAGAGATATGCCAGTAACATTATGCCGGCGAATATCAGCACCTTATGTATAGCCAGTATTAACCCCTTTTCCATGGCTACCCTCCCTTTTTGTGTTATATTATGCCACGACACTCATTATAATGGTGATAAGGAGGTGTATGTGATTGTCGGATATTAAACAGATGCGTATTGGAGATAGGCATGCTGCAGAACTGAGCGGTGTGTCATCAGATAATCTTAAGACTATTGAGTCTGTGTTTGAGGTAAGTATAACGCTGTCAGGCGATGAAATATACATCATAGGGGAAAAAGAGGCTGTAGATATGGCCTATCAGTTTATTAAAGGTCTTCTTGAAGGCAACCATATGGATTATTCTCCTGAAGACCTGTTTCGTGTTGCCAATGACTTTGTTCATGGCAAGGTAAAAGGGGCCGATCTCGCCCCCGATGCCATTGTCAAGACATATAGGGGCAAGGTTATTAAACCCAAAACTGCAGGTCAAAGACGCATAGTAAAGGCCATACAGGAAAATGATGTGGTATTTGTTATTGGGCCGGCTGGAACAGGTAAAACTTATATCAGCGTGGCGATGGCAGTTTCATATTTCAAAGCCCACAAGGTGTCTCGTATTGTCTTAACAAGACCTGTTATAGAGGCTGGTGAGAAACTGGGATTCTTGCCTGGAGATATTCTCCAAAAAGTAGATCCATATTTTAGACCCCTTTACGATGCTTTATATGACATGATGGGTTTTGATAGGGTCAATAAATACATACAAAAAAACATCATTGAGATAGCCCCTCTTGCTTATATGAGGGGCCGTACATTCAATGACTCATTTATTATCATGGATGAGGCCCAGAATACAACAATAGAGCAGATGAAGATGGCACTGACAAGGCTTGGTTGGGGTTCAAAGCTTGTTATTACCGGTGATATTATGCAGATAGACTTGGAACATCCCGGTAGAAGTGGACTACTGCATGCCCTTGAAGTGCTGAAAAATGTTAAGGGCATTTCCATGGTATTTCTTGATGAGACAGACAATGTCAGACATGATCTTGTGCAGAAGATTATTAGGGCATATAAGGTGTATGAAAAAGAGACAGACTACGATAGATTGAGAGGAAGACTTGGCGGTGGCGAAGAATAAAAAGCGTAAGTTTCGGTTGTTTCACCTAATAATGGGCTCTATTATTCTATTTGCCGTCATGTCGGGTTCTATTTTTATTACATATATACCTGTGTCTGTAGGTAAACCTGCACCGGCAGATGTTTATGCCCGTAAAACAGCTGTTGTTGTAGATGAAGATGCTATTAAGCTTATGAAGGCTGAAATATACAATGCCCTTTTACCACCAAGATATAGGCTGGTGGCAGTCATTAACCTGTTTGCGACGAGAATAGATGTTTTAACGACTTTAATGAATTACAATGACTTTTCACCTGGAGATGTGTACAGGTATAAAGATGTATTTGGTGAAGATAGGGCCGATAGATTGGTGAAGTTGCTTCTAAATGTTGATCCCGATGATTATCCTATTTTGTCTGGTCTCGTGTATAAAGTGGGTAATCGCCTTATATACAACGGTATTACCAACGAGGAGAACTTAGATAAAGACATAGAAAGAGCTCTTTCAGATGAGGGGGTCTTTTCTGAGTATCGTAGTGTTGTGAAGGATATTATCAAATTACTTATCCCTGGTATCACAGACAAGGTAGATAACTCTTATGTTGATAGCAAGCTGGTATCGCAATCTTTGACGCTCACATCACCTGTGAAGTTTGTGGCTAAAGGTGATCTTATCTTGCGTAAAGGTCAGATCGTTGCCCCGGCAGATATTCGTATTCTCAACATGATAGGCTACACTACCAGTGGTTTTTATTCTAAGATTGCCGAAGGTTTTGTTCTTACCATTCTTATTGCACTGGGTGTATATGGACTTTATCTGTGGCGGAGGCAGAGATATGGAAGTACAGTATTTATGCTTCCATATATTATGGCTGTTTGGTATAGCTTGTTTTTTGTGCTCATGTGGTATTTTCCATATGAGCGGGTGGGCTTTTGGGTAGCGTGGACATTGGGGCTTGTGCTTATGTATGCTGTTCTTGGTACTCGTATTACCATTGCGACCTCTATAGCCGTATTGGCTATTTTAATTTGGCGCTTTTCTATTCCCCCGGTGCTTGTAGCTTCCGCTCTGCTACTACTCTTTGGTTCAATATATCCCTTTAGGCTCATGCGTATGGGTAAATATATGTTCTCCACAATGATAGGTCTAATGGCGTATTCTGCTGTTGCTACTGGCATTGCCTCTTATGTCACTATAGGGAATGTGAAAGTAGCATTTCTTGAGTCTATTCGGACGACTGTCATGGTACCTGTGTCTGTTGTTGTGGTTTTCTTCCTTATACCATTTTTAGAAAGACGATGGCGTATTATCACGCCGGTCAACCTTATTAGACTTATGCAACCTACACATCCACTACTGAAGAAGTTGTCTATGGAGGCACCAGGCACATATCAGCATTCGTATGCTGTAGCCATTCTCTGTCAGAAGGCTGCAGATGCCATTGGAGCGGATTCCTTGCTTGCATATGTTGGAGCGCTGTACCATGATGTGGGAAAGCTTTATCATCCTGAGTATTTTATAGAAAACCTCAAACCGGGCATGCCTAATCCCCACGATGAGTCTCCTCCATATGTCAGTGCCCAGCGTATCAAGGCACATGTTAAAGAAGGTGTTAAGCTTATAAGAAAGTATAAACTGCCTACCATTCTTGAAGATTTTGTTACAACCCATCATGGCACTATGCTTATAAAATATTTTTATAAAAAGGCAAAGGCACTTGGTGAGGAAGTTTATGAGAAAGACTTTCGCTACGATGGTCCTCTACCATCAAGCAAGGAGACGACAATCCTTATGCTTGCCGATTCTATTGAGGCAGCTGTAAGGTCTATGCCTGATCATTCGCGAGAGGCCATATGTGCCAAGGTAGAGGAGATATTCAAAGAGCGTCTTGAAGATGGACAACTTGACCGTTCAAGACTCTCATTTGAGGAAATGAATAAGATAAAAGATGTGTTTTGTGATGTGCTGAGAGATATGTATCATGGCAGAATACGGTATGACAATGTAGAGGAAATATATGGGAAGAAAAAGAAGCAATCCAAGGAGTCTAAAGAAGTAGAAAATAGCGGGGAGGGAACAGACAGTGGCAGTAATGATGACAAGTGATCATCCGTCAATAAAGATTAGTGAGGCAAAGGTCAAGGAGGTAGTTAACCTTGTCCTTTCCAATATGGGATATTCACCGAGATACAATGAGGTGCATGTATATTTCACCACCGATGATGTTATACACAGATTAAACAAGGAATACAGGGGTATAGACAAGCCCACCGATGTCTTGTCATTTGAGATGAACACAAAGATTCGTTCCAAGAAGATACTGGGAGAGGTTATTATCTCCCTTGATACAGTGGCACTCCAGGCAGAAGAACATAAGGTGCCATTTGAAGAAGAGGTCTTTCGTATGCTTATACATGGCATTTTGCATCTTATGGGTTATGATGATGAGACAGAGGAAGAATACGAGAAGATGATGAAGGTACAGAAATCGTTGGAGGCAAAGGTCTATGAACACCTCAGAAACACCTTCGGGCAGTAGTCTTTACAAGTCTTTTATCTATGGTCTGAGGGGTATTCGGTTTTTACTGAGTCAGCGCAACTACAGAATAGCCATATATGTCACCATCACAGGTGGTTTGCTCTTCCTTTGGCTTGATAGGTCGTTTTTGCCTATTTTCCTTGTTATGTCTGCCGTAGTGCTTGTGTCTGAAGGTACTAACTCTTCTATAGAGGCCCTGTGCGACTTTGTCCACGAAGAACATCACCCTATGATAGGGCGAATAAAGGATATGGCAGCGGGTAATACTGTTGTTGCCGTTATCATAGCATCTGTTATAGGGTTATGGGAGTTTATAAAGTTATGGGGTCCCTTATACGGCATAGGTTTGTGGATGGTTGCCATCGCAGTAATATTTATCATTTTTTCTATATGGGGGTGATACTATGACCAGAGGTGCACTGCAGGAGTATATACCTGTTTTAATTGAGAAGGCCCGTGAGGTCCAGAAACATTCATATGCACCATTTTCACACTTTCATGTGGGAGCTGCCGTGCTTGCAGACGATGGCCGTATTTTTACAGGCACCAATGTGGAACCACCGGTGATGAATCTTGGTATTTGTGCCGAGCGGTTGGCTATCTACAAGGGTATATCTGAAGGTGCCAAGAAGTTTGTTGCTGTATGTATTGTTGGCCCTACAGATAGCATTACACCTCCATGTGGTGCCTGTAGGCAGATACTCTTTGATTTTGGGGTAGAGTGGGTTATTTTGCCCCACAAAGATGGTATTGATGTGAAGTCTATGCATGAGCTTTTGCCATATGCCTTTTCTGAGGATATGATTACGACTAAATAGTGGGATGTTTTGGTAATGTATACATATAAAACAATACTTAGGAGGTATAGCCGTGGAGGTAAAAGAAGGATTTAGGTCGGGATTTGCCGGCTTTATCGGAAGACCTAATGTGGGAAAATCCACACTTATGAA